>Ga0209098_1003319_pt1 | contig 13464 bp, 11 predicted proteins | sample AD_JPNHW1_MetaG_FD_184429 | JGI IMG/M metagenome (GOLD analysis project Ga0209098, IMG submission 184429) | Active sludge microbial communities of municipal wastewater-treating anaerobic digesters from Japan - AD_JPNHW1_MetaG (SPAdes) (version 2) | ecosystem: Engineered > Bioreactor > Anaerobic... | reverse complement strand
TCCGACGGACCCGCTGCCCCTGCTGATCGTCGTGTGGTTGCTGGCGTTGCTGGGCTTGCTGGCCGGCGCCGTGCTGGGCTTCGCCCACGGCGTGCGGCTGTTCACCCGCGCCGCCCCGCCGCAGAAGCTCGACGACGAGCCGCCGCCGGCCGCCTCCCGGACGCCCGTCCGGTTCGGCTCCGATCGGTTCTGACCGCGCGGAAATGATTGCGCCCGAGGGGGGCGGGAGGGTAGAGTCCCCGCTCGTCGATTTTTCAGGAAAAAGGAACGATTCAATGAAGATGCGGACACATACTTGCGGGCAACTGCGCTCCGCCGACGCGGGCGCGAAGGTGGAACTGTGCGGCTGGGTGGACAGCGTGCGCGACCACGGCGGACTGATTTTCCTCGATCTGCGCGACCGCTACGGCATCACGCAGTGCGTCTTCGATCCGCAGGATTCGCAGGCCGCGTGGGACGCCGCGCAGGCGTGCCGCGGCGAATTCGTCGTCCGCATCGCCGGCGAAGTGCGCGCCCGGCCCGCCGACATGGTCAACGACCGCATCGCCACCGGCGGCATCGAAGTGCGCTCCAACGCCATCGCCGTGCTGAACAAGGCCCTCGTGCCGCCGTTCCCGCTCGACGACCGCAGCGCGGAACACGTCAGCGAGGACCTGCGCCTCGAATTCCGCTACCTCGACCTGCGCCGGACTGCCATGCAACAGGCGCTCGGCTTGCGCCATCGCCTGATCCAGACGGCCCGGAACTATTTCGACGAAAACCAGTTCATGGAGATCGAAACGCCGATCCTGACCAAGAGCACGCCCGAAGGCGCGCGCGACTACCTCGTGCCCAGCCGCGTGTGCCCCGGCATGTTCTTCGCCCTGCCGCAGGCGCCGCAGCAGTACAAGCAGCTGTTGATGATGTCCGGCATGGATCGCTACGTGCAGATCGCCCGCTGCTTCCGCGACGAGGACCTGCGCGCCGACCGCCAGCCCGAATTCACCCAGATCGACATCGAGATGTCGTTCGTGACCGCCGAAGACGTCATCGAAATCGTCGATGGCCTGATCGTGCGCCTGATGCGGGCCGCGAACCTGCCGGCGCCGGAACTGCCGCTGCCGCGCATGACCTACCGCGAGGCCATGGATCGCTTCGGCAGCGACAAGCCCGATCTGCGCTTCGGCATGGAGATCGTGGATCTCGCCGGCGTTTTCAAGGGCACCCAGTTCAAGGTCTTCGCCCGCGCGCTGGAAGGCGGCGGCGTGGTCAAGGCCATCAACGCCAAGGGCCTCGCCCATGCGCCCATCAAGATGGTGGAGGAGGATTGGACAGGGCTCGCGAAGGAAGGCGGCCTCGGCGGCCTGGCCTACATCCGCGTGCAGGAAGACGGCACCTGGAAATCGCCCATCGTCAAGTTTTTCACCGACGCCGAAAAGATCGGCCTGGAAACCGCGCTGGACATCAAGCCCGGCGACCTCGTGCTGTTCGGCGCCGACAAGGCCGACAAGGTCCTGCCGGTCCTCGGCCGCATCCGGCTGCTGGCCGGCGCGCATGCGGGCATCATTCCGCAGGACGTCTACAAGTTCACGTGGGTCGTCGATTTCCCGCTGATGGAGCGCAACGACGAAGGCCGCCTCGTCAGCGTGCATCATCCGTTCACCGCGCCCAAGGCGGAAGACGTGCCGTTGCTCGACGCCGAACCCGAAAAGGTGCGCGCGCAGGCCTACGACATCGTGCTCAACGGCACCGAACTCGGCGGCGGCAGCATCCGCATCCACGATCCCGAATTCCAGGCGCGGATGTTCAAGATCCAGGGCCTGCCGGAAGCCGAAATCCAGAGCCGCTTCAGCCATCTGATCCGCGCGCTGGAATACGGCACGCCGCCGCACGGCGGCCTCGCCATCGGCGCCGATCGCCTCGTCATGCTGCTGGCCGGTCGCCACAGCATCCGCGACGTCATCGCCTTCCCCAAGACGCAGAAGGCCATGGACCTGATGATGAACGCGCCGTCCACCGTGGACGACAAGCAGCTGCGCGACATCCACATCAAGCTGGCCATCGCGCCCAAGGCCGAGGCTTGAAATCTGAATGTCCAATAACCAATATCCAATGTCCAATTTCCAAGTAAACAGTCCGGCTGTTCCATTGGATATTGGATATTGGGCGTTGGACATTGGACATTGAGATCAAAGACTTTGAATTTCGCCCCCCAGCTTGTACTCCACGATCTCCGTTTCGCTTATGAATCGGCCGGCTGGGAACTGCGCGTTCCGGATCTCTCGTTCGGCAACGAGCCGCTGTGCGGCGTCGTCGGGCCCAATGGTTCCGGCAAAAGCACGCTGCTGAAGCTCGCCGCCGGTCTACTGGCGCCGGAGGCGGGCGCGGTCGAACTCGGCGGCCAGCCACTGGCGCGGATGCGGCGCCTGCAGATCGCGCGCCGCCTCGGCTACCTGCCGCAGGAATGTCCGGCGTTGTTCGACTATGCCGTCGAGCAAGTCGTCGCGATGGGCCGCCACGCGCACGGCGGCGTTTTGGAACTTTCCGCCTCCGCCGATCGCGCGGCCGTTGATCGCGCCTTGGCCGACGTCGGGCTCGCGGCCTTGCGGCAGCGCCCGCTGTCGCAGCTCTCCGGTGGGGAAAGGCGCCGCGCATGGCTGGCGTCCGCGCTGGCGCAGGAGACGGAAATCCTGCTGCTCGACGAACCCACCCAGGCGCTCGACGTGCACCAAGGCGCCGCCGTCATGGAAATCCTCGCGCGCCGCGCCGCGCAGGGCCTGCACGTCGTGGCCGTGATGCACGATCTGAATCTGGCGGGTCTGTTCTGCGACCGCTTGGTCCTGCTGCAGGCCGGCGCCATCGCCGCCGATGGATCGCCGGCCGACGTTTTGACTGCTTCCCGCCTGGTTTCGGCCTATGGCGACAAAATCGAGGTCCTCCAACGACCCGAATCGAACAATCCGATCGTGTTGGCGAAAAAATGACGAAAAACCGCAAAATCTACGCGTTATTGGCCGTTTTTGCCGTCGCGTTGGCCGTTTTTCCCTGGATCGGCGCCGAAAAACTGAGCGTGCGGGAAATCGCGGCGTTCGCCATCGGCGATTGGACGGCCGACGGCATGATTTTCTTCCAAATTCGCTTGCCGCGCGTCCTGCTTGGGCTCCTGGCCGGCGGCGCGCTCGCGCTGGCCGGTGCGGCGCTGCAGGTGATCTTTCGGAATCCGCTGGCCGAGCCGTGGACGCTCGGCATCGCCGGCGGCGCGAGTCTGGGCGCGTTTTTGGCGCGCATGTGCCCATTCCTGTGGTTCGCGCTGGGGCCGTTGAACACGTCGCAGGCGCTGGCCTTGCTCGGCGCGGCCGGCGCGCTGGGGCTGGTGCTGTCGCTGGCGCGGCGTTCGGCTACCGGCGCGCAGACGCTTTTGCTGGCGGGCGTGACGCTCGGCGTCGTCTGCGGCGGGGCCATCATGGTGATTAGCGGTTTCATTTCGCCGTGGAAACTCGCCGAATTCCATCGCTGGCTGCTGGGCGGCCTCGACGCGGCGGATTGGGCGTCGGTCGGCGCGCTGGCGGCGTTGGCCGTTCCGGGCGCCACGCTCATGGCGTTGCAGGCCCGCAACTTGAATCCCTTGGGACTGGGCGAAGAAATGGCGGCGGGGCAGGGCGTGGACGTCGCCCGCGTGCGCCGCTGGACGGCCATCGGCGCCGGCGTCGCTTCTGCCGGCGTGGCGGCCGTGGCGGGGCCCATCGGCTTCGTCGGCCTGCTGGCGCCGCACGCCGTTCGGAAGATCGTCGGGCCCGATGCGCGCCTCGTGCTGCCGGGTTCGTTCTTGTTCGGCGGCGCCTTGCTGGCCGCGTGCGATGCCCTCGGCCGCTGGGCCGCCGCGCCTCTCGAAGTACCCGTCGGCGCCCTGACCGCCGTGCTCGGCGGCCCGCTTTTCCTGTGGCTGCTCGCGCGCCGCCGCTGACGTCCCGAAAACGCTTGTTTGCGCCATGCCCCGCTGGCATCCTGATGCGCATGAATCCGTTTGAGCACTTCATCCTGACGCGCTTCAACGTTCCGCTGAAACTGGAAGTGCCCGCCGGGGCGGGGGCGGCGCCGCATCGCGGACTCGACGTCGGCTGGTTGACGCGCCGGTTCGACCTGTTCGAGCGCGTGTGCCTGCCGTCGCTCCAGCGCCAGACCGAAGGCGCCTTCCAATGGCTGGTGTTCCTGGATTGGGCCACGCCGGTTTCCTTCAAGGAGCGCATCGCGGCGTTGACCGTGCGCCATGAATTCCTGCGGCCGGTGTTCTGTTCCGCGTTCGACGAGGAATTCGCCTTGGCCGAAATCCGGCGCCGGGAAGAGCCCGGCAGGATCCGCATCACGACGCGGCTCGACAACGACGACGCCCTGCATCCGCGCCTCGTCGCGCGCGTGCAGGAAACCGCGCGCCTCCAGATGCCCCAGCAGGACGTGCGGCGCGGCTTCTACGTCAGTTTTCCCATCGGGTGCTGCGAACGCAAGGGCGACTTCTACGTCCGGCGCGAGATCGACAACGCCTTCCAAAGCTTCGTGTCGGCGCCGGAGTGCGACCGCACCGTCATGGCGGCGGACAAAGCCGCGCCGACGGTGCTGAAATATGCGCGCCCGCTGTGGTGCCAGGTGGTTCACGACGACAACGTGACCGTCGCGCTGGATGGCGTCTATTGGCCGTGGGGCGGCAGCAGCGAATTCGCGCCGGGCATCACGAACGGTTTTCGCCGCGATCCGCTGTGGCAATGCGCCGAAGTGGCGCGCAGCGCGGCGAAATATTTTCTGAAGCGCTGAAGCCTCCTGTTCCCCCGACGGGGTCGTCGGGGGCTCCAAGTGCGAGGATGCCAGGCTGTTTGGAGCCGGCACGACCTCGTGCCGGGCATTGTTACCGCACGGGAGCGAGGGCGGCGGCGGGCAGCCAGCCGCGCACGGCATCGGCTTGGACTTCGATCCATTGGCTGCGTTCGTCCACTTGGCGCACGAGGGCGCCCGCGGGCAACGCCAGCAGGGGCGTGGCGGTTTCCAGCGGGCTCGAAAGCACTTTCTGGTTGGCGATCCGCACGACGCATTCGGGGCGGCGCGCCAGATCGCGGTAGGCGGCGAGGCCGGCGAGCGCCACCAGCAGCAGCGCGGCGAGTGCCGCGGCGGCGGGACGCCACGCGAAGCGGAATCGCGGCCAGACGATCCACGCCGCCAGCGTCAGCCCGAGCAGCCAGAAGCACGCGGCGCCGAAGCCGAGCCATTCCGCGCGGCTGAAGTCGAGCAGCAGCGCGGCCAGCGGTTTCCGCGTCGGCAGTTCGATGCCGGCGGACTGCGCCGCGAAACCGAGATTGGCGCGGATGTCGGGATCGCGCGGCGCCAAGCGCTGGGCGCGGCGATAGGCCAGGATGGCGTCGCCCAAGTCGCCGTTGCGGTAATGGGCGTTGCCCAGATTGAACAGCACTTCGGGCAGCGCCTGGCCTTCGTCCACCAGCGCCTGCCAGCCGCGGATCGCCTCCGGCAACTGGTTGGCGTCGTAGGCCCGCGCGGCGTCGGCGAACGTCCGTTCGAAGCGCGCGTTGTCTTCCGGCGCGGCCAGCGCAGTTGCCGCCAGAATGAAAAAGGCGGCGATCCAGCCAAATCCGACCTCGGACCTCTGACCTCCGATCGTTTTCACAGCTTCACCCTTTCCGCCTTTCGGAGCAGGGCAGTCACCGTGGAAATCCAGGTTTCCAGCTCCGCGCGGGCCAGTTCGGCCGACGAGGCGTAGCGGATTTGGTCGGACAACGCGAAAAATTCGCGCCATTTCGCGAGCGCCTCGTCGCCGACCTGCGCGGCGCGGAGCTTCTCGAGGACGACCGACGCTTCCACGGCGCCGGGCGGCAGGTTGAGGCGATGGCCGAAATAATCCGAGGCGGCGGCGGCCAGCGCGCCGAAAACGGCCGCGGGCGCGGCGGATTCCTTCAAGGCGGTTTCGGCCTTGCGCAGGTTCGTGCGGGCGCTGCGCGGCGCCTTTTGGCGGCGGGCGAGGGCGATGTCGGTCGCAAGGCGGTTGCGGCGCCGGGTGGCGAAGTACAGGCCGGCCAGGGCCAGCGGCGCGGCGCCGTGGAGGCCGATCAGCAAAGGAGTGCGCGCGGCCAAGCCGCTGCCGTCGTGCCAACGCGCGGGCGCGGGCTTGAGATAGACGATGTCGCTGCCCAGCACGAGCGCGCCGCCGCCCGCCGTGGCGGCGCCGGGCACCTGCAGCAACAAGGCGCCATCGCCGTTTTCCGACGGATGCACCGTCAGCGGGAAGGGCCCGGCGGAAACGGTGCGGTATTGCGCCGCATCGGGATCGAAATATGAGAAGGTCAGCGCGGGCAGTTCCTTCAAGGCGTCGGTGCGCGGAATGACGACCTGTTCGAAGGTCTTGGCGCCGTTGGCGGCGGCGGGGTCGGGCAGGTCGCCCACTTGGCGCGCTTCGTAGGCTTTGTAGAGATCGGCGTCGCGGTAGGCCGGCGGCAGGGCGGCGGCGACGTTGCCGGCGCCTTGCAGGTGCAGCGTCACGGTGATCGGTTCGCCGACCTTCAGTTCGCGCGGACGCACGTCCATGGTGAAGGCGTACTGGCCCACGGCGCCGGCGTAGTCGGCGGGCCGGCCGGCCTCGGGAATGGCCTGGATGGCCAGATTCGCAGCCGGCGCGGTCAGCGTCACCGGCGTGGCGGACGGACCGGCGAAGGGATCGAAGAAACCGAACGGGTCGCGCTGCGACTGCCGCTGGTTGGGGTCGATCACGCCGACGCGCAAGGCGGGACGCACGTCGAACGTTCCGGCGGTCAGCGCGCGCGCCTTGGCTCGGAACCGGCGCAGGTTGTAGAACTGGCCGCCGACTTCCTCGCGCGCCATCTGGAGTTCCTCGAAGTTGCCGATCACGAAGCCCGATTCGGGGAAACCGCCGAGCAGGTTGACGTCGCGGGTCAGTTCGACGCCGGGCAGGGAGTAGATGCCCAGGACGACGTCGAAGACCTGATGCACGAAAAGCGGGGTGGTGGGCAGCGTGATCCGCGCGAACGTCATTTCGTTGGTCGCGGCGCCGGCGTCGCCGTTCGGCGCGCGCACGTCGAGCGCGACTTCGGGAATCTGGATCTGCTCGCCGTTGTAGTCGAGCACGTAGGGGCCGATGACGAGATGCCCGGCCTTCTGCGGGAAGATATTGTAGGTCAGGCTGACCTGCGAACCGCCGGTGCCGAACTGCATCTGCTGGCCGGTGCCGGTGATCTGGAGACCGGGGATCTGCGGAAATTCGATGTTCGGCGCGGAACGCGTGCCGTGGAAGGTCAGGGTGGCCTGCGCGGTTTCGCCGAGGTTCAGCAGGCGCGGCTGCACGTCGAAGCTCACATCCAGCGCGCGCGCAAGGGGGGCGCAAGCGAAGACGAGCGCGAGGATGGCGCCTAGGACCCCAACCGCCTTGTGCGGCTGGTGAACGAGGTGGGGCGCTGGCTCACGCTTGCAACCAACCTGATTCACCCGCGGCGCAAGGCCGCGGGGGTCTGGAATCCAATTGAAGCGCATTGTCATACTCTAGCGGCCGGAAGCGCATCTACCAGTCTTTTTCGACGGGGACGGGACGCCCGAAGAAGGGATGGAGCTGATCGCGCTGGGATTGCTCCTGCGCTTTCATTGCATCGAGCATCATCGCGGCCTCTTCGGGCGTCATTTCTTCGGATGGTTTTTCTTCTTGGATCTGCTCCTCCTGCTTCTGTTGGTCGTTCGGTTGCTGGGGTTGAGGCTGGGGCTGTTGCTCCGCCTGCTTTTGCTGTTGTTGTTGGTCTTGTTTCTGGTCTTTTTGTTCCTCCTGTTTTTGTTCCTGGTTCTGTTGATCTTGCTTCTGCTGATCCTGTTTTTGCTGGTCCTGCTTCTGCTGGTCTTGATTCTGTTGCTGTTGCTTCTGTTGCTGCTGCTTCTGCTGCTGGATCTGCTGCTGTTTCAGCACGGCGAGCTCGTAGTTCGCCTTGGCATCGGCGTCCTGCGGGTCGAGGGCGATGGCGTTTTCGTACATCTGGATGGCTTCGCCGACGCTGGATTCCGCGTTGGCCAATTCCTGGCTGGACAGGTTCGGCAGGGGCGCCGGCGCGGCGGGCAGCGCGGCGGCCTGGCCGCCGACCTGCTGGAACAGGGCGTTGCCGCGGTTGTAGTAGGCGCGGGATTGCAGCCGCAGGTCGGTGCCGGACGCGGCGCGCGCGAAGGAGTCGGCGGAAGCCTTCAAGTCGCCGCCGGCGTAGGCGGCGAGTCCCGCGTTGTAGTAGGCGGCGGCGGGATCGAGCTTGGCGGCCGGCGCGGCGGCGGCGGCTTCGAGAAACGCGTTGCTCGCCGCCGGCCAATTGCTGGCGGAGAACGCCTGCAGGCCCGCGTCGAACGCGGCGCGCGCGGAAGGTTCGGCGGCGGACGCGGCAAGAGCGGCCAGGCTTGCCAATGCCGTAATGGCGAGGAGGCGCTTCATGCGGACTCCTTTCCGTTGGTTTTTCGCCGGTCGCCCAGCATCGCTTCCCAGGCCAGCAGCAGCAGCGCGGCGGCGATGGGCCAGACGAAGCGTTCTTCGTAGATCTTCGCCGTGCGGGTCTCCTGCTCGGAGCGCTTGAGATTGTTGATGCTTTCGTTGAACACGCGCTCGAGGCCGGTGTCGCCGGGGGCGGAACGGACGTAGGTGCCGCCCGTGCCGAGCGCGAGCTTCTGGAGCACGTCTTCCTTGAGCGCGGTCTTGACGATCTGCCCTTGGCGGTCCTTGAAATAGCCTTGGCCATCGCCGGCGGGCACCATTTCGCCGGCGAGGGTGCCGATGCCGATGGTGTAGACGCGGACGTGCTTTTCCTTCAGCTCGGGCAGGAGCGCCAGCGGATCGCCTTCGTGATCTTCGCCGTCGGTGACGAGCAGGACAACGCGGTCGGCCGCACCGTCGGCGGGGAAGGCGGCGAGGGCCGTGCGCAGCGCCTGCTCGATGGCGGTGCCGCCGCGCGGAATGATGCCGGAATAGAGGTCGTCGAGCGTCATCGTGAAGGCGGCGTAGTCGATCGTCAGCGGGCACTGGAGAATGGACGAGCCGGCGAACGGCACGAGTCCGACGCGGTCGCCGCGCAGGTTGCGCAGCAGGTCGCGGATGCCCCACTTGGCCTGTTGCAGGCGCGAGGGCTTGATGTCGGAGGCCATCATCGAGCGCGACGTGTCGAGGACGATCATCAGGTCGAGCCCCTTGCGGCGGACTTCTTCCCAGTGGAAGCCCCACTGCGGCCGGGCGAGGGCGAGCACGAGCAGCGCCAGCGCGCCCGTGCGCAGCACGAGCCGGGTCCGGGCGCGTGCGGGATTCCACGCCGGCGCGAGCGTGCCGAGCTGGGCCGGATCCACGAGCTGCGCGAGCGCGCGGCGCCGGCGGCGCAGCAGGGCGAATAGCGCCCAGACCAGCGGAATCGCCAGCGGCAGCCAATACAGGAATTGAACGGCGCCCCACTTCACGGCAGCCTCCCGAGGCGGGTGAAGCCCAGCAGGGTTTCCAGCGCCAGGCACAGCAAGCCCAGCGCCAAGAACGGCGCGAATTTCTCTTCGTAGCGGGTGTACTGGTCGAGTTCGATCTTCGTCTTTTCCATCTGGTCGATGGCGCGGTAGGTCTCTTCGAGGCTCTTCAGGTCGGTCGCGCGGAAGTACTGCGCCTTCGTGATTTCGGCGATTTTCTTGAGCGCGGCCTCGTCGATTTCGTTGCCGCCCTGCATCAGGCCGAAGATTCCGGCGGCGCGCGGCTGGTCGGAGCCGGCGCCGATGGTGTAGACCTTGATGCCGAGGGCGGCGGCGGCCTGCGCGGCGTCCGGCGGCATCAGGCGGCCGGCGTTGTTGATGCCGTCGGTCAGCAGGATGACGAGCTTGGTCTTGGCCTGCGAATCGCGCAGGCGGTTCACGCCGGAAGCGATGGCGTCGCCGATGGCGGTGGCGTCTTCGAGCATGCCGGTCTGCAGGCGGTCCAGTTGCAGCATCAGCCAGGCGTGGTCGGTGGTCAGCGGCGCGATGGTGTAGGGCATGGCGGCGAAGGCCACGATGCCCATGCGGTCGTCGGGCCGCGCCTGAATGAACTGCGCGAGCACGGACTTGGCCGCGTCGAGGCGGTCCATGCGCTTCGTCGCCGTGGAAAAATCGTCGGCGCGCATCGAAGTCGAGGTGTCCACGACGAGCACGATGTCCACGCCTTCGGTCTCGACGCGCGATTCGCTCATGCCCTTCTGCGGGCGGGCGGCGGCGGCGACCAGGCAGACGAGGCCGGCGGCGAACAAGGCCGGCGGCAGGCGGCGCAAGGCCAGCCACGGCGAGCGCGGCAGGCCGAGCAAGACGGCGCCGTCGGAGAACGCCAGCGGCGCCTGCCGCCGCCGGGCATAGCGCAACCACACCAGCGCCGGCACCAGCAGCAGGAGCAGCAGGAGCAACGGATGCCGGAAAACGATCATGACCCGCCCCTCAAGCGATTCCCATGGCCAAAATCTGCGGCGATTAGATCGGGACCCCCATGGCCTTGCGCCATGGGTGAACGAGGTTGGTTCTCAGGCGGAGCGCCGGTCGGCGTACCGACCTGATTCACCCGCCCCGCGAGGGGGCGGGGGTCTGAAACCGCCGGCGTGGTTTCATGAACGAGGCGTTCGGCGGAATCCAAGGCGTTGCGCATGTCGGCCGGGCCCGGCGCGTGGCGCGCGAATTTCACGAGGTCGCTCTGCTCGAGGAAGCCGGCGACGAGGTCGCGGTGGGCGTCGGAGAGTTTCTTGGAGTTCACGGCGTCGCGGATGAATTCCTCGGTCGTACGTTCGGGCGCGCGCAGGCCGAAGCGGCCTTCGAGATAGCGGCGGACGATGGCCGACAGTTCGACGTAGAACGGCTCGATCTGCAGCGCCTCGATCCAGCCCTTGGCCCGCAGCGCGGCGAGGGCGTCGAGCGCGATTTCGTGCGGCGGCACCGGCGGCGGCAGGTGCAGGAAGGTGCGCGGCGTGGTCAGGAACTTGCGCAGTGCGAGGAACGCGGCGGCGAGAACGGCCAGCACGCCCAGCGCGATCCAGAGCCAGTGCGCCGGCGGCGCGGGCCAATGCGCGAGGCCGCCCTTGGCGGGCCGGATCTCCTGCTCGCCGGGCTTCAGCGACGACGCGACTTCCAGCGACAGGAACGGATAGGCGTTGGTAAGCGTGCCCTGCGGCGTGGAGAGCAGGATTTGCGCGTTTTCGCCGACGACGTGGTTGGTGACGGTCAGCGAGGTCAGGCGCAGCTTCTGGACGGTGCGGCGCACGCCGTTGGTAAAGCTCTCGGTGGCGGTCTGCGCGTCGCGGACGACGACGTCCTTTCCGCTGGCCGGGTTGGGGAAGCCGACGGTCGTGCCGTCGCGGTGCAGGGCGGTCAGCGTCACTTCGACCGGATCGCCGATGCGGATCCGGTTGGTGGACATCGTTGCGGAAACGGAGAAATCCTGTCCCGGCGGCAGGGTGGGAACTTGCGGCGCGGGTTGGGAGCAGCCGACGAAGGCGCCGGCGACGAGGCCGGGCAGGATTTTCCACACTGTGGAAAACATTTTTCCACGGTGTGGAAAAATCGCCCAAAGTATTTCCACTCCATGGAAAAACCGCGGAAAGTTTTTCCACTCCGTGGAAAAACCGCGCGCCGCGCCGGACCGCATGGGGAGGCGCGGGGTCATCGGCGTTTCTCCCGGGCGCGGAAGAAGCGGACGAGTTCGCGGTCGTAGCGTTCGCCGGCGTGGAGCTCGATGGCGTCGGAGCGGGCGCGGGCGAGCTGCCGCAGGAGGGTCTGGCGGCGCTCGGTTTGCTTGGTCAGGAGCGCGCGGCGGGTCGGCGCGTGGGAGGTGTCCACGAGAATGCGCCGGCCGGTTTCGGCGTCTTCGAAATCCACGAAGCCGACGGCGGGCAGGGCGCTTTCGCGCTTGTCGCCGATCACGAGGCTGACGAGGTCGTGGCGGCGGGCGGTGACGCGCAGCAGGTGTTCGCAGGGCGGGGCGATGAAGTCGGAGATCAGGAACGCCACCGAGCGGCGGCGGACGACGTGGTTGAGGTAGCGCAGGGCGGGTTCGAGGTCGGTGCGCGGGGAGGTGGGCTTGGCGTTGAGGATTTCGGAGACGACGCGCAAGACGTGGGTGGCGCCCTTGGCCGGCGGCACGTGCTTTTCGACGCGGTCGGAGAACAGGATCAGGCCCACGCGGTCGTGGTTGGCGATGGCGGAGAACGCGAGGACGGCGGCGACTTCGGCGGCCAGGTCGCGCTTGAGCTGCGCCGTGGAGCCGAATCGGTTGGAGGCCGACACGTCCACGAGGAGCATGACGGTCAGTTCGCGTTCTTCGGTGAACTTCTTGACGTGGGGGGAACCGGTGCGGGCGGTGACGTTCCAGTCGATGGCGCGGATGTCGTCGCCGGGCACGTATTCGCGGACCTCCTGGAACTCCATGCCCTGGCCCTTGAAGACCGAATGGTAGCGCCCCGCGAAGACGTCGTTGACCGAGCGCCGCGTGTGGATCTCGATCCGTCGGATTTTTTTCAATGTCTCGCGGGGGATCATGGGAGCAGCCAGTGTTCAGGATTCAGGAGTCGGAATTCAGAAGGACGGCAGAATATTCAGATGGTCAGCTTGAGCAGGAACAGGAGCAGGATCAGGACGCAGGTCGTCATGGAACGGGGAGTTCGTTGAGGAGGGTGGCGACGATCTTGTCGGCGGTCATGTCCTCGGCTTCGGCCTCGAAGGAGGGGATGACGCGGTGCCGGAGGACGTCGGGGGCGATGGATTTGACGTCCTGCGGGGTGACGTAGCCGCGACCCTGGAGGAAGGCGTGGGCGCGGGCGGCGAGGGTGAGGTAGAGGGTGGCGCGGGGCGAGGCGCCGTAGCGGATGTTGTCCTTGAGCGCGTCGAGCTTGTAGGCGGCGGGATCGCGCGTGGCGAAGACGATGGAAAGGATGTAGTCCTTGATCTTGTCGTCGACGTAGATTTCATCCACGATCAGGCGGGCGCGGCGAATGGCGTCGGGCTCGACGGCGGGGCGGACGTTGCGGACGACCTCGGTGCGCGCGTTGGCGTCGAGGATGCGGCGCTCTTCTTCGAGCGTGGGATATTTCACGACGAGCTTGAGCATGAAGCGATCGACCTGCGCTTCGGGGAGGGGATAGGTGCCCTCCTGCTCGATGGGGTTCTGCGTGGCGAGGACGAGGAAGGGGTCCGGCAGCAGGAAGGTTTCCTGGCCGATGGTGACTTGGCGTTCCTGCATGGCCTCGAGCAGGGCCGACTGCACCTTGGCCGGCGCGCGGTTGATTTCGTCGGCGAGGATGATATTGGCGAAGATGGGGCCCTTGCGGGTGCCGAAGTCGCCGGTTTTCGGGTTGTAGACCTGCGTGCCGACGAGGTCGGCGGGCAGGAGGTCGGGGGTGAACTGGATGCGGTGGAAATAGGTGTGGATGGCCGAGGCGAGCGTCTTGACGGCGAGGGTCTTGGCGAGGCCCG
>Ga0209098_1003316_pt1 | contig 13472 bp, 11 predicted proteins | sample AD_JPNHW1_MetaG_FD_184429 | JGI IMG/M metagenome (GOLD analysis project Ga0209098, IMG submission 184429) | Active sludge microbial communities of municipal wastewater-treating anaerobic digesters from Japan - AD_JPNHW1_MetaG (SPAdes) (version 2) | ecosystem: Engineered > Bioreactor > Anaerobic... | reverse complement strand
TCTGATTTTGAATTTTTAATTAATTCAATCTGCTTTTCAATCGCCCAACGTAGATTAACCGCTGTCGGACGAGAACTTGCAAGATATTTTGAACTTTCAATTAGTTTTGAAATAAATTCTTCTCTTTTTAGATTTTTGCCCGCCAATTCCTGTGCGTACAAAGCAACCCCATGGGCGCCTGCAATCCCGATTGCAGGCGCCCCGCGCACTACCATCGTCTGAATCGCATCATACATTTGCTGACCTGTTTTAATGTCAACATACTTAAACTCATACGGCACAACCGTCTGGTCAACCATACGGGAACAATTATCCGCCCATTCTATTGTCTTTATTTTTGATTCAAATCCTGCCATTTAACCCTTTACCCCTACTCTTTAATCTCAAATTCTATGCTTTCTTTTTCTTTTTCTTCTTTTTTAATTCCGAGCAGAACTTCATAAACATAAGCCGTTACAAGCCCTGCAAATGCGTTCATTAAAGCACTTAAAATCGCAAGGAAAATTATAAGCATTACTAGGACAAAAAATCCCGAAACTTTCAGCATATAAGAAATTCCGTAAGTGTAATAGCCCTTAAAAATCCAGCCGACAATCGTTACAAGCGGAATAAACACAACCGAAAAAGCTATAAACGAAACAAATCCGATAATCGCCCCTAAAAGTGCGCCTTCTCTCAAATCGATTATTCCGATAAGTTCGTGTCTTTTCATATAGACAATAACCACCGCCGAGATACACAGGATTAAAATCATAAACGAAAAGTTTCTTACAAAGGGAATTAAGGTTAAAACCCCTAAAATTCCGCCTAAAATCGCACTTAAAATCGCAGTTTGTTTCATTAATAATGGATTCATTTTTTCCTCCGTTAAACTTTTAAAAGTTTTTTACAATTATAGTTTCTGGCATGGCAAATTGCAATCGCCATGGAATCTATTGTATCATCAAGTTTTGGCAAAGTCTGTCCGTTAAAAGCAATTTTAACCATTTGTTCGACTTCTTTTTTGTCCGCCCTGCCATAGCCTGTTAAAGTTTGCTTTACTTCCATAGGAGTGTATTCAAAAACTTCAACCCCGCATTTTTCCAGCGCCATCATAATAACACCCCTTGCCGCAGCAACAGGCATAACGGTTTTGTGGTTTTTAAAGAAAAAAAGCTTTTCCACAGAGGCAATATCAGGATTATACCTTTGAATAACAGTATTTATATCTTCAAAAATTTCCAAAAGACGCTGGGATTCGGTATTATTTTTAGAAGTTTTAATCGAGCCTGAATTAAGCAACTCAACATTTCTGCCGTCAAATTCAATGACACAGTAGCCGACTATCGCCATTCCCGGATCTATTCCCAAAATTTTCATATTCCAATTATAAAAGCAACAGCGGATTAAACAAAAACTTAATATTAGAGCATGCGGGAAAGTCCGATTTTCGGAAAATCGAGACTTTCCCGCATGTGACCTCAGAAGTGTAAAAACCCTGCCAGCTGCGGATTAGCCGGTGGCAGGGTTTGAAACCGGACATAGGAGTTTACAGGAAAAAGGAACTTTTTTCGTAAACTCATTAAGTTAAATTCCCACTCAACTTTTCTTTAACATTTGTAACATTATTCTAAAGAATTAGTCCAAAAGGATTATAATTTTTAACCAATTGTGCTATATAAATGTTATACAAGATTGTAGGATAATTAATAAGTGAATAAGTGAATAGGTTAATGAGTAAATAAGAAATTTTTTGCGAAGCAAAATTTTAACCTTTCAGCCTTTCACCCATTCACCCCATCAACCAAAAAGGAGGCAGAAATGTCAGTAGGACAATTTGTATTTATGTTACACAGCCACCTCCCCTATTACAGAAAAGCCGGAATGTGGCCTTTCGGGGAAGAAAACTTATATGAGTGTATGGCTGAAACTTATATCCCGCTATTGAACGCAATAGCAGAACTTTATGATGAAGGAATCAAGGCAAAATTAACCGTCGGAATCACACCGATTCTTGCCGAACAGTTAAATGACGACCACCTTCAGCAAGGCTTCATAAAATTTTTAGACAACAGAATAGAAGCGGTAGCCAAGGATTTGAAAAGATATCCCGACCCTAACGTTGCTCATTCCCAGCACTTAAAATACCTTGCAAAATACTATTTTGACTGGTTTAACCACATCAAAGACACTTATGTTAACAGATACAAAATGGATTTGATAGGAACTTTCAAAAAATATCAGGACCTGGGTTGTATAGAAATAACAACTTCAGGTGCTACACACGGGTTTTCACCTTTGTTTGAAACAGACACAAACCTGAACGCACAGTTCAAAATCGGTTCAGACACAACAAAAAGACTTTTCGGTCAACAGCCTTGCGGAGCTTGGCTGCCTGAATGTGCTTACAGACAAGGTTATGAATACGTAGGAAAAGACGGAGAAAAGAAATGGCGTCCCGCGATTGAAGTTATTCTTCAAAACAACGATATTGAATACTTTTTTACCGAATCTCACGTAATCGAAGGCGGAAATTCAATCGGAAACCGCAGAGTTATAGGGGTTTACGGAAATATTGAATACATTCCTTTGCCTGAAAGAGAAGCGACAGGCTACGACACATATTCAGCTTACTGGCTTCCGGATGCACAAGTTGCGGTTATGGGAAGAAACGACAGAGCAGGATATCAGGTTTGGTCAGCTGCCGACGGATACCCGGGCGACGGATGTTTCAGAGAATTCCACAAAAAAGACGATAAGTCCGGTGCTCACTACTGGAGAATAACTTCTCCGACAACCGATTTGGGCGACAAAATGCTCTATGATCCTGTGCTTGCGCTGAATAAAGTTAATGAAAATTCAGACCACTACACAACTTTAATTTACCACTTGCTAAATGACTACAAACTTGCAACAGGTAAAGAAGGACTTGTAATGGTTTCGTTTGATACGGAATTGTTCGGCCACTGGTGGTTTGAAGGTGTTGAATTCATTAAACAGGTTATCAAGAAGTTTTCAACTTACGTTCCAGAAGTCGAAAGATGCACCGCTTGTGAATACATAAGAGAACATCCTCCGACAGAGGCAATTCAAATTCCTGAAAGCTCATGGGGACAGGGCGGACACTTCTGGGTATGGCAAAACCATTTGACAGAATGGATGTGGCCTATTATACACTCTTGCGAAAAAAGAATTATGGAAGTTGTTTCCAAATACGAACAAATTCCTCAAGACAAACTTCTTTTCAGAGCTCTCAACCAGCTTGCAAGAGAAAACCTGCTTCTGCAAAGTTCAGACTGGCCGTTTTTGATTACAACATGGCAGGCTAAGGACTATGCGACAGACAGATTCAGAGAACACGTCGAAAGATTTGAAAAAATCGCCGATATGATTGAAAACAATTCAATCGATGAAGATTACCTCAAATCGGTCGAATCAATCGATAACTGCTTTGAAGTAATCGACTACAGAGTCTATCTGCCGATTGAAGAAGGCAAAATTCCTCAACAGGAAGCTAAATTGGCACCTCTGTACCAATAGTGAACTGTGAGCAGTGAACGATGAACTGTTAATCGGACTAACAAAGTCCGACAAAACCATAATAAAATACGGCGGGGTTTCGTAAACGAAATCCCGCCGTATTTTATTAAAAACAATTTAAATAAATTTCAACTCCTCTTTTCTTATTTTTAAATTCGGAGCAAATATTTGAGCCAATTCACTCAAATCGCTGTTGGTATTAGACTTAGGAAAAACACCCAAATTATTTCGTAAATTAAAAATTTTCATATATTGTTCAAAAACATCTGAAACGTAACCTACAATACCCATCCAAGAGTCAACCACATAAGCCTTTTTGCCAAATGTTTTATAATCATTCAAGATAGCAGATTTGTCCATATTTACCACAACGATACTATGATCTACATCTTTAAGTGTTAGGTTTTCCCCATTTTTTATAAATTCAGTTAAATTAAAAATTTTTACTCTATCCACTCCGTTTAAATCAAGAGCCATTTTTGATAAAATTGCAGATTCTCCGCAATTTCCTACTTTTGCATTTTTAACGTAGCTGACTAAAACCTCCGGATCATTACATGATTGAGCTAAAATTTGTCGATATTGACACAATAAACTTTTTTTTGCATTTAACCAAGCAGAACTAATGCGATTATGCCTAACAAAAATTCGGTTTAAGTAATCGGGTGAAACTCTTGGAAATTCATTATTAACTTTTCTCATGACTGTTTCAGCCAAACGAAGTTCACGATTTCTTGACTGAAAAGAAACTTGGATGTTGTTTGAAAAATTTTTTGATGTAATTTTCATATCAATATAAAATCAGCTGAAAATTAAAATTGCCTGAAATTTTGACATTTTTAAATTTTGTTTATAATTATCTTCGGATAAATTTCTTCAACCAAGTCGTGCCAGTTTTCTTTATCACCGAATCCTATTGCAAATTCTGCTATATTTTCGCCAAGCTGCTGCGAGTCAAAAACTTCAAGCGGCGGGCCTGCAGGAGTTGTTCTTGCAGGGTTTTTAGGATTAGAAATCATACCGATAGCTCGAAGCAGAGTTATTAAAAGAAAATTCTTTTTAACCTCATACTCGCAAAGCCCTTTTGTAACGACTTCAAACCCTTGTGCCCAAACATATCTTTGCATAGGGGCAGTATTTGTTTTAGCCTCGATGCCTTTTGTTTTTGGAAGATTTTTTCTTATATCATAGTCGGGATCAAACTCCCTTCTGATAAGAAAATTCATATCCTCCGAATAAGTTTCTTTTATCGGCTCAAGCAGGTTAAAACTTAGCTGAAGCAGATGATTCTTAATTTTGTTATTCCAAAGAATTTTAAAATTAAGCAGTTTTGACCCCTTATTTAGTGAAATTTCTGTATTTAAAATTGTTGTTCCTATCTTAAATTTCACCAAAAGCGCACATTGAAGTTTGCCTTTTCTTAAAATTTTTGAGGAAATTATAATGCTTTCAAGACCTTTATCATTTATCACAGGGCCAAAATTATAACTGTCTCCTTTATCTTTAAAGTCAACAAATTTTATAAAATCCTTGTAAATCTTGTCTGTTTTTTTATCCTCAACAATAATTTTGCCGTTTTTTATAGTCAAAGAAATATTATCATTTTCAAGTTTTGTATCGGAAACCGCTAAGTCAAGGGGGTAAAATATTTTAGGGTATAATTTATGAGGTTTTGAAAGAAGCTTTGAAGGCTCCTTGCACTCAACTTCGGTTAAATACGTGTAAATGTTTGTATAATCTTCTGTCACTGGGATTTTATGAATATTCTGTAAAAAGTCGCTTGAAAATCCTTTTCTTATCCCGATAATTTGACAATCATTTTCAGGCAATTTTACACAAGATTCAAACTGTACAACCCCTTCAAAATTAACTGTTGAAAGGTTTACAATCAAAGAAGGTTCGCCTGTTTTAAATTTTAACTCTTCAATTATTGTTTCTGCAATTTGCAGAATTTTCTCGTATCGAATTATGTTTTCTGCATGAACTTTATCTGTTGAGCACCCGCAAATTCCGTCGTGGGCCTGATTTTGCAACAATAATTTATAAGCATATTCGATTATATTATCATAAGACTTTGTTTTGTATTTACCCTGAGCAAATTTTTGAAATTTATTTGCAAGGTTTAGCATATAAGAGCATTTTACATTGTATTGCTTAAGCTTCATCCTTGCCGAATAACACCCTTGCAAAATAAATGTTTGGGAATTATTCCTGAGCTCACCTTCGTATTTAAATTTAAAATTGTCTTTTACCAACCTGAAATACTCAAAAGGTGATGAAAGTACAATTTCATAATCTTTTAAAAGTTTATTTACTTCCTTAATCTGCTCTAAAATGTCGCTTTCCAACCCCAAATGGTCTGCACCGATTGGCATTAAAAGGACATCGGAAGATTTTTGGGCGATTTTATCCAAATGGCTTTGGATAAAATCGCCTTTTTCTTTAATGCTTAAATTAGTTGAGAAAATATCGTTAAAATAGCCTCGCACGAGGTTTACGGTTTTAACTCCGTTAAAGATAAATTCTGAAGGGATTTCATCGGGACAACCTCGCCACACGACAGCTTTATCTATTCCAAACTCTTCTAAAATTGTCGGGATGTTTTGGCTGTGTCCGAAAGTATCTGCAAAATACCCCAAAAAATCTTTGCAGCCTAAATTTTTAGCGTATTTCAAACCTATTTCAAGATTTTTCTTAAAACATCTTTGGTCGGTTAAAAATTCATCAACGAGAGTATAAAAAGGTCCAATAAAAAGTTTTTTTTGCTCAATTAATTTGCGCACAAGTTTTTCTTTTTCGGGATTCAGTTCAAGGTAATCTTCAAGGGCTGCTGTTTGTCCGTCAAAATAAAAGGAAGGGATTTTGCCTTTTTCCAGTAAGGCCAAAACATTGTCAAAGACTCTCAAAAGGCGAAGCCTGAAAACTTCAAACTCTCTGTACCATTCCCTGTCCCAATGAGTGTGCAGATATGCAATAACTTTTTTCTTCATAAATGTATTTTAACGCATTGAACAAAAAAAGTGAAAAAGTTTACAAAAAAGTTATACAAAATCGCCGTCAAAAATTAAATCCTGAGATTTTTCGGTTTCTTTGATTTTTATAAAATTTGTATTAGGAATATATTCATCTTCAGAAAGCTTGATTTTATTAATAATTTTTGCTCTTTTTTTGCGGTAAAGCATATCAACAAAAGCTTCAAGCCTTGTTACAAAACCGGCTTCGCCTGTGTGTTCGTCTATTGTTAAATTTAAAATGGGTTTATTAAACTTTTTGGCCTTTCTGTTAATTCTTTCTATCATTAAAGAATCCGGACCGCAGCCAAAAGCCGTTAAATTTATAATTCCGTCTATTTTGTTATCTTTAAGATAATGCCCCGCACAGCCCGTCATTTCGTACTCGTTTGCCCAGTAAAGCCTTTGATTAAGCGCATTTATGCCTTCCTGCATCTGTTCCGGTGTAAGCTCATTTGCGCTGTAAACCTTAACGTCCATATCATTAAGCTTATCAAAAATCCTCATGGAAATTTGTTCATCATAAATATTATAAGGGTGCGACACAAGTGCAACGGAAATCGGATATTCTCTTGTTTCCTGTGAAATAAAAACTTTTCCCTGAAGCGCATAATTCATAGCCTGTTTATAGCTCATACCCGAGCGTGACATGATTTTAAAATTGTTATAAACTTTCCACCCTGCCTTTGATGCCTTTTTAATTCTTTTTTCGTCGGTTATTCCAAACGGTCCGACAATTTCTTTTAAAAATTCGTAAAATCCTTGATTTTTTTCTGATTTATCAAGTGTAGCTTCAATCATTTGAAAATCTTTTTTTACAACATTTCTTATTAAATCTGGAAGCCCTCTTATTTTGGAGCAATTATAAATTTTAGGAGCAATAGATTGAAAAGAAGGAACAAAAATTTTATCAACACCTTTATCTATTAAGTTTAAAATATGTCCCACATAGACTTTTACAGGCAAACACGTTTCGCTTACAACAAGTGAAGATCCTTTTGCGAGGGTTTTTTTTGTTGTTTTATCAGATAAAACTATTTCAATGCCAAGTTCTGTTAAAAACCCGTACAAAAACGGATAATTAGTGTAAAATGACATTGCCCTGGGGATACCGATTTGCATTTTTGTCTCTTGTTCTACATTCATAGTAGTATCATAATCCAAACAAAAAATAATTGCTAGTTAGGGGTAAATGGTGAATAGAAATGTTAAAACAGGGGACAAGAGGCGAAGATGCCAAGAGGCGTAGTAGGATAACCCACGCATCCACGCATCTACTCATCTTATCTTCTTATAAATTATTCGACTGTTCGACTTTTCGACTTTTAATCCTCTTCACCCCTCACCCCTCACCTCTCACCTCTCACCCTTCACTTCTCACCCTTCGCCTCTCACTTTTCAAATAGCCCAGGCGGATAACCGTTTTTGGCAATGTTTCATATTGTATTTAGAATACATAATCATTTAACAAGTTTGTTTTTTAGATTAAAAGCACAAGATTTTTGATTAAATCTTAAAAAAACACAAGGAGGTAAAAATGACGATTAAAAAACTTACTATGGCAGCTGCGATTGCCGTCGGAATAGCAACGTGTTCTATAAATACGGCAATGGCAGCTTGTCCATGCAGCAGCACTCCAAGTTGTGCCTCGCCGCCATGCGCTTGTGCAACACCTTGCAACTCTTGCTGCGACAAATGCAAATGCAACCCGTGCAAATGTAATCCGTGTGATTGTGACCCATGCAAAAAGTCATGCGATCCATGCTGTGACCCTTGCGCCAAACCCGCAACTCCGGCATGTGCGACATGTCCAAACACAAGTTGTGCTGATTTGGACATGAAACAAGTTTACGCTTACCCTAACGCAATTTACGGCGACAACAATTACGTGGGAGAGCAAAAAAACGCAATTTACTCAACTGAAACAGCCTGGGCGTTTGACAACTGTGATTCACTTGCGCTTTCAAGAGCAGGCGTATCGGTCGTCGGCTGCGGACAAATGACAGGCGCAGCAGTTCCATTAACCTGCGACGGAATGCCTATTATTACAGGAGCTGCAGCACCTTGCTGCGGATGTAATTCAATGCCGCTTATAGGTCCTTCTGCCTGCGGATGCGGATGCTTGAACAACGGTGCAATAGTTGACAGAAACTGTTGCAAAATGGACAATTCCTGCTGTCCTATTCAAATTCAAACTTCCAATTCAATTGATGCATTAAAAAAATCATTCGTCCCTTTTGAGCCAAACATAGCAGGAACTCAATGCAGCTGCGGATGTACAGGTGCTGCTGCACCTTTGGTGGATGCATTTCCTGATGTTCCGTCAAACTACTGGGCAGCTTGTCCGATAGACAAACTCGCAATGAATAACGTCGTTGTAGGTTACCCTGACAGACTCTTTAGACCCTGCAAAGATGTATCCCGTGCAGAATTTGCAACAATGATAGTTAAAGGCTACAACTTGAATTGCAGTAGCTTACCTACAAAAAACATCTTCAAAGACGTTCCAAGAAGCCACTGGGCTAATTCCTTAATCGCAAAAGCGGTTGATGAAGGAATTATGTGCGGATATCCCGGCTGCAAATTCAAACCCAATAACCACGTATCTCGTGTAGAAGCACTTACCGCAATGGCTCACAGCATTAACTGTGAAATGGACTCTTGCAAAGCTCAACAAATCTTGAGCCAATACTGTGACGGTGACAAGGTTCCAAGCTGGGCACAAATTCCCGTCGCAAAAGCTCTTGAAACAGGCATACTTAAAAACAGCTTAACACCTAATACAATTAATCCTTGTAAAGACGCTTCAAGAGCAGAAATCGCAGATATGCTTCAAACAACAAGAATTGCTATGGGGTTAGACACAAACCCTGCAACAGCCTGCGATTGCCCTAAACCGGCAGACCCTTGCTGTCCTAAAAAAGCATACATGGAACAAGAAGAAATCGTTAAAATTCCTACACTTAAATTGGAATTCCTAGACGAAATCAACGCAAAATCTTCTCACGTAGGTCAACAGTTTGCCACTACAACACTTGAAGAAGTAACTATCAACGGACACTGCTATCCTTGCGGTTCAAGAGTTAACGGTAAAATCGTTGAAGTTATAAGACCTTCAGGATGCGAAAAAGGTGCACTGAAACTTGCTTTCACAACTATCGAAGATTGCAGCGGTTGCTGTGCGGACCTTCCAAGACAAATTCTTACCGCTCAGATTAACTGCGCTAAAACACAAAATGCGGTAGCAAGACTTGTTTCTATGCCATTTACATGGGCAGGTGCACTTGTCGGTACTACAGGAAGAACAATCGGCGGTATGATTTCAAATGCGGGTAACGCTTTTGAAAGCGTCTCCAACGGAGTCGGTATCGCATCGGGCGAAATCTTCCAGGGACAATTCCGTGCCTCAGGCAGAAGCTTGCAAGATGCAGGAAAAGCAGCAATCGTTGCACCTGTTGACTTCGCAAGAACAGCCTTCAGCGGTGCTACAGGACTATTCCAAACCACCGGCGACGAAGTTGCTTACCTTGTTGACCCTAAAGGCTACAAAGTTGCAGCAGTTAACCCTAAAGAACACCTAACAATCGCCTTTGGCTGCTCAGATTAATATATACACTTATCCTTGAAAAAGGGGCGGACACGAAGTGTCCGCCCCTTTTTATATTCAATACCAATGTACAAAATTTTTAATATATTTCAAAAAATTGCTAAAAAGCAAAAAATATGTTAAAATTCCAATACTTAAAAGAGGCAAATTATGAATAAAAAAGTTTATTCTTTAGAAGAAATTAAAAATAAAATAAAAGAAAATGAGAAATTTTTGAAAGAAAAATATCACGTTCGAGGTTTTTTACTTTTCGGCTCATACGCAAAAGGTGAGCAAACTCAAGACAGCGATATTGATTTGCTTGTAGATTTTCAAAAAGTCATTGACATGTTTGAAATGATTGATTTGCAGGAATATTTACAAAATTTATTCGGTAAAAAAATTGATTTAGGAACAAAAAATGGGTTAAAAAGTTTTATCAAAAAAACCATTTTAAAAGAGGCAATAAACTTATGAAGCAAAGAAATCCGTTATTTTATCTAAAAGATATTCAAACATCCGTAAATAAAATACTTAAATATACAGAAAATATGTCTTTTGAAGTATTTAAAAAAGATGAAAAAACAATTGATGCGGTTGAGAGAAACTTTGAAATTATAGGCGAAGCAGTGAAAAATTTATCCGAAGAAATTAAAAGTAAATACCCCGATGTCCCTTTTAAACAAATTGCGGGAATGAGAGATAAATTAATTCACGATTATTTTGGAGTTGATTACGAAATAATTTATAAAACAATAAAGGATAAGATACCCGAGTTTAAGTTTAAAATAGAAAAAATCATCAAATCCATAAATAAAAATTAGAACTTTTGAAAAAAAAAGAGTCACCCATCTGGGTGACTCTTTTTTTTTCAAATTTATACTATAATTTGAAAATTCCCCCCAAAAGGATGATTCTCCATGAAAGTACATGCCTGCCCCGACAAGTACAAATACCCTAAAAACTTACCGATGCAACAAAAATATCGGAAGTTTAGTAATTTTTCAAATATAAACTTTTCATCCAAAGATATTTTAGTCAAGTCAACTCCCGTGCAAAAAACACAAGATTTTTCATGGACAAATGACCCTGTAATCTTAAAATCACTTGATTATTTAAAAAACTTAAATTTTGATACGGAAAACATAAAATACGTTCAAGCTCAAGGTGCAATTTTGCCCTTTAAAAGCGGAGCACAAGCCTTTGAATTCATAAACAAATCTAATACAAGAATAAAATTTGATACTCTTTCCATGCCAAACACTCACGCCCAATATGATTTTGAAAATAACACCATTAAAATAAACGAAATCTATAAAAACACTCAAGCCACGGAAGAAATTCTTGCAATATCAGAAGCAATCCTTCATGAGACAGGACATGCCAAAGACGGTGACGGGCAAAATTCCGTTCAGGAAGAAATCAACTGTCTTGCCCTTAATTCAGTTGCCCACAGAGATTTCGTAGCAAAATATTCAGACATTTTTCAAAACTCAAATGCCCCTATCATCAAAGACGGGGTAATAATTTATGAAAGTTTATTTTTCGATTTTGATCCGCAAAAAAATAATTTAATAACCAGACTTAAAGAAAAATACGGCTTTTTGCCCGCAGGCGACTTTACACATCCGCCAAGCGAGCTTGCTTTTAGAGTTAAAAGAAACTAATATTTAAAAAACAATTTTGCTTTATAAAAATTTACAGTATTTTTTTGCAGTAACTAGCAATTTTTTTTTATTTCATGTTTTTATACCTCTAGATTTAATTCAACCTTCATGTTATAATAGCTGTGTTCCCAAGTTCATGTTTCAACGCATTTTCTGCGTATTTTATATAGATAATTACAAATAGGTTAAGATAGTAAGGAGAAAATCTATGCAAACCGTAGCGACTAATGATGTAAAAATCAAAAAATCCAAGTCAAGATTCAATGATGAATTCGAGAGTTACCTGAAAAAACAATGTTTAAAAACAACATTTAACGGACTGGAAATCGAAACATTTTCCTGGTACAAAAAGGTTCTCGGTTTATTGTAATTAAGATCGCCGGATTGATAAACTTAAAAAAAGAACGCCCGACAGAAAAACTGTCGGGCGTTTTGAATTAGAGAATGCGGAAAAATTGAAAATTTTTCTCGCACCTCCATAGTCCAGTAAAAGCCAAGCTATCCTTTAACCAAGTATAGCTTGGCTTTTACCTTCTTAAGGTCGGACACGGAAAATTCTCGAAATTGTAGATTTCGGAATTTTCCGTGTCCTCTTAATTAGTCTTTGTATCCAATCTCACTGTTGGTTTTGTTTAAAGTAAGTGCATTTGAAAGGGCAATTCCGCCTTTTACCTGCGGCTGGTTAACAACCTGTCCGTTGACATAAAGAACAGTTGAACCTCCGCCGTCAAGGTTCATTGCGTTTATGCAACCGATTGATTTCATAAAATTTGCAAGCTCCATTAAAGTCATTCCCACAGAGCTGCTTTCTCTTCCGTCAACTGTAACGAGAATCAAGTTATTGTCTGCGGTATAGCCTATTGCGCTTCTTGGGTTTCTGCCACCGATTGAAGCAAGCTTTTGTTCTGTCATATCCACAAAAACTTCACCGTGCTTAACAAGATAAGGTCCGCCGCTTATTATGTGATTAACTCCCTGCCACTCGGGAAGTGTTGCGACATCAAAGCGAATGTTTTTTGCCCCAAGTAAATCTTTTAACCTTGCTTCCGGAGCCACTATTACAAAACCGTCTTCGGGTATTGCAAGTGCAGAAGTTGAAACTTCTATAACTTTGTTATCTTTAACAGCGATTTGTTTTCCGTATTTAGGCGAAGGCGGCGCAAATTTACCCCATTCTCTTGTATAGACAATAACGTAAGTCGAAAGCATTCTTGGCTGGTTTATATTATCGACTTTTACACTGTGTAAGCCTGATTTTAAAGTCGCGTCAAGCTGAACTCGAGCCATATCGTATTTATTGTCAAAAATACCCATTGCTACTCTGTTATAGATAGGCCCTGTGTACATTTTCTTGTTAATCATTAAAGTCCCGAGGGGAACGCCTGTTGCAGGCTTAAAGAATGTACCGTTGATTGCGACTATTGAATTGTTTTTCTTTGCTATGCTGCTTATTGATGCTTTATTTGCTAATGTTTCTGATGCTATGGCTGGGGTTAATTGAAGGTCGGGGTTAATCTCTGAATTTACTTCTATTACGTTTATCCTTACAGGTTGTCCTTGGTAATATTTGGTTATCCTTATGTGTTTTACTCCCTTATCTACTTCTGTTATGATTCCTGTCTTATACTTTCGCTTTATTTCCTCATCAAATGCCTTTGTCTTTTGCTCTATGCTAAGCTGTTTTGCTAC
>Ga0209098_1003315_pt1 | contig 13474 bp, 3 predicted proteins | sample AD_JPNHW1_MetaG_FD_184429 | JGI IMG/M metagenome (GOLD analysis project Ga0209098, IMG submission 184429) | Active sludge microbial communities of municipal wastewater-treating anaerobic digesters from Japan - AD_JPNHW1_MetaG (SPAdes) (version 2) | ecosystem: Engineered > Bioreactor > Anaerobic >... | reverse complement strand
ATACTCATGACGGTTTCCCGATTCGGATATCCACGGATCAAAAGATATTTGCTCCTCCCCGTGGCTTTTCGCAGCTTATCGCGTCCTTCATAGACTTCTAGTGCCAAGGCATCCACCATATACCCTTGTAGCTTGGCCTTATTCTTTAATCCTGCATACTAATACTACTGATCTTACTTAATTCAACACATTTCTTCTTCTACTAAGGTGTGATTGTGTGTGTGCAGTCGTAATACTTATTACGACGCTTGGCTTTAAGATTCGTGTAGGTCTTCCTCAACTCCCGAAGGAGAATTACGGGTTGACCGTTAGAATTTGCGCTTGAATTTTTAGAGAACAAAAAATTTGTTTAAAACTTCGGTGCCGGCAGACTTGTGGAGCAGACAGGGATCGAACCTGCGACCTCCTGCTTGCAAAGCAGGCGCTCTCCCAACTGAGCTACTGCCCCGACGGCTGGACGCTGGTAAAGCTCAGTGGGCACGGGAGGTTTCGAACCTCCGACCCTTCGCTTATCAAGCGAATGCTCTACCCCTGAGCTACGCGCCCCGAAGATAATTATGTATGAATGGCCACCCTGAACCTAGGTTAACGGTACCGACCTTTACTTTCTCGTGTTAAGAAAATAATAAAGGAGGTGATCCAGCCGCACGTTCTCGTACGGCTACCTTGTTACGACTTCACCCCAATTACCAGGCACAACTTGGGACCTCGAGTGAGCGAGGTACTTCTGTTGCAACTGATTTTCGTGGTGTGACGGGCGGTGTGTACAAGGCCCGGGAACGTATTCACCGCAGCCTGCTGATCTGCGATTACTAGCGATTCCAGCTTCACGTGGGCGAATTGCAGCCCACGATCTGAACTAGGGTGCAGTTTAGGGATTGGCTCCACCTTGCGGTCTTGCGACCCTCTGTCTGCACCATTGTATCACGTGTGTAGCCCTGGACATAAAGGCCATGATGACTTGACGTCGTCCCCACCTTCCTCCGTGTTATCCACGGCAGTCTCCTGAGAGTCCTCTCCTTGCGGAGTAGCAACACAGGACAAGGGTTGCGCTCGTTGCGGGACTTAACCCAACATCTCACGACACGAGCTGACGACAGCCATGCAGCACCTCGGCTAGCTCCCTTGCGGGTCGCCCCGACTTTCATCAGGACTACCACTAGTCGTTCGAGCCCAGGTAAGGTTCTTCGCGTAGCGTCGAATTAAACCACATGATCCACCGCTTGTGCGGGCCCCCGTCAATTCCTTTGAGTTTTAACCTTGCGGTCGTACTCCCCAGGCGGTAGACTTAATGCGTTAGCGTCGGCTCGGAAGGGGTCGATACCTCCCAAACCTGGTCTACATCGTTTACGGCTAGGACTACCAGGGTATCTAATCCTGTTTGCTCCCCTAGCTTTCGTGTCTCAGCGTCAATTGCGGCCCAGTAACCTGCCTTCGCCTTTGGCGTTCTTCCAGATATCTACGCATTTCACCGCTACACCTGGAATTCCAGTTACCTCTACCGAATTCAAGAAGCCCAGTATCCGCCGGCATTTCACAGTTGGGCTGTGAGATTTAACAGCAGACTTAAGCTCCCGCCTACACACGCTTTACGCCTAGTAATTCCGAGTAACGCTCGCCACCTACGTATTACCGCGGCTGCTGGCACGTAGTTAGCCGTGGCTTATTCGCAGAGTACCGTCAAACGCTTGCGCGCTTTCGTCCCCTGCAAAAGAAGTTTACGATCCGAAAACCTTCGTCCTTCACGCGGCGTCGCTGGATCAGACTTTCGTCCATTGTCCAAAATTCCCCACTGCTGCCTCCCGTAGGAGTAGGGCCCGTGTCTCAGTGCCCTTGTGGCCGGTCATCCTTTTAGATCGGCTACCCGTCATAGCCTTGGTGGTCTGTTACACCGCCAACTAGCTGATAGGCCGCAAACTCCTCCTCGAACGACCCTTGCGGGCCTTTCATCCTCTCAAAATGCTTAAAGAGGATTATATGGGGTATTAGCCAGGCTTTCGCCAGGTTGTCTCCCATTCGAGGGCAGATTGTTTACGTGTTACTCACCCGTCTGCCGCTAAGAGCCCGGTAAACTGGTACTCTTCGCTCGACTTGCATGTGTTAGGCACGCCGCCAGCGTTAACTCTGAGCCAGGATCAAACTCTCCAAAAAATCCATAAAAGCTAATAATTGGCATTTCTGCCGACTATTAACGATTAGCATTTACGGAGCGTTCTATTTAGCTCTATTACTATTGTTTATAACCAACTTAGTTATCACACCATTAGGTAATTGCTTTCGTGTTTATTACACCATTAACATGGTCCGCAGGTTCCTCTGAAAGTTCAGATTTCGGAATTGCTTCCTCGTCCTCTTTCAGGCTCTCCTGACTTCCACGTTCAGGGTGCCCATTCATACATAATTTTTTAGAGAGCAAACCTTATCCAGTTTTGTGGAGTCCACTCCACTGGTCCAGGTCTTTTGTTACTGTCGCGACTTGTGTTCGCGACCGTAAGTAAATCTTATCACAAAACTTCAAACCTTGTCAACTGTTTTTTTCTCGTCGGAGAAATCGTTTTTTGAGATGTTGCTTTTCAAAAAACTTTCAGTTTTCTTTCGCTGATGTTTTTACTTTTAGAGAGCTCAAGGTCGTTTCAGTTTTGCGGCCCTTGCGGGTCTTAAGCTGCGACAACACTTAAAGTATAGCAAATTGCGCGCATATGTCAAACAATATTTTTCGGAATATTCAAATATTGTTTCCCGGGGCCGTTTTCACGTCGGGCTCGGCAAAATTTATTTTGCCTGAAAAAATTTTTTTTGTTGCGCCGGCCATTCCGTATTTGCAAAGATCCGCGCTCATTATTACCGGAAAATTCACTGCGCCTTGTCTTTTATGGAGCCGCGCAGGTGGTTGAAGATCACCGACATGCTGGCGAACTGGGCGCGCAGCTCCTCTAACACCGTTCCCTCGGCCTTGCTGTTCTCCGCCGCGTGGGCCTGCTCTATCAGCAGCGCCTGGGATTCCCCTTCCAGCTTCTCCACCTTCCGGGAAACTTCCTCCATCGCGCCCTCCACCTTCCTTATCATAGCAGAATCCAGTTCGAAACCGGTAAGTCTTTTATCCACGTAGTCCAACGGCACGGCGTTCTTCTCCAGGCGGTCCAGCCGCTCCAGGGTTATGGCGTTGTCGCGCGCGTTCATCTTGTCGCGCAGCTCCGCCTTCACCAGTATCTCGTTGATGCGGGATTCCATGGAGGACAGCCTGCCCTCGATTAGCCCCAGCCGTTCCGTCAGCATGGCCAGCGCGCTCCTGACGGCGCCGCTCTCGGCGGCCGCCGCCCCGACGTTGGCGCTGATGCCGGCGGCGTTCTCGCGGTGGCCCGTCTCCAGCCTGGCGCAGATGCCTTCTATCTGCGTCAGCCGCGCCATCACCAAAGACAGCGTGTTCTTTATGGCGTTGTTCTCCAGGCCGGCCGCGCCAACTCCGGCCGCGGTTTCGCGCGAGTTGGCTTCCAGCCGGCTGCAGATGCCTTCCAGCTGCCCCAGCCTTTCGGACATCTTCCTTTCCTGCTCGCTGGCGCGCTGCCCTTCCCGGAGCTTTTCAAAAACTTCTTCGGCCTGCCGCACGCCCTGGCGCTGGTTCTCTTCGCGGCTTTTCAGCTCCACAGAGAACATCAGGGCCTTTTCCTGCGTATCGTAAAGGCGCCTTTCCAGTTCGGAAATGCGCTGCTGCATGAAAAGCAGGGCGTCATTGGCCGGAGCGGCGGCCGGAGGAGGAGGTGGTGGTGGAGGCGGCGGGGCAAAAGGCTTTTGCGCAGCCGGCTTCGGGCGGAAAGCGGAGAACAGGGGCTCGCCTGTATCGACAGGTTCGGCCTGGCTTTTTAAATTTTTTCCGTTCGCGTCTTCCATATATATAAGCGGGCGCGGCTCAGGCGCCTTCCGGGCCCTTGCTTTCGGGCGCCTTAGGAGTTTCCCCCGCCGCCTTTACCTGCGGCGCGGCAGCGGGACCGGCCGGTTTAACGGCAGCGGCCGGAGCCGGAACAGCAGCGGCCGCAATGGCCGGCCCGCCTTGCGCGGTCGGTGCGGCCGGCGAGGTAAGGTCTACGGGCTTGTTTTCCCCCTGCGGGGGCTTACTTTCCACCTGCGTGGCCTTATTTCCCCCCTCTGGGGCCTTATTTCCCCCCTCTGGGGCCTTATTTTTCCCCTCTGGGGGCTTATTTCCCACCGGTGTGGCCTTATTTTCGCCCTCCGGGGCCTTATTTTCACCCTCCGGGGCCTTATTTTCACCCTGCGGGGCCTTATTTTCACCCTCCGGGGCCTTATTTTCACCCTGCGGGGCGGCGCCGGCGGCCGCAGCGGGCCTTTCCACATTGGGATTGCTTATCCTGGACTGTCCTATCAGGCCCCAGGCGGCGGCAATAACGGTATCCACGGCCTGTGCTATTTTTTCTTCCGGGGGCCGGCTGTAATGCAGCGTCTGCTCCACCATCTGCCAGGAGGTTTCCGTCATCTGGGCCTGCAGCGCGGGCCTGGCGGAGACAGGCAGTTCCCAGGCGGCCAGCGCCCACTGCTCCACGGGCACCATGCCGGCCAGCAGGGAAAGTTCATGGCCCGGCAACTTCACCAGGTCTTCAAGGAAGATCACGCCGGTGCGCACCTGCGCGGCCAGCCCCGGGTGCTTCTTTTCCAAGTTCTCGAACAGCGCCTTCTTGGTCTTCATATCGGCGCTGCCGAAGATCTCCATGGCTTTATCGTAACCGCCAACCGCCCCGCTGAGCCGCCTTTCCAGCTCTTCCTTAATATTAGCTATCAATTCCGGAGCCACGAACCGCACCTTCGCGATGGCGGCCACCACTTCGGCGCCCTTTTCGGGCGGGAAAGCCGCCACGAAACGGCCCCTCAGGCCGGCAGGCAAATGCACCGCTATCAGGGCTATATCCTCCGGCTCGTCTTTGGCCAGCATCCGGACCAGTATTCCCAGTTTTTCCGGAGGCACGTTAAACAAGGGGCGCTCGGCAGGGGCCTCGGCAGGAGGCGGTTCTATCCGGGGCGCCGCCCGCAACGGTTCTGGTTCCTCCGGGGCCGGCAGGGCCGCCGGCTCCGGCAAAGGCTCATGCTCCGGGGCCGCCGCCAGGTTCTCCTCAGCGGCCGAAAAACTCAGCTTGCGGGGCTGTTCCGGGGCAACAACTTTGGGCGCAAAACGGGGCATTTTGAGATAGAACCCGGCGGCCAGGCCCAGCCCCAGCAGCGCGAATACGGCCAAAATAGCGTATTTTATCAGCGAAGCCTGCATTTCGGCGGTATACCAGACCGGGGCGAACCGGGCCCGCACCAGCAGTATTTCATCCCCGCGGGCGGGGTCCATGGCCAGCAGGTCCTGCACCACGCGGCGCACCTTATTGGTCTCTTCCGTGGAAATATCCTCGCTGAGCACCAGCGAAACCGTCAGGCGCTTTATCATGGCCTGCGGGTAACTTATTTCCCGCTGGAAGTTCTCCGCCTCGCCGGCGGCGGGGTTGAATTTGGACTCCACCGGGAAACCCGGCAGCAGTTCGGCCTTGGGCGCAGCAGAGGCGCGGTTGATATTGCGCCATTTGAAGGCGCCCGCCCCGCCCCCTTCGGAGGAAACGCTTTCCTTGGCCGAAAAATCTATGGCCGCCTGTATCATCACCTTGGCCTTGCCCGGCCCCAGCAGGTTCAGCAGCACTTCCTCCACTTTCTGCTCCTGCGCTTTTTCATACCTGGTCTTTTCCTCCAGGTTGGCGCCGCAGCGCCCCGGCGCCGCCGCCAGGAGCAGCAGCAAGAGCAGGGCCGCGCAAGTCAAAGCCGCGCGCACGATGAAATTTTTCCTCTCTTTTTTCTCTGTCATAGCGCAAAAGGGCGAAGCTGCTCGCCCGCGAACCGGCCTCTACGCCTATATTATATGAAGACGGCTATTTCAGAAAAGTTACAGGAAGATTTATTATCGGTTGAGCGGAGCGCCTATTTCCAGCCCTGCAGGTCCATGAACCGCAGCACCGATTCGTCATTGGGATCGAGTTTCAGCACTTTCTCGTAGGCGCGGCGGGCGTTGTCGGCATCCCCCGCGGCAAAGTAGGCTGAGCCCAGCTTTTTCCAGACCGCCGCGTTCGCCTCGTCCAGCAGCAGTATTTCCAGGCATTCCTTCACCACTTTTTCGAAGCTCTGCGCGTAGAAGAGGGACGCGGCTTTTTCCGTTTTATAGGTTATCAGCATGGGCCGCGGCAGTATTTCATCCTGCGCCACCTCGCGCGAATTGAGCGCCGCCACCACGCGCAGCAGCTCGGAATAAAAAGCGTTATTGGGATCATAGCCGGCGGCGCTGTGCGCCAGCAGTACGCTCTTGAGCGTTCTGCCCGCCACGTATTCCGTCAGCGCATAGTTCGCCTCGGCGGCCTGTTCCGAGGCGGCCTTGAGCAGCGCCCGCCGCTCGGCGGATCCGCGCAGCATCAGCCCCTGGTTCAGCTGCTTCAGGCGCCGGCCCCTGTCCCCCCACGGCCCCTTGGCGATGCCGGGGTTCATGCCTATGGCCTGGTCCACCGCGTCGGCCGCGGCCACATAATCCCGCTCCCGCAGGTCCTTCTCGGCCTTGGCGATATAATCCACGGCCTGTTCCTGTATTTTGGGCGGGGCCGCGGCGTACCCGCCGAAGAAGTAATTGAGCGAGATCCTGTTGGACAGGCCCAGCGTCTCATGCCGGGTCATGGCAAAATCCACCTGGTAGGATTTCAGGAATTTCATCCCCACGCCGCCGGAGAAGGAGCCCCGGTCATAACCCAGCCGGACAGCGCCGGCCCCGATGAGGTATTCCGCGCCCAGGCGCAATTCCGAGAAATCCTGGACGTCGGCGCTGAGCAGGAACCCGGGGATGACGGTATAAGCCGCGCCCAGCTTATAGGCCAGCGGGAAACTGTCCGCGGTATCGCCAGAGGCGAAGCCGCCTAAATTCTGGACGGTGAAAGCCACGGTGAGCTTTCCGTCATACAAAGGCCAGTACTGCGCGCCCAGGTCCAGCCCGGCCAGCATATCCCGATCGTAGCCGTCCATGCTGCGCGACAGCACTTTTACCGAAGCCCCCAGCGAAAGGAAAGGCAGGAAAACGCCCCTTAGCCCGGTGCCCAGCGCGAAAGCCGTCTCCGAATACCCGAACTTCTGCGTAATATTGGTATATTCATCCCTGCCTTCCGCGCCGCTCGCGGCCAGGCGTATCAGCTGCATGCCCCAGCCGCCCGGCAATCTGGTGAAATTCTGCCCGTAGGCGGCGTAATCGTAAGCCGTTCCTTCGAACAGCTGCGCGTGCATCAGGGCCAGGTTCCTGTTGGACATGAAACTCAGGCCCGCGGGGTTATAATACAGGGCCGTGGCGTCCGCGGCGGCGGCGGTATAAGCGCCGCCCATGCCCAGGGGCCTGGCCCCTGCGCCGAAATCGAAGATCCCGCCGGGCCGGCCCGGCTCCGCCTGCGTGGCCGGGCAAAGCGGCAGCCAAAGCAGGGCCGCCAATCCGGCCCGCTTCAGAATAACCGCTGTAAGACCCTTCCGTTTCATATCAAATACCAGCCTGCCCGCGCCGTTTCCTTATATATATAGCCGCTTTAATGCACCACTCCTATTTTCAGCACTTTTTTGGCCCCTGCGGCCTGCACAACGCAAAGGTACATGCCCTTGGACACTTTCCGGCCCGAAGAATCTTTCCCGTCCCAGGCTACGCTGTTGGCCCCGGCGGCGCCGGCCAGCGACAGCGTCCGCACTTTCCCGCCGAAGAGATCGTAAATATTCACCGTAACCTCGGCGGCGGTATTAAGGATGAAGGCTATGGTAGCGCTGCGCAGGCGCGAGTCGAAAGGGTTGGGGAAAACATAGGCGTCGGAGATCCTGTCCAGGCTGCCCAGCAGGACATTGACCGCCAGCGGCTCGGTATAAGGCCCGGCGGAGCCCGCGTTGTTAAGGGCGTAAACCCTGTAGAAATACGAGCCGGGGCCCCTGCTCACGTCGCTGGGCATCAGCGCGCCGCTTATCACCAGGGAATGGTCCGTGGTGGTGCTGACGGTCACCCACAACGGGCTGTTGCCGCGGCGCTCCTGCACCACGTAATAGGCCAGGCCGGAAATGCCCACGCCCGCGCTGATGTCCGACCACTGTATGCGCAAGTCTGTCCCCTCCTCCACCTTGGCGGCGGCAACGGCGGGCACGGCTTCGGCGTCTACCGTGAAAGCTTTTGAAACGATATCGCTGAAATTGCCCGTCCCTGAGGAATTCTTCACCCTTATGGACAGCACGCGGCTGGCCCTGTTGGGCAGGTCCAGGCCGTTGATGACGACCTCCCCCGAGGAGCCCGCGTCCACCCAGAAACCGGCGGGGGTGAAACTATTGGCCGGCAGGTCGCCCAGGTAATAATAAACGCGCTCCAGGCTGCCCTGCTGCACCGTGGAAGACCACCGGAACTTGATGCGCGAGCGCGAAGAGGTGAAGACGTTGCCCGTGTCGGGGAAAAGCTGGCCGTCGGCGCGGTAGAACCGGAGCGTCGGCGGGGTGGGGATGAACGGGCTGCGGATAGCGATCGGCAGCGTGGCCTGGCCGGAGAACGGGGCCACCACGTCAGCACCGGACGTGAAAACGTTGTTCTCATTGGTCACCCCGATGGTAAATTCCTGGCCCTCATGCGCGGGATCGTTCACCACGTCGGCGGTTACGAAATACGCGCGCGTGGCGGCCCCGAGCAGCTCTCCCTGGCCCGGGTCGAAGAAGTAAGCTTCGCCGCCCAGCACGGCGGCGTCGGCCACCAGCCCGTCCACGGCGGGGTCGAAGGTTTCGCTGCCGTCCGTATCCCGGTAAAGGTGGATGACCGAAAGCCCGGTCTGGCCGGCGCCCGTGAAGCTGAACCGGAGGCCCTTAAGGTACGCCGCGTCGCCGTCGGTGCTGAAGAACAGCCGCGCCAGCTTGTTGTCCGTGGTGTTTATGTAAAGGCTGCGGGAAGCTATATCCTCCAGGGTCAGCCGGATATTATCGGGCTTGTCCACGATGCCGCCCGCCACAGTGAACACTATGCTCGAGCCCGTTATGGAGACCAGGTCGGGCGCCACCGCGGCGGGAGTGACGCGCAGCGCAAAGCCGGAACCCACCGCGGCCAGCGTGGAAATATCCACGGCCACGAAGTAATCCGCCGGCGAAGCCCCTATGTTCTGCGGCGACGGCAGCGCCATCTCGCCGGTTCCGCCCGCCAGCGCGTTCAGCACGCCCACCAGCTGGTCTACGGCCGGGTTAAGCTGCTGGTCGGCGTCCGTATCCTTGTACAGCAGTATGCGGGCGATATCGGCGTCCGGGGTGGAGCCGGTCTTGTCGAAACGGATGGACGGAACGACGACGGAATACGGGCTGGCGGTCAGCCTCAGCCGCCCCATGGCCCGGGACGCGTCGGCCTGGGTCAGCAGCGGGGCGGCGTCGAAGCCGGCCGCCACCAGCGTGTCCACCGTGGGCGCTATCACGGACAGCTGGCTGTAGAAAGGCAGCCCCGAAGAAAGCACGACGTGCGGCGAATTCACCGTTATATACCCGGCCGAAGGCAGGCTCACGCCGAAGCTCCGCCCCTGCACGGCCGTTTCCGAAATATCCGCCGACAGGAAATACAGGCCGGGGGCGGAAGCCTGCACGGTCTGCACCGGGCTGGGCGTGAAAGTTACCTGCCCGCCGGAGAAGACGCTGTCGGCGATCGGCGTTTCCTCCAGGTAGCCGCCCCAGGCTCCGTTGCCGTTGTCCCTGTACAGCCGCAGGGCCGAGATATCGGAATCGAAGCCGCTGCCGCTGCGCACGAAGCGGATGCGCGACATATCTATGCTGTAGGAAGAGGCGGTAACCGTAAAGCTGGCCACCAGCACCCCGGTCTGGCCCTGCGTTATCCCGGCGCCGAGCTTGCCGGCGAAATCCGCCCTGAGCGTCTGCGCGGGGGCGCTGACGTACAGCAGCGGCGAAGAGAAAGCGACGGGAGCCACCGTATTGGGCGCGCTGACCGTGAAATCCCCGGCGTTGAGCACGCGCAGGCTCATGCTGCGCCCGGCCACGGCTCCCGGCTGCAGGTCCACCGTCACGAAATAGTTCCTGCCGGTCTTTACCAGCCCCTGCCCGCCGGCGGAGACGGGCAGGTTTACCAGGCCCGCGCTGAACGTGGTGTAGCTCGACGTCACCAGCTGGTAGGCTTCCGGGTGCAGCCTGTCGAAAGAACCCAGGTTGCTCGCGTCGTAGTAGATCTTGACCGCCTTCACCTCGGCGTCGGTCAGCGTGCCCGTTTTTCCGAACCGGACGGACAGCAGGCTGGCTATGGAAACATCCGTCTTCAGGCGCAGTTTGAACACCGGCACGTCGCCGGTGCCCGGGGCGGCCCCCGCTTCCGGCATGATATTGGAAGAGCTGACCGTCACGATATTGGGATACTGTATTATAGTGGCCGGGCCGCCGAGGTACGGCGCCGCCAGCGAAGCCGTAGACACATAGTTAGGGGAATCCAGGCCCAGCCAGGCGGTGGTGGTGATCTCCACCCCGGCCGTCAGGCCCAGCGTCGCGTCCGGATCGATATCCAGGGCCACCAGGTATTTTCCGCCGGCCGCGGAAATGCTTTCCGGCTGGCTGAAGACCAGGTTGGCCAGCCCGCCCTCAAAGATATCGCTGCCGGAAGTGAGCAGTTCGTCCACGCCCGGGGTAATGAAGTTGTCGGCGTCCGCGTCGCGGTAGATCTTTACCGCGTCCACCATATTATCGGGCAGGCTGCCCGTCTTTTTAACCTGCACGGACAGCCAGTTCACCGGGTTGAGCTCCGACTTCAGGGAGAGCCGCAGCATCTCGTTGTTGGTGGTGCCCTGCAGCAGTTCGCTTATGTTCAGGTTCCCCGTGGCGGGCTCCACTTTCAGCGGGTTCACCGTCGCGTGTATCAGGGCGGCGCAGGTGTTGTACGGGAAATTCCCGCTGACCACGGTATTGGGGCTGGAGACCCGGAAATAATCCGCGTTGGGGAAACTGGCGCCCGCGGTATTGCCCGGCGGCGCCGTGGGCGAGATCTCATAAGCCACGTAGAACCGCGTTACGGTTCCGGCCGCAACCGTGATGGTGGCGATATCCACGGTAGCCAGCCCGCCGGCAAAAGCCGCCGAGCCCAGCAGCAGGTCGAAATCGGGGTTGAACGCGCCGCCGTCGGGAACCTGGTCATTGTAGATGCGCGCCGCGACGTAGCCGTCCTGGAAAGTGCCGAGGCGGCCTATCTTGACCCGGTTTATCTCGGCCACGCCCACGTCCACGGCGGCCGTGGCTATGGCCATGGCGTACAGGCCGCCCTGCATCACTTCGGTCTGCATCGCGCATTTAAGGTTCAGGGTGAGCGTGTTATTGGTCTGCACCGTCACCTGGCCGGAGGTGAAGGCGCCGGGGGACATGACCGGCGCGTCGCCGGCCGAGTTCAGCGCGAACGCCGAAGCAGCGGGGATGCTGAGGCTGAAAGCGGCGCCTTCCGCCACGCCCTGCGCGACATCGACCGCCACGAACAGGTGCAGAGGCGTCGTCCCGATGGTCCTGTCGGCCGGCGCTCCGGCCAGCGTGATCGTGGAGCTGTAATCCGTAAAGGTATCGGCCCCTATGATCGTATCCTCCAGCTGGTCGAAGACGGCGTTATTATTGCTGTCGTAGTAGACCTTTACCGACGGCACCTTGTTCGAGGGCAGCGCGCCGTTCAGCCGCAGGTGCAGCGAATTCAGCACGCTGGTGCCCCTGTCGGTGGACAGCGTCAATTTCAGCAGCCCCACGTTCCCGGTGCCGGGCGGCGTGATCCCCGGCGCAATGCTGGACGGGACGACGTTGAGGACGTTCGCCTCGTCTCCCACCGTCATCAGCGCCGAAGCCAGCGGGAAATTCCCGGCCGCCGCGTAAGGGTCGGAGAAGACGAAGCCGGAGGCGGAGCCGATGGAAATCCCGGCGGTAGCGCCCACGGCGGCGTCGGGCGCCACTTCGTAAACCGCCAGCAGGCGCACCGGCGCGCCGCCCACCGTCAGCGGCGGGGCGATATTGACCGTGGCGTTCGCCCCCGCGAAAGCCGCGCTGCCCAGGGGGGTATCTCCGGCGTCCAGCAGGCGGTCGCCGTTCTCATCCTTGTAGAATTTCAGCGCGGCGATATCGGAAGCCGACGCCGTGCCGGTCCGGGCCGCGCTGATGCGCGACAGCGCGGCGGTACGCCCCGGGGTGACCGACAGGTCCACCGACATCATCACCGTTTCCGAGGAGCCCTGCAGCACGTCGGCGGGCGCCAGGCTGCGGCTGGAAACATGAACAAAGCCGCGCGTAAGAGTGGAGACGGCCGCCGAGTAATCGCTGAGATTGTAAGCCCTGTCCCTGGCGCGCACCCTGGCGTAATAAGTGGTCCCTTCCAGCATCCCGGCGAACGAGGTCGAAGCGGAAACCAGGTAAGTCGCGCTGGTGATCCCGGCGCTGAAATCGGAAGTCGTGGAGACCTCGAAAGAATAATCCTTTACGCCCGACAGCGAGTCGGAAGCCCAGGCGGACAGGGTCAGGGTGCGCGAACTCGCGCTGAAACCCGACACCGAAGCCTCCGGCAGCGTAAGGTCCACCAGCACGGCGTATGGGCCGTAAGTCCTTATGTTCCCGGCCAGGTCCGCGGCGCTGAACATCACCTGGTTGACGGCGTTGCAGGCCGAGCCGCCGCAGGTCCCGCCGTCGGCGGACTGCGCGAAATTAAGCCCGTAAGCCGAAAGCGTCTGGGCGCCGGTCGTACCGTCGGCGCCGGTAAGGACCGCCGGCAGCGGGGCCAGCTCCGCCACCCTGGCGGCGGCCGCCCCTGTGCCCGCGTACAATTTCCCGTTGTAGGGCGCCAGCGACCGCACCTGCGCCGCGCCGGCAAGCAGCTCCCGGCCGTAGTTGGCGGCGCTCCAGGCGCTGCCGTCGAACACGGCCGCCCGGCCGTTGGAGGCGCCCGCGTACAGCCGGCCGTTGTACACCGCCAGCGCCTGCACCTGCGCCCCGCCGCCGGCTACCGTAGCGCCGCCGTTGGCGGCGCTCCAGGCGCTGCCGTCAAATTCCGCAACCTTGCCGTTGGCGCCCGCGCCCGCGTACAGCTTCCCGTTATACACGGCCAGCGCGGCCAAGCCCGTCTCGCCCGGTATCGCCGCGCCGCCGCCCGCGGCGCTCCAGCCGGCGCCGTCGAACACCGCCGCGTAGCCGTCTTCGGCGCCCGCGTAAAGCCTGCCGTTGTACGCCGCCAGCGCGGTCACACCCGGCGCGCCGGCAAGCACCGCCCGGCCGCCGTTGGCGTCCCGCCAGGCCGTTCCGTCGAACACGGCCACCCGGCCGGTATCGGTGCCCGCGTAAAGCCTGCCGTTGTACACCGCCAGCGCGGTCACGCCCGCCGCGCCGACAGCCACCGGGCTGCCGCCGTTGGCGGCGCTCCAGGCGGCGCCGTCGAACACGGCCACCTTGCCGGCGTTGG
>Ga0209098_1003314_pt1 | contig 13475 bp, 10 predicted proteins | sample AD_JPNHW1_MetaG_FD_184429 | JGI IMG/M metagenome (GOLD analysis project Ga0209098, IMG submission 184429) | Active sludge microbial communities of municipal wastewater-treating anaerobic digesters from Japan - AD_JPNHW1_MetaG (SPAdes) (version 2) | ecosystem: Engineered > Bioreactor > Anaerobic... | reverse complement strand
GAAGAATGTGCCGTCTTCGTCCTTTAACCCTGTTATTTTCCCAAACTTAGGCTTTTGCTGGTTGTTTGCCTGTACAGCTGTGGAGACCTTTGCAACTATCTCCTCAATTGGAATGCATGCATTTGGATTATTGGAAAGAGTGTTGGCGAATGTCTGTGAAAACTGCGAGTTATCTACAGCAAGCTCATACCCTGCTGATGAGAAAACCTGAGAGGATTTGAACTGGGTTGCCTCCCAGTCTCCGCAACTTCTCTGTTTGAGATCAGACCTCATGGCCTGATAGAAGCTTGGGCCTGACTCACATGCGTCAGATACAACGAGGGTATGGGTAAGAAAGTTGACATATGCCTCCATTGATGCCCTGAGGCTGTTAATGTTGAAATAGGTGAACTCATCGTCCCTCTTTGCATCTACCGGGATCCAGTAACCTACATCGTTAATAAATTTGCCATGACCAGCATACCAGATAAGCAATGACTTGACCTGGTTGCTCTTGATAAGGTCCCTGAGCTCAATGGAGAAGAACTTTTCCATCTCAGCCTTGGTCATATTTTGCTTGTGAATGATGTTGTTAATCTGGTATTTTGAAAAGGCCCTCTTCATAAGGCTTATGTCTTTTACAGGCCCGTCAAGGCTTGCAAAAGAGGTGTACTGTGAATTCTCAATAAAGACTACCCATGTCTTGCCCATCGGGTTATTCTGACCAATAATCACCCCATCACGGTTGAGTTTGAAATCGCTAATCTGCCTGTTACCATAGATGTCTTCGGCAATAACGGTGATTTTATTCTTGTTTGCCACATCAACAGTTGCGGTGAACGATGGGTTAAGCTGGTTTACTGGATAACTGGCTGTAACACCTTCAATGAAGATGGACTTGATCTTGCTCTGGTCTGCAATTTTCCCTTCAATGAAAAGTGAAGGAGTGTTGTCTATGTACACCTGTCCGTCATCAGAAGCGTAAGGGGCAATAATGGCGATAACAGGCGGGGTTACCTCAGTCCGGTTAATTGTATAAACAAGAGCCTTAACGTTATTATATTCGTCTTCTGCCCTGACTGTCATATTATCCAGACCGGATACATCAACATTTGCAAGGAATTCATACTCGGTGCTGTTTGCCTTTCCTTTCTTTTCAAAATGCACATCCTTTCCGTTTATCTGAAATGAAGATAGCTTGCTCTTTTCATTAATGGTACCTGAAATAAGTACCGAGTTATTATCACCTCTTACATCAATAATATCATCCACAACCTGAGGATTAAGAATGTTCACCTCCGGTGGCAGTGATTCGCGATTCAGCTCATATAATCTCTTTTTCGTATCAGCCAGCAGCTTTTGTGCTCTAAGATCATACTCCGAGAGCTGCGTGATCTTCTCATAATCGGTAGTAGCCTTTTCAAAATTCATTGTCTCTTCGTAAGACTTTGCCCTGGCAAAATACCCTGCCGGGTCGTCCGGTTTAGCCGAGATATATTTGCTGAAATCAATTATTGCATCTGAATGCTGGTTAAACTGCTGATAATAGTTCCCGCGTATAAAATAGAAGTCGGGGTTATCAGGATCAATTACAATATTCCTGGAGATATCATTAATTGCAGCAGGGAAGTCAAGGTTTGCCACATATATTTTGCTGCGCATAAGATATCCGTTTGTACTTTTCTCGTTTCCCTTTATAACTGAGTTACATTGCTCGAGGGCATCCCCTATTGATCCCTTACGCAGATAAAGGTCAGCCAGTGCCAGCCGGGATTCTTCATACCTGGAGTCTTTAGCTAGTGACTTCTCAAATTCCTTTTTTGCAAAGGCATCATTCCTGAGGTTTACATATATCATGCCCCGGTAATAATATATACTGGCGTCCGTTTTAAGAATAAGCGCAGTATCTGAAACTTTGAGAGCTTTATCATACTCTTGCATGCCCATCAGTGAAATAACTTTCTCAGGATAAATCTTACTGTTCCTTTTTTCCATTGATGAAGCACGGTTTAGCAATGTATATGCTTTGGCGTAATTGCCAAGGTCGTTGTTAAGGGAACCGAGCTTTATAATGACATTAATATCCTTGGGAGCAAATCCGTTTGCAGTTTCATAATCGTTATAGGCCGACTTAACATCCTTCATCTTCTCATAAGCCTTTGCCCTGGCAACATACAGGTCTTCCATAGAAGGTTCCATCTCAATAGCCTTTGAGTATTGGTTCACAGCGTCCTGATACTTTGCCATATCCATGAATTCATTGCCAGCCCTGTAAAACTTTTTGTAGCTCTGGGCATTTGCAATATTCGCAACAACTAATAAAAATGCTGATATTAATATCAAGTGCTTTTTCATGACTATTCCGGATATTAAGTTTTGCCTAACGTTTATCAAAAATAAAAAAAGAATCTGTTATTAACAAATTATGAACATCCGGGGCTTTCGTTGACAACGATCTTTAATTCGCTTCCCTGGAAAATTTGCTTTTCGATAATGCGGCCTGTTATCCCCGGGGATTGTATTCCCTTCTCAAAGGGTTTTCTCCCTGTAAAGATGCGGGCTTCATCCCATAACCCGGATGAGATAAAACTCTCAAGTATCCTGGCGCCGCCTTCCACAATTACAGATTGTATTCCTTCTTTGTACAGTGAGCATAGTATTTCATTAACAGGAATATCGTCTCCATGGGTGATGATGGTTCCCGGAACGGTTCCCGGCATCTCCTTCTGAGTGAACAACAATACTCTTCCTGGTGTGGTAAAAATGTGCGAATCTGAAGGTATGTCAGCGCTACGGCTTACAATAACTTTCACCGGGTCTGGCCCGCTCCAGTACCTTACATTCAGGGAGGGGTTATCTGATCGTATAGTTGCTCCTCCTGCAAGTATTGCATCTTCTTCTGATCTCCATCGGTGTACAAGAACCCTTTCAGAAAGTCCCGTAATCCAGTGAGGCTCTGCCGGATCACCCTGCTTCCTCAACACATCTATGTAGTTATCAGAACTCTCGGCCCATTTTAATATTACATAAGGTCTCTCCTTTTCATGAAATGTAAAGAAGCGCCTGTTCATCCAGCGACAGGCCTCCTCCAGGACACCTGCAGTAACCTCCACACCAGCATTTCTCAGCTTCTCAAATCCTTTTCCTGCCACCTTAGATGTTGTATCGGTTGTTCCAGCCACCACTCTCGTTATCCCTTCCCCGATAATAAGGTCTGCACAGGGAGGGGTTTTGCCATAATGAGAACAGGGCTCCAGGCTGACATAAATTGTTGATCCCTTAAGCTGTGACTTATTCTTTACAGAGTTTACTGCAATTACCTCAGCATGAGGCTCTCCGGCCCTTAGATGAAATCCCTCTCCAATTATCCGCCCGTCCCTGACGATAACAGCTCCTACCATCGGGTTCGGTCTTGTGGTACCACTACCCTTCTGCGCAAGCTCAAGACAGCGCTTCATATACAGGATATCATTGGTGTCAGCGTTTGAAGCCATTTTCCTATCTTTGATTCATGGCTGAAAAGTTACAAACAATAAAAGAGATTCTACAAACGATGTCAGAAATGTTTGGTGAATTATATCCTGCCCCTGAAGCAAAATCTATTGCTGCTCTGATAACGGAAGAGTTCACCGGAATAAACAGAGCCAGGCAGATGATAGCAGGGGACCAGACCATTTCTCCAGTGCAGGAAAAGAATATTTTAAGTGCTTCATACCGCGTTGCCGGAGGTGAGCCATTGCAATATATCCTTGGTTATACAATATTCTGCGGCCATCGTTTTGAAGTAAATGCCGATGTACTCATCCCCAGGCCTGAAACAGAAGAGTTGACCTCACTTATTATAACTGAGAATCCAGGGTTTAAAGGGACTATTACAGATTATTGTACCGGGTCGGGATGCATCGCAGTGTCCCTGGCACTTGCATTCCCCGAAGCAACCGTATGTGCCACTGATGTCTCCGCAAGGGCTATTGAGACAGCAAGAAAAAATGCCTTAAAGAATAATGCTATTGTAAGCTTTTTCAATAAAGACATGCTTAGGTCTGATTCAATGGACTTCATCCCTTGTGATATCATTGTAAGTAATCCCCCTTACGTAATGGAAAAAGAGCGGAAGCATATGAGGTCAAACGTTCTGGATCATGAACCAGGACTGGCTTTATTCGTGCCGGACGATAATCCTCTTTTATTCTACAGAAAACTTGCTGAGATAGCAATGACGAGCCTTTCACCTGATGGCAAGATTTATATTGAGATAAATGAGGCACTGGGAGATGAGACAATTGCTCTCTTTTGCTGCGGAGGATTTAAGGACGCCCGCATAATTAAAGATATTAGAGGAAAAGAAAGAATTATAACTGCTCAAAGGAATGGAAGAAAAGAATAAAAGTGATGAGCTGCTTGCAAAAGCTCAGAGAATCTGCTCTGAAAGAGAATATTGCGAAAGCGATATCAGGAATAAACTGGAATCGTGGGGCGAAACGGACGAAAAGCGAGTCAGTATTATAATTGCATCTCTGAAAAAAGAAAAATTCATCGACGAGGAGAGGTATGCCGGTGCTTTTGCCAGGGACAGGTTCAAATATCAACAGTGGGGTAAGGTAAAGATCGCAGCCCAGATGAAGTTAAAACACATCCCTTCGGCGGTAATCGCATCAGGGCTCAGTACCATAGATGAAAAAGAATACCTCGAAATGCTTAAGGAGACACTGCTAAAACACAGGAAAAATATAAAGGCAAAAAACAGGTACGATCTGAAAGGCAAGCTGCTGAGGCATGCACTGGCAAAAGGCTTTGAGAGCCACCTTGTTTATGAACTGGTAAACCAGATTGCCGGTGAAGACCTGTCAGAATAGCATCCGCCATTCAAGAAGCAGAAACGGGTAGAATGCAGCAATCACCATTATAATAGAAATTGTGGCATCAAGATAAGGGACGAAAGGAGCTACAACCACCTTTCTGTAGATATAAGCAACCATTACCAGGCGAATGATAAACTGGACCAGAAAAAATATAAATACCCTTACTGAATACTGATTCCACATTATGGCTTCATCAAATCGTCCTCGTACAATAAGCGAGAAGGCATGCGAAAGGCCACAGGAAGGGCATGGCTGGCCGGTTATTTTCTCATGAAAACAAACAACAGGGTAATCATTCTTATCAGGTGAATAATAAACGGAGTAACCCATTATTAAAAGGATTACTCCGGCAAGTATAATGTTGACAGTGAAATAGGCTCCTTTGAATGCGAACTTTTTCACCGTTGTGATTTACTTCTTGATTATTACGGTGGTTATGGTATCACCTTCCAGCTCATCAAGTGTCTTCTCAAGATCATGACCTGATGTGGTTGTCTTAACCTCAATCGTATCCTTGTTATTGGTTACTTTTATTGAGAAATTCTTCCCGTCAAAATCGTCACCTATCTCGGTTTTTATATCATTCATAGCCTTCTCAATGTCTTTTGACCATGAACCTGAATGATGAGCAAATCTTGACACTACATATCCCTGCGAAAGTGAAAGCATCAATGCTATGATACCCACAACAAGTCCGCCAACAAGCATCCCCCTGTTGTTGCTTTCGCGTGATAGGCCAATAATTCCCAACACAACAGCAATAACACCCGGAATGACAGCCATAATTCCCACACATGGAATTATTGCCATAAGAAATGCTATAATGCCTGTTATAAGAGCGCCTATTGCCAGACCTGATCCCTGATTGTTTTTAACTTCTTCCATGACGATTTGTATTACTTTTTTACTATTTCTCTTTCAGGATTTTTACCATATCCTGTTCTAAAGACGTAACCGGAGTCTCAATGATGCGTCCGGCTTCAACATTATTTTTATAAAATATGAAAGTCGGGACTCTCTGGATGTTTAAAACAGAGAAATTTCCAAGGGGAGCAACCTTATCCAGGTCCACTCCTATCATGTGAATTTTTTGTTTTGGAAAGCCCCATATGTCAACGATTTTCATAAAATGTGGCACCTCCCGGCGGCTGTCTGGGCACCAGGTTCCCAAAACCACCGTTATCCTCAGTCCGGTTGTGTCCAGTTTCATCACTTCAGCCATTGCGATGGAGTCAGGCTGAAAGTCATTAAACCCGCGCATGAACCACTCTCCGTGTGGCGGGTCATAAAGCCGGTCAGGGTTCATGTCTCCCAGAAGCCAGGTGGAAGCATCACGAAAGTCAATGAAATGCTCCGCAGAGTCATCGGTCTTCATAGATTGAGTCGTATTGGTGGTAACACTTTTCTGTGTTGTTCCGCATCCGTAAAGAATCAAAAACACCAACATCACAGGAATGAAAAGATTTCTCATGGTTAATGTATTATGATGCAATTTAAAAAATTACGCCGTATTTGTTTGAACCTGTCTTATCAGAATAATTTTAGTCCTATCACTATACTGATCCTTTTCAAAAATGAATCATAAAGAGGGTTGGTTACTCTGCATAAATCCCGGTTTGTATAATATCTGGCTTCCAGACTAATTCTTTTATAATCAATACCGGCCCCCACTGCAAGACTTCTACCGGTAAATATATCTACATGACGATCATAATACTCTATTCTTGACTTGAAGTTCGTACTTAAACCTGTGCTATAAAAAGCATCAATAAATGCTTTGGTGTTTTTTCCATAGAACTTATAGTACCTTAGCCCTAAAGGATACTCAATAAACGGATAATCCACTGCAACATTCCCGTCTGATGTTACCAGATGCTGAAAAGTAGGTTCAAATACCACACTCATTCTGTTTTTATTGAATGGCAGGATATATTCGGCTTCCAGTCCGACCCTGTAAGAGGTCACAGGGTCTAGCCAATCATGTGTATGATAATACTGGCTATTCACAATCAGTGTTGAATGTACAATGCCAGAAGTAATTCTTAAATTGAAATCTCCTTTAGTTTCACCGGCTGTGAATTCATTAACCGGAGTGTTATTTCCCCTGTTATAAGCAATAAAATATTTCTCCAGGGGTTTCCTGTCATATTCAAGATTTCTGACCGACTCCATTGTCATTCCAGGATACCTTACATTAGTCCAGAGCTGTTGACGAAATGCATAGTTTGTTGCAATGTCGCCACTTTTAACCAGGTATCTCTTATAAATCAGCGGTACCAGGGCAGAGTCAGAAAGCGAATAAAAGTATCTCCTGATATTTCCTTTTTGATAACTGTATAAAGATGCCTCTCCCTGAACAAGAACTTTCAGGAATACTGACATCGAATTCCAGACAGGGTTCTTATCAGAAGTTAAAAAAGGAAAGTCGTCTCCTGAAATATCAATCTGAACAATTCTCCTGATATATCTGCATACACCATCAATACCAAACTCCAGAACATCCTGAATCCCAATGGTTATGGGATTGTTTCCATCCGGCATAAGGTAGCAGATCTCTTCCGGTGTATCCAACCAGTCAATATTTTTAATCTGGCATTCAATCTTTGAACCATCATTAAAAATAATATAACCTGGCTCAAAGCCAATCTGTCCGAAAACAGTGGTTGAAAGCGAGAAAAGTAATAAACAGAAAACTTTCCTGATCATAGTGAAAGTGGTATTTTATCACTGAAAGACATTGTTCAGTAAATATAATAAAGCTTTCGTTAAAAATGTAAATGTCAAAAAGAAGCTTCTTATTTCTTTCCTGCTTTTATTTCTGAGGGCTTCAGGCAGTTGTATACAAATTCGTTGACCGGTGTTTTTATTCCATATCTGGCAGCAAGTCTTACCACTGTACCATTCTGATATTCAAGTTCTGATGGTCTTCCCTCCCATATATCGCGGGCAAGTGAGGTTGATGAGTCATAGGGGTAGCTGTCAATAACTGCGACCACTTCATCTACATAACCGGCTTTGATATTTACGCCGGCTTTCAGGGCAAGGTCATAAATCTCCGTCATCAGGTCAATCATCATCTTCCTTGTCTCCGGCAGTTCACGTAGTTCGCCGTAAGTGGTACGTGTAACAGCCATAAGCCCGCTCATGCAGATGCCAAGGAATTTTTTCCATATCTCGGCAGTAATATCAGGAGCTATCGCTGATTTTATTCCTGCAGCATCAAAAAGAGCTTTTATCTCTTTTACGCGTGGTGTCACAGAGTTGTCAAACTCGCCAAACAATATCTCCGGGTCAATGCCTACATGAGCGATGACCCCTGGCGACTCAATTTTGCTGATGATACGGCATAACCCGCCCAATACAAAGCCCTTCCCCAGAGCATCCTCCATCTCGGTTGAGGAGGTGACCCCGTTTTCCAGAGGAAGAACAACGGTTTTATCATGCATTATTTTTTTCAGCTCCGGTGCCACATCTTTCATCTGCCACGCTTTCACACATACAAGAATCAGATCCTGCACTCCCAGATCTGCGATTTTGTCAGAGGCCTTCACAGAAGGTATAACAAAGTCGCCATTAATACTTTTTACAGCAAGCCCTTTCTCTTTTAATGCGTCAAGGTGGCTGCCACGAGCCAGGAAAGAGACATCATTATTTGTTCTGGCAAGTCGTCCGCCAAAATAACCTCCTACACCACCGGTGCCTATAACTGCAATTTTCATCTTTGTGTTTTTTCTGATTAACAAAAATAAACATTGTAAGTTCTTTAAGTAAGAAGTATCGGAAAATTGAAAGGTTCTTTCGGTTTTTATCTCCCGGATGACAGCGTCTTTTGTGACTTCCGAGGATAAATATAAATAATTATTACCTATTGACACTATATGTATCGTTCTGATCCGATGGCGCCCGGGATGAATAACCACAAGCAGAAAACCAAGCGAGGCAACATAATAAAACCATCGGGCAGATTCTGGATCTTTCGTAAGGTCACGCCATGGCGTGACCCTACAACAAACCTTTTAATCCCGTAGGGACATGCCATGGCATGTCCCTACATCATGGCATGTTCCTGCCAAACCTCCTTAAAAATCTGCAAACCGGATTGTTTACCATAAAAAAAAAGTCCAAAGGTAATCCCCCTTTGGACTTTCAACTTTTAACTTTTGACTTTTGGCTCCTACAGCGTATGCATGAGAATGCCAAGTATCTGTTTTGCTGCTTTGGCGACTGATGTACCGGGTCCGAAGATGGCTGCAACGCCGGCATCATACAGGAACTGGTAATCCTGGGCAGGAATAACGCCTCCTGCAATAACAAGGATATCTTCCCTGCCAAGCTTACGGAGCTCATCTATAACCTGCGGAATAAGTGTTTTATGTCCCGCTGCAAGGCTTGATACGCCAAGCACATGTACGTCGTTTTCAACGGCCTGACGGGCTGCTTCAGCAGGTGTCTGGAACAATGGTCCCAGGTCAACATCAAAGCCCAGATCGGCATAACCTGTTGACACTACCTTGGCACCACGGTCATGACCATCCTGACCCATCTTGGCAATCATAATTCTTGGCTGTCGTCCTGCTTTTGCAGCAAATTCTGAAGCCAGTTTCTTTGCTTCTTCGAAATCGGAGTCTGATTTATATTCCGATGAATAGACTCCGGAAATTGTTCTTATCACAGCTTTATACCTCCCGGCTATTTTTTCACATGCATAAGATATCTCGCCCAGTGTGGCGCGTTTTGAGGCAGCATCAACAGCCAGCTCAAGCAGGTTACCCTCGCCGGTTTCAGCAGCATGGGTGATGGCTTCAAGGGCTCTTTGTACCTCAGCCTCATTACGTGACTTTTTCAGCTCGGCAAGCCTCCTGATCTGCGCTTCACGTACTGCGGTGTTATCCACTTCAAGTATCTCAAGAGGATCTTCCTTCTCAAGACGATATTTATTGGTCCCAACAATTGTCTGAGCTCCCGAGTCAATCTTGGCCTGGGTACGTGCAGCCGCTTCTTCGATCCTCATCTTTGGGATACCCGATTCAATTGCTTTTGCCATGCCTCCAAGGCTCTCTACCTCCTCAATGAGCTTCCATGCCTTATGAGCAATCTCATTGGTGAGAGTCTCAACATAATATGATCCGGCCCATGGGTCAACGGAACGACATATGTTAGTCTCTTCCTGAAGATATATCTGTGTGTTGCGTGCTATTCGTGCAGAGAAGTCAGTTGGCAGGGCAATGGCTTCATCAAGGGCATTTGTATGCAGACTCTGTGTATGTCCGAGTGCTGCAGCTAAAGCTTCAATACAGGTTCTTCCTACGTTGTTATAAGGATCCTGCTCGGTGAGGCTCCACCCCGATGTCTGACAGTGTGTACGAAGTGCCAGCGATTTCGGGTTTTTAGGGTTGAACTGGCTTACAATCTTAGCCCAGAGCATACGTGCCGCCCTCATCTTGGCCACCTCCATGAAGTAATTCATTCCAACAGCCCAGAAGAAAGAAAGACGCGGTGCAAAATCATCAATATTAAGCCCTGAGTTTACTCCTGTACGAAGATATTCAAGTCCGTCGGCCAGTGTATAGGCAAGCTCTATATCAGCTGTGGCACCTGCCTCCTGCATATGATACCCCGAGATAGAGATAGAGTTGAACTTTGGCATCTTCTCCGAGGTGTATTTGAATACGTCGGCAATGATACGCATGGAGAATGCAGGCGGATAGATGTATGTGTTACGCACCATAAACTCCTTCAGAATGTCGTTCTGGATAGTGCCCTGCAGCTCTTCCAGTTTGGCACCCTGTTCCAGGGCAGCCACTATGTAAAATGCCAGCACAGGAAGAACGGCTCCGTTCATGGTCATTGACACTGACATCTTGTTTAGTGGTATCTGGTCAAAGAGTATCTTCATATCCATGATGGAGTCGATAGCCACGCCGGCTTTACCTACGTCACCAACAACACGCTCATGATCTGAGTCATAGCCACGGTGTGTTGCCAGGTCAAATGCAACAGAGAGTCCTTTCTGTCCTGCAGCAAGATTACGGCGATAAAATGCATTTGACTCCTCGGCTGTTGAGAACCCGGCATACTGCCTGATGGTCCAGGGCTGCATTGCATACATACCTGAATATGGTCCTCTCAGAAATGGAGGAAGACCGGCAGCGTAGTTAAGGTGCTCCATACCTTTAAGGTCCCCGGCATTATATACACTCTTAACCGGTATACGTTCAGGTGTCTCCCACCCGGCAGAAATATTATGTTCTTTCTCCCATTTGTCAGTATCGTGCGATGGCACCGATATGCTCTCAATATCTTTTATGGTATATTTCGGTCTCATCGTTATTCCTCCCTTTTAATTCCAAGTTTATCACTGAACATCCAGAGTGTCTGAAGAACATCGCTCTTGATGCTGATAAAATACTCAATGCCGGCTGCCTTAAGGTCTTCAGCGCAGGCTGGTGCCCCTGCTACAACTACTATTGCCTTCCCGGCAGCTTCCCTGTAAACCTCAGGTGCATTAACAGCATACTCTTCGTCAGAGCCGCAAACCACTATGACATCTGCTTTTGCGTTCAGTGCGGCCTTTACACCTTCAGCAGCTGTGGCAAAACCGTTATTGTCAATAACCTTATATCCCGCACATGCAAAAAAGTTGCATGCAAACTGAGACCTTGCCTTACGCATTGCCAGGTTACCCATGGTAAGCATAAATGCTTTTGGCTGCCTGCCTGATTTCTCAGTTGCATAACGCAGCTCTTCAAAGCCAGTGGCACCACGCACCGGGGCAATTATATCAACCACGGCATCGGACGGTTTCGCTTTTGCTGCAAGTGCTTTGCCAATATCAGCTTTCTCAGTCAGTTGTTCATTAAAATTCGGATACTGGTTTGTACCAAGCATTATTTCCTTACGTCGGGCCACATCAGACTTGCGGGCCTGCGCTGCATTATTTATGTTCTTCTGTACGATACCCTTCTTTATTGCCTCGAGGAATCCACCTGCCTCTTCAATCTCAACGAAAAGCTTCCATGCATTCTCGGCAATAAGTTTTGTAAGGTTTTCGATATAATATGAACCAGCACCCGGGTCAGCTACCTTTCCAAGATGTGACTCTTCAAGAAGCAGCAACTGCTGGTTGCGTGCTATGCGCTCAGAAAACTCATCCGGATTGGCAAACACTGCATCAAACGGCTCCACCGTTATCGAGTCTGCACCGCCAACCACTGCCGACATTGCCTCTGTCTGTGTACGAAGCATGTTAACATACGGATCATATACAGTTTTATTCCAGCGTGTTGTCACAGAATGAATGTCCATCACCTCGCAGATCTCATTGCCTGGTTTATATCCTTTAACAATCATTGCCCACAGCATTCTGGCAGCACGCAGTTTTGCACACTCGGGGAAGAAATCTGACCCTGTTCCAAAGCTGAATTTAATTCTCGATGCTGCCTCAGCAGGTGCTATGCCACGAGAGGTAAGTGCAGACATATATTCATTGCCCAGGGCCAGTGAATATCCAAGCTCCATCACCACTCCTGCACCGGCGTTGCTGAACTGTGCACCGGTCACCTGTACGGTTTTCATACCCGGGAAGTCGGTTGCCTCTTTTGTCAGAGAAGCAAGATAATCCAGGCCTTCCTCAACAGTGACGCACAGCTTCCCGTTGGCAATAAGACGTGTAAGTGGCTCAGCACCTATGCAACCCCTTACTTTGCGGGTGTCGGTACCGGCAGCTTTTACTGCCGTCCTCAATGCAGAGAGGAGCTCCTTTGCCTTGCCTTCTGTGCTGAAATTCAGCTCAACACAGTCGCAATGTATATCTTTAAGAAGCAGAGAGATATTTTCTGCAGAAATGGTTTCCGGATTTTCAATAATGAAACCAAGAGAAGTGACTCCCTTCATCAGCAGTTCAAGTGCCTTCCTGTTTGCTTTGCCATAGTCGGCTACCCTGATATCCTGCCTGATAAACCATTCATTATCCTTTGTCCGTGTTCCTCTTACATAGGGGTACTCATCGGGAAGCGCATTGATGAAGTTCAGGTTTTCGGTGTTTTCCTGCCTGTAGAAAGGCATAACCTCAAAACCCTCTCTTGTTTTCCACACCAGTTTCCTGGAGAAGTCCGCCCCTTTCAGGTCGGCATTGATCTTTTCCATCCACTTCTCGGTAGAAACAGGCGGAAACTGTTCAAATAGTCTCTCTTTTTTACTCATTAATGTTACGTTTGTGGTTATGCAAAAATAAGTCTTTTGAAGCGTATAAAAACCTGTTATAAATCATATAAGTTACTGTTTAGCGCCCTGTTCCATCAGGAATGACTTAATGAAATCGTCAATATCGCCATCCAGAACAGCCTGAACGTTACCGGTCTCAAAACCGGTTCTGAGGTCTTTGACCATTTTATAAGGGTGAAGCACGTAAGAGCGTATCTGTGAGCCCCATTCTATCTTTTTCTTCTCGCCCTCAATTTTTGCCTGTTCCTCCTGTCTCTTTCTCAGCTCCAGCTCATACAGATGCGATTTCAGGAGCCTTATTGCATTTTCCTTATTTTGAAGCTGGGACCTGGACTCCTGGTTTTCAATTACTATGCCGGTAGGTTGATGTCTCAGCCTGACAGCTGTTTCAACCTTGTTTACATTCTGTCC
>Ga0209098_1003313_pt1 | contig 13476 bp, 13 predicted proteins | sample AD_JPNHW1_MetaG_FD_184429 | JGI IMG/M metagenome (GOLD analysis project Ga0209098, IMG submission 184429) | Active sludge microbial communities of municipal wastewater-treating anaerobic digesters from Japan - AD_JPNHW1_MetaG (SPAdes) (version 2) | ecosystem: Engineered > Bioreactor > Anaerobic... | reverse complement strand
ACGCATCGGAAATATATTTCAGGAAAATCAATCCCAACACCACATGTTTATATTCCGCTGCATCAATATTCTTTCGCAGTTTGTCCGCTGTTTTCCAGAGCTGTTTTTCCAACGGTTCTTCCGTTCCATTACCGTTCTTCTTTGCCATCAATATTATTCATTTTATAATTCTTCAAGCTTATGTTAAATTTGCCTTCATCATCGTTTTTGCCACGCCAAACGAGTTCGGTTTTCTTGATTTCGATTTTGCTCATGATATTATTTTTTCTCTTTTAATCGTTTCTGCAATTGTTTACCTTTTGCCGTGAGGCGGTATTTTTGGTCGGGATCGTTAGGTTTATCGGGAATAGTCATTTCTATCCATTTGCCTTCTATAGCAGGATGAATGTAATTTTCCCTAAAAGTTTGACCATGTTTCATTTGAAGTCTGTTCATCAATTCCTGCCTTGTCATTTGTTCGTGCAGAACCAAAATAAGTCGTTTAACCTGTTCGGTAACTTGTTCGGTAGCATGCGGGGTACCCTGCAGGGTGACTTGGTCGGTAACTTGGTCGGTAACTTGGTCGGGAGCTTGCGGGGTAACTTGGTCGGCAGCCCCTGCTTTCCTCCACAATACGGTTCTGAACGCAGCTTCCTGGGCGAATTCGGGTTCGGTTAATCCTGCCTCAACACAATGTTGGATCATATCGGGGATTCCTGTACCCAACCTTTCAATATATCCGGCATAAAAAAGCGATTCGGCAATCAGTGGATTAGCCGGGAAGGATTCGTGCATTTTCTTCAGGTCGGACAGCGTTAGCTGAAGCGGGAGCCGGCCGGGGTTCCAAATTTCAACACGGTTACGGAATACCATTATCTGAACAGAACCGGTGCTGGTATAGTCACGGTGGGCGATGGCATTTACGATGGCTTCGGTCACGGCAAAACGCGGAATTTCGTATTGAATATCCACATCAACAGAGCGGCTGCGATCGCCCACATACACATCAATACGTGAAAGTACAAAATCAACGGCCTGATCCACCAGTTGAAAGAGGTCGCCTTTATATACATGATAAGAAGGAATCGGTTTTTGTACCACGTTTCCATGAAATAAGACGCACCTTAGTTCGGAGGTGATAAAAAAGCGCTGAGGCTCTTTTCCAAACAACAGGACAGCCGCATTGGTAATTTTCCCTGCTTTTTGCAGATGGAGGTGGGTAAGCACCTTTTTAGCAGGGCTTTCGGGCCGAAGGGGGAATCCTCTTTTTGCGCGGGCGGTTTCAACAAACCAACGCACCCGTAGGGGGTCAATATCATCAAGGGATGCTTCTTTGCATATACTGGCATCAAAGGGACCTGAGCGGATAAGCTGTTGTTCTTCCAAAACTTCAATTAAAGCTGCATACACAGATATTTTCAGATCGTTATGGTCCAGAAACCTTTTTCTAACCACCACATTTTCAGCTTTCTTAATCAAATGTTGCATTTTGAGATACCGTTCGCTTGCGGAGTGGTGGCTGATAAAAATCAACCGGGTTTTATGTTCAGTGTTTGCCAGATCAAATTCTCTTTCGGTGGGGGAAAATCCTTCTCGGTCTTCGTAACCATACTCCTTTCCAAAAATCCCAAGATATATATCTGATGTACTCACTTCTTTGAGATAGGTTTCGGAAGCGGACCTATCCCTTGCCGGGAGTTTCTCAAAAATGAAGGGTTCGAAGAAGCGCCCCAGCAGGGCATCGGTGCTGATGTAATCAAAGAGTATCTGCCTTTCTCCGGCAAATTCAGATTGTACGCTGCTGATAAATATTTTAAGTTTGTTCATGATTCTATGCTGCAAAAATTTCTGCAGTCACGTTCCTTACATATCTTCGTTTTGTCGGGTTTGGTTGTAATTTCAAAATCTTTTTTAATTTCTACTTCAGAATTTCAAAGAATGGATTCATTTTTTGTCTAATCTACATAATATTTCTTTAACCTGATCAATTCATTAAAAGTACACATTTTTTTCAAATGCCTGATTTCACTATCTTCACCGTTCATTTCACTTAGCACCTGATGGATGCAGATTTTGACATCAGGTACACCGATCGCCCGATCGCGCCATTTGGAGGTCTCACAATCGTTAAGAACTTCTATCAGAACAGCGGCCTTCAGGATGTGATCTCTTCTTTGCCATTGCCTCAGCCAGGTTCCAACAGGGGATATGACCCGGTGGATATCATCGAAGGTTTTCTGGTAAGTGTTATCCTTGGTGCACGGCGGTTGGCCCATGCGGGACTGCTCCGGCATAATTAAGTAGTTAGCTCTACTGTCATTACCCGTTACGGCAGTCAGGACGGCGTAGAAGCGGGTTATAATCCAAGAAAGCCAGGTCGAGGTTCCCATCATCCTTTGATAGCATTTGCAGCCGAAGCCAAAATGGTTATACAGTCCTGGATGCGCTCTGGCGACAGCGTAAGCAGCACAGACATCGAGGATTTTCTTACAGTATTACTGAGAACCCTGGATAAGTCGAACATAGGATTAGTCAGGGCTGACAATGGGTTCTTTAGTGAATCCACCCTGGGCATATTTGAAGATAACAAACTGAAGTACATCGTTGCGGTAAAAATGTATGCTGGTCTGGTTCAAAAGATCTTCGAAGCCGACAGCTGGGTTCCGTACTCCGACGGTATCAACATTTGTTCCATTGAATGCAAGTTATCGGGTTGGGATCATGCACGCAGGGTTGTTGTGGTCAGAAAGAATAAGGCCGAGCACTCCAAGAGTGGTGGTAAGTCTTTGTTTGAAGAATACGATGAGTTTTCCAATTACCTCTATTCGGCGTTTGTGACCGATCTTTAACTTTCTGATAAGCTGATATGGGAACTTTACCGCCACAGAGCCGAAGCTGAAACGCAGATCAGGGAACTGAAAGAAAGCCATGGTCTCGACGGCTTTTGTTGTGAAGAATTTGGAGCCACTGAGGCTGCTTTTCGGTGGGTTTGCGTAGCTTATAACCTGATGAGCCTGTACAAGATAGCATTGATTAACTCCAAGCATAATCCAACCTTGGCAACCCTGAAGTTCCAATGCATTGCAATAGCCAGTTACCTTGTTCGTCATAGCCGGAAAACCACTTGGTTATGTCAGTGAATGATCGACGAAGGGCGTTTTTTGACGGGTTGTTCCAAAAAATTGAACAAATCACCCTTTTCGGAGGGACTCAAAATTTTTGTTTTCATAATTCATTCTTGTTTGATATCTTTTACACACCTAACACTAAATTGCATATTTGGTCTACACTCCTCTATCTTTACTTTATCACCTTGGTTATTAACAAAAACGTAATGCGGATTAAAACTTAACTCCGGTTTAGTTGCTGACCACCAGACAGCTATATAACCAACTCCACGATTGCCACCTATCCCCGCACCAGTATTGAGACCTTGTCCGGATGGAATTGCATTAAAACCACTACTATTTGTTGAGGTTCCTTCATCATCTATCCAACCATTTGTCGATTTCATTTTACCCCCGGCGATTTTTGAACCGCCAAGAAAATCAAATAATTCTTTCCATTCATTATCACTTGGTAAATGCCAGCCTTTGGGACATGCTTTCATTGCAGATTCCCACCTATATAGCTTTCCATATTTTTCACAATTTATGGAATCATCTTTGTAACACCACCAAAAACCTTTTGTTTTAAAGTCTATATTTTGAGCCATCCAGGTTTGATCGCCAATTTTAATAGTTTGATATATTTTACTGTCTCTTGGATCCACAAGAGTGTCAGTCACTTGGCTCCAAGTTGCATTGTAAAAAACTGATGTAAAGATTAATACCATTATTGTTTTCATACTTTTTTGCCTTTACGTTATATGTTAATAGCTGAAATATTCTCTACCATTGCGTTTGAGGCCGGCACTAGAACAGGCACAGTCATTGAATGCTTCGGCAGTCATTACGCGGCCCGGTATCACCCCTACGGGTATATTCTCCTAACGCTGCATGCCATTCGTAGTTGCCGTACCGTTTCCCTGGGCTGTCATGTGGACCGGTGCGATTCCTGCAAACATCTCCGCATAAGCTTCAATTGCTGTCTCCTTGATAATCCTGCTTGTCCAAATCCTAAATTGTATTCCACGCTTTGAATTTACTCGATAGTTTATAGATATTATTGCATCAAGATTGTAGAATTTTCTTTTTCGATTTACTTGTCTGTTACCTTCTCGTTGAACTACCGAGGATTCCTCGGTGGTTGTATGCTCTTCAAACTCACCTGATTGATATATGTTTTTAAGGTGGAGCCTCATAGTATCCGAGTCCTTGATGAGCAAAAAAATGTTGAATTTTATAGTTTTGATAATTTATAGCTTGGACACACCTCCCTTATACCTCCACCCTCATTGCTCCAATTTTATATCCAAAGGGCGTACATAGGCGAAAAAATGTTCCGTGTCATCTCTGACGTGTGAACTGTCCAAACCCGATTAAATGTGAACACTTTTCTGCCGGTGATTCCATTGGAAAACATTCATCTGAAGAATATTTTGTCTAAGCTACATAATATTTCTTTAACAAAAATAAAGTATAAGAAAAAAATTATTAACAGCAGCAATACCGAATGCAGGGAACTTTGGCCCCGGAAGGCAATGAAGAAGAGGGAATTAATATTCCTACCCGGAAAAGGATTCTTAATTTACAGTGGTTCGTGAGTCCTTGTAGAAGCCTTACAACACTGTTGTTGCCTGATCAGAAAATCACTCCGGACTTTCAGTTGACCTTGATCAGCCGGTAATTTCCATATTTATAGATTTCCCAATGCTGGTTCACGATGCCGTTACCATCCGTTGTACGGAACTCAAAACGATTGTGTAACAAAGAATTACCGGGCTTTTCGGGAAGACATTGATTGAAATTTTTCCCGCAGGTTTTCAAAGCGTTGAGGAAATAGATTCCGGCATCGTATCCTTCAAAAGCAAGGGAGGGCGGATCGGTAAAAAAAACTTCGCGGTAACGGGTCACAAAATGTTTCACCGCGGGAAGCTCATAATCGACCATGTGGTAGGAAAGCATCTGGGTTTTCAACCCGACGAGGTATTCGGTTTCCAAACCATCAAATTCGCCCCACGATGGCAAACCGGTGAGGGTGACGCTGTAATCGTTGTGTACCTGGTACAATTTGCGTGTTACGTCAAGTGCGTAAGCCGGATAGTCTGAAAACGCGATGACCTGATTTTCTTTCTCCGTTGAAAGGCGGGCAATGGCCTGATCAACGCCATCGACGACGACAGCCTCCAGGTTTTGAGCAGTACATTCCCTTTTGAGCAGATCTGCTGCGTCGGCATCTTTGTACTTGCCATTCCGGATGATCAGCACCTGTTGCTTTTCGGTCTCCGAAGCCAGGTAACGGGCCAGTTGAGAGGCTCTTTCCGAAGGATCAGGCCTGAGTTTAACCACCATGGGATTCCCTTTCACCACGTCGTTTCTTTCGGTGATCGGATTCACGATCGGGATCCCGTGATTTTTGGCAAAGTCAGCCACGATCATGAAATTACGATGGTACAGCAAGCCAATGATCAGGTCCATCTCTTTCATTTCAGGACTTTCGAGGGTGTTTCGGGTTTTAACACTATCTTTATCAACATCATAAACCCAAAGGATCACTTTAAAACCGGAGCGTTCCATCGAATCAACCGCCATTCTGAATCCTTCATAAAAGGGAAGAAACTGCAGCGACCGGGCCGTTTCATTGGTCGGCGCATCGGGTTCCTCAGGAAGAATTTCATCGGTATAATCCAAGAAAAGTGGTAACATGAGGGCAACATTATAGCGCTCTTTAGGCCTGTCATGGATGGTTACCGGTTCTGTTTTAGTCACTTGTTCTACAACGGGAGAAGGCTGAGGTTTCGGTTCGGCAGGGGGCTCTTTCCTGATTTCAACCGGAATACTGTCGGGCGCTTTCTTTAAAGGGGTTTGTTCCGGCAGAGGTTGGGTAACTTTTTCATTTACGGAAACGGGAATCCTGATCTTTTGATCTGCCTTGATCCCTTCTTTCACTGCCGGGTTTTCACGGATGATATCATTGATATCAACGCCGTAGGCCTTGGATATCATGTAAAGGGTCTGTCCCCTTACGACCTTATGGATATAATATGTTTTACCATCGATGGTCTCGGTGATAACGGACCGGATCTTCTTCAGCTGGTCCAGGGGTGTTTGCGCCGCTGCGAAAAAGATTCCGGCATACAACATGAAAAAAAGAATCGTAACGATACGATAGCCCTGGAAACGGTTTTTCTCCGCGCATATTCTCCGCGCTGGATTCCGGTGCAGATGTTGGATGGCACTTTTCATGATCCGGTAACGAGTTTCAGGCGACCATGCGATGATGGCTATTCCCATTCTATGGTAGCAGGTGGTTTTGAACTGATGTCATAAACAACCCGGTTGACTCCTTTGACTTTATTGATAATTTCGTTGCTGACCTTTGCTAAAAATTCGTGCGGGAGCTTGGCCCAGTCGGCAGTCATCCCATCTGTGGAGGTGACGGCCCGCAGCGCGATCACATTTTCGTAGGTGCGTTCGTCACCCATTACCCCGACCGTCTGTACCGGCAACAATACAGCAAAAGCCTGCCAAACCTGGTGGTAGAGCCCTTCTGAACGAAGGAGGCCGATAAAAACGTCATCGACTTCCTGGAGAAGCGCAACCTTTGTCCGGTCGATATCACTCAGGATCCGAACGGCCAGGCCGGGCCCCGGGAAAGGATGCCGCGCTAAGAACTCTTCATCGAGACCAAGCGCTTTACCGGCTTTTCTCACTTCATCCTTAAACAAGGTGTTCAAAGGTTCGATGATCTTCAGGTTAAGATGTTCGGGCAAACCACCTACATTATGATGCGATTTGATGGTAGCTGACGGTCCTTTGACCGACCGCGACTCAATCACATCGGGATAAATGGTCCCCTGGGCCAGCCAACGGATGTTTTGAATCTTTTTTGCTTCTGCTTCAAAGACATCGATAAAGGTTTTCCCAATGATCTTTCGTTTCTTTTCCGGGTCGGTGACGCCTTTCAAGCCATCCAGGAAAAGATCGGCTGCATCGACTCCGGTGACGTTCAGATCGAGTCGGTGGTAACGTTCCAGTACTTTGCGAAACTCATCTTTCCGCAGTAACCCGTTGTTCACAAAAATACAGAAAAGGTTTTTCCCGATGGCTTTTTGGAGCAGCAGGGCTGCGACCGTCGAATCGACACCGCCGGATAAACCCAGTACCACGCGATCGTTACCCAAAGTATCCTGAAGAGACTGAATGGTACTTTCGACAAACGATTCCGGGGTCCACCCCTGGTCGCATCCGCAGATATCGACCACGAAATTCTGGAGCAACCGACGACCTTCAGAGGTATGGTAAACCTCCGGGTGAAACTGAATGCCATAAGTATCCTCGCCCCCGATCCGGTAACCGGCATGGCGAACTTCTTCGGTTCCGGCTATGTTTTCAAAATGTTCCGGAATTTCGAGAATGGTATCGGCATGCGACATCCAGACCTGTGTTCCGGCGGTCATACCTTGCAACAATGCATTATGGGGTTCGATGCGGGTAAGACAGGCCCGGCCATACTCCCTGATCTTTGAAGGAGCCACTTTCCCTCCGGAGACTTGCGCCAGGTATTGCGCGCCGTAGCAGATGCCAAGCAAGGGAAGTTTTCCCCTGATCCCGCTAAGGTCAGGTACAGGCGCCTGGGGATCCCTGACTGAAAACGGACTTCCCGAAAGGATCACCCCTTTGTATTGCCCTGCATTGAGCGGTATACGATCAAAAGGGTAAATCTCACAATACACATTGAGTTCCCGGATCCTGCGGGCGATCAGTTGCGTGTATTGGGAACCGAAATCAAGGATCAGAATGGTTTGGTGCATAGGACAAAGATACTAAGAAAAATCAACGGATCAGCGTGGCAGCATAACGGGTTGAATTCCCGGTACCATCCGCCACGGTCAGAATAAATTTGTTTTTCCCGGGCAACAAACGGTCGTCAAAAGTATAGACAAGGAGGTTTTTCTTGGCGTCATAATCCATCAGTATCCATTTCCCGTTTAAAGTTCCCTTATAGGTCTTAATACCCGCAAGGTTATCGGAAATTTTGATTTGGATCGTGCTTTGGTTTCCGATCTTCTTGTTGTCGAAAACGTTCACGGGCTTTATCACCGGCGGGATTGTATCGATGGCAACGGAATAATTACCAAATTCCCGGATGCGGGTTTTAACCCATCCTTCAGCGAAAGATCCACCCTGGCTGATGAATTTACCTGCTCCGTCGACCGAAACGATGATTGCTTTTTCCTGCAAGGCAGCCGGTAATCTTTCAGCCTTAATGGAAAGGGAGCAATAGGTATGCAGCGGGGTCAACCGGTCGTGGAGATGGTGTACCGGCGCGTATGTCCCGCGAACCGGCGGGGAGGTGTAATAAGTGAATGGAAGATCTTCATAGAGGGCTTCTCCCGGCACCGCCAATTGCAGTCCTGCTTTTTCGAAGCGGTTATCCCTTTTCCAACTGAAAACCTGAGCGAAGGCTCCTTCCTGCTTATCCGATCCTCCCATAGCGCGGCCGGTGGGTGTGCTGCGTACATGGAAAAGCAGGGAGCCGGTGTTTCCGAAATCGTCGGTAACACGGTAAATAACTGCATGGGTGGCCTTTCCGGAGAAGTTGATCACGCCCTTGTTTTTGACATCCTGGTAGATGCCCAGGCGGTTATTGGGAGCGATGTACGATCGTTGGATCTTGTGTTTCGAGCGGATCAAAGCCGGGTAATCGATGAGACTGTTGACGTAGCGTGTTTCGGAAAAAGCGAAACGGTCGATGTGTTGTGAAAAAACCAACTGATCATCCACCGAAAGCCGGATGGTGTTGGCTCCGGTCTTCAATCCACCCTCTCCCTGGTCTGAGGTCTCGATCCCAAAATAAATATTTCCGGAAACTTTGATCGTGTCGTTGTTTTTCAACGCAAATCCTTTTCCGGCAGCTATCACAGGCATCAAAATTGGTTGATTGAGTCCATTGATCAGGGCATCCTGATCAGCCGGGTAGATTTTGACGTAAGAAATTTTAGGAATGGTCCCATCGGGTTTCATCAGTCCGAAAAGAAGGGGATCCACGACTTCCTGGGTTTTTGAATCCCGTATCTCGAAATGCAGATGGGGCCCGGCTGAGGAACCTGAATTTCCGGAATAGGCAATGATGTCTCCTTTTTTAAAGCGGATCGTACCTTCCGGAATTTCGGTATCCAGTGCAAACGATTCTTTGCGGTATTGTTCTTTCCTTACCCACGTAGCGAGGGCTCCGGCAAATGAACGGAGGTGGCCATACACGGAAGTGTATCCGTTGGAATGGGCGAGGTAAATCGCTTTACCAAACCCTCCCGGTGAAACAAAAACCCTGGCAACATAGCCATCGGCAATGGCATAAACCGGCTTCCCCTGTTCGCCCTGTGTACGGATGTCGATCCCGGAATGGAAATGGTTTTTGCGGACCTCTCCAAAAGAGCCGGAAAGGGAGATGGGAAAACTGACAGGAGAGCGGAACGTGTCTTTGGGATATTTTTTTTGTCCCTTCGCAGCCCCTGAGAGGATCAGCAACATGATCAGTATCAGAACCGCTTTCGAACGCATGATTTTACCTTACCGGGAGAAAAGAGAAATTCCTGGAATATTCCAGCATTTGTTGCGTGTAATCGTCCGGATAACTAATGGTTACATCAGCGATTGTATCGCCCTTTATAACCGGGGTGAAGAGCGGGTTGATAAAACCGGCATAAGGCGCTATGTTCAACTTTTCATAACGGGAGAGTACCTCTTTATGGAGCACAGGATCGACCTTAACCGCGTAAGTCTCAACCAGCGCTTTGGCAGCGGCGTAATCTCCTTCGGAGGTGATTTTCTGTATCAGTCCTAACAATTCACCGAATTTTTGACGGAGTTTGTCATAGTCGTTGATTTTGAAATAAGTTTTACCATCTCTGACCACCTTTTCGATGATCTTCTCGGGTTGACCCTTTTCATAGATCCAATGGGCGATGAGGGACCTGTCGCGCATGTGGGCCTGTTCGATGTTCTTTCCGGGTTGGATCCGGACCAGTTGTGTCATCAATCCGTTCCGGATGTAGTTATCGTACTCTGCTTTGGCTACCTCTTTATCGCCGATCAGTCCATACTCGATCATCACGGGATCACTGATATAGTAAAGTGCAAAGAGGTCGGCCCTGGCTTCTTCAATGGCGGAATGGTAGTTTTTCAACGATTCTCCGGTCACTCCGGGTTTCAGTTGTCCCGATCCATGGCCCAGACATTCGTGCAGGTCGGTCATCAGGTTGCCGGCCTGGTAACCAAACTTCCTGACGCGTTCAATTTCTTCAGGACCGGAGGCAAATTCTTCCAATAAACCGCTTCCTTGTGAAGCCTGGTCATAGGCGTAAGTGATGTTATCCATTGTCACCGATTTGGAGCCGTAATCCTTTCGTATCCAGTTGGCATTGGGGAGGTTGATTCCGATCGGAGTGGTAGGATGGCATTCGCCTCCCAGCTGGGCCACCGTGATCACTTTGGCTGAAACGCCCCTGACATCCTTTTTCCGGTATTCGGGGGCTACCGGCGAATGATCCTCGAAATAACGGGCATTCCGGCTGATGATCTCTGTTCTCCGGGTGGCTTCGATATCTTTGAAATTGACTACTGCTTCCCATGTGGCTTTCATGGCCATCGGGTCACCGTAAACTTCAATGAAACCGTTCACAAAATCGACACGGGAGTCATCTTTCACCCAGGCAATGTTGTAATCATCCCAGGTAACCAGGTCGCCGGTTTTATAATAATTGATCAGCTTGGTTATCACTGCTTTCTGATCTTCCGATTCGGCGACATTCAGCGCTTTTTCGAGCCATAGCACAATCTGTTCTATGGCAGGAGAATACAGTCCGCCGATTTTCCAGGTCTGTTCGACGATCTTGCCATCTTTTTTCACCAGTTTGGAATTCAGACCGTAAGCAATCCTGCCATCTTTTTTGTTGCGGAGATCTTCTTTCCGGCGGTTATCGTAAAATTGTTCCACCTCTTTCTGATCGACACCATCATAAAAATTGGCGGCAGAGCTCAGGATCAGGTCTTTTGAATCATCCAGTGAAACCCTTTTGGGTGCGACAGCAGGGTCAAAGAGAAGAGAACTGATCTCTTCTGCTAACTGTTCAGTGGTCTGTCCTGGTTTCAGAGGAAGATTATCGGCTTTAACGCCTGCGATAAGCGTTTTCAGGTAACCGGATGGAAAGGCGGGTACCAGTTTATCGGTTGAATAGTGATGGTGAATTCCGTTACAAAACCAAACCTGTTTCAGATAAACCACGAAGGCTTTGAAGTCGGCGTTTTCCCTGTCACCGCTGTAATTTTGACAGATCGTTTCCAGCGTTTTACGGATCAGCAGGTTGTGCTTGAAATTCTGGTCATAGGTAATGTCGCGGCCACTAAGGGCAGCCATGCTGAGGTAATAAACAAGTTTTTTCTGGTTCAGGCTGAGGGAGTCGAAACCCGGAGCCTGGTACCGGAGAATCTTTGCATCGGCAAATTGTTCAGTTTGTACCTTGAAAGGTTGCTCGTCTTTCACCTCTTTTTTCTTTCCGTTTGTTGTGCAGGCGCCTGCGGCTAATGTCAATACCATGATGGGTAATAAAATTGATTTGTTCATAGTTTTGTTTTTGCTTTATCAATGATTTCTTTCCCGTCGAAAACCGGGATGACAGAGGTTGAATCGGGTGTAAAGGTGAAGGGTACCACATCATCAAGGCCTAAACGTCGCAACCGGTGAAGATGAGCAGCTTTCTGAAGGTAAGCGGAGAGGTCCTGTTCTGCTGTTTTCCACAGGTCAACGGCAGCCGCTGCTGAATCACAGTGGGTTTCAAAATGGCCGGTTGCAAGCAATTTTTCCGTCAGGGCGCCTGCGAAGAGGCTGTCCTCGATACAGAATTTATTTTTCCAACCTGAACAAAGGATCACAACGTGTTGGTTCTCCTTCACCAGCCATCGTGTCAGGGCCGTAATGTTGATGAAGGCTCCGATCGCAACGGTGTTCGCCGGTGAAACCATCATGAGGGCACGGGTCCCGTTGGTAGTGCAATAAACGAGGGTTTTACCCCCGATCGATTCCCTTGTAAATTGAAAAGCCGAGTTTCCAAAATCAGCAAAATCAAGCTTTTTTCCATCCTGTTCAGAAGCCACCAGATACCCCTTCGCCTTCATGGCTTTGGCTTCTTCCAGCGTGGCCACCGGGATGATGCTTTTCACACCCTGTTCAAAAGCAGCACAGATGGAGGTGGTTGCCCTGAGCACATCGACCAGCACGACAATGAAGGGATCGCAGGTAATGTGATCGGCAAACAATTTTGGTGAAAAGCAGACTTCGAGGGTCCGTCGTGATGTTTCCTGAGGCTTTTGCATGGTCAAAAGACGATTTCACATCCCGGGTGCATGGCGCGGAGTTTGTCCACCTTTTTTGCAGAAACCTTGGTGCTAAACATTTTAACCGACTTAAGATCAGGCATTTTATCGAGAACATCAATGTTACTGACCTTGGTATTGTAAAACTCGAGCGTGGTCAGGTTGATCAGTTTCTGGAGATATTTCAGGTTTTTCACCTGTGTTCCGCTGAATTTAATGCTTTCCAGTTGGATCATGTTTTGAAGCGCCAGGAGGTCTTCGACCTGGGTATTGGAGAAATCGAGTTCTTTGAGGTTGGGCAATCCTGTAAGGGGGGTGAGGTCGTTGATGGGATTGTTCGGGCATCGCAGCGCAACCAGGTTGGGCATGTTGGTAACCGGATCGAGTTTGCTGACCCGTGTGCCTGAAAATTGCAATTCACGGAGACGGGAAAGATGAAGAAGCGGTGTCAGGTCAGTGATTTGATACACTTCGCTGATCACCACCTTATCGAGGTTGGCTAATTGCTGTAACTGAAATTTATCGGGCATTCCGGTAAGGTTCAACTGGAGCAACATCACATCTTTCCATGGTTGGTCGAGCCCTTTCCACCAGTTGGTATTGTCAAAGGTCTGAAAGATCAATAAAGCGCCTTTGTTTTTATCGGTAAAGCGGTTGGCTTCCGTGATGTTGACCTGGCTGTTGTCGGCCAAAACCAATTTGAGGGATTGAAGGTTGTACAGCGGCATGAGTTCCCCCACGGAGGTGTTCTCGATCTGGAGTGTCTCAAGGTTGGCCAGACCCGATAAGGGTTTTAGACTGGTTATCTTGGTATTGGATGCATTGATCAGGTGAAGGTCCGACAATTCCGACAAAGGGGTCAGGTCGGTGACGGCAGTACTTTGGCAATACAGCTGCCGGAGCATGATCAACCGTTTCAGCGGTTCAAGGGAACTGATGGTAACCCTTCCGTTGATGTTGATGCTGTCGGTTAAAGCCAGCCGGTGAAGTTGTTCTGTGGTTGCCGGTTCGGAGATGTCAA
>Ga0209098_1003310_pt1 | contig 13489 bp, 9 predicted proteins | sample AD_JPNHW1_MetaG_FD_184429 | JGI IMG/M metagenome (GOLD analysis project Ga0209098, IMG submission 184429) | Active sludge microbial communities of municipal wastewater-treating anaerobic digesters from Japan - AD_JPNHW1_MetaG (SPAdes) (version 2) | ecosystem: Engineered > Bioreactor > Anaerobic >... | reverse complement strand
GAGTCCCTGTGGAACATCATTATTAAGTGCGATAGCCTCTTCCAGCGATTTCACCTTTATCATATAAAGAATCGGGGCGAAGGTCTCCTCCTGGACAATCTTAAAGCTGTTCTTTGCCTCAACAAGTGTCGGAACGACAAATGTCTGGCTCTCAAATCCGGCACCGGAGACAACCTTATTTCCGCAGATAACCTTTCCTCCTTCTTTAATAGCCTCAGCAACAGCATTGCTGTAAGCGTTGACAGCTGACTTGTCGATCAGTGGTCCGATAAGTGTTGAGGATTCAAGCGGATTGCCAATGCGTTTTTCAAACTGCTGGTATGCACCTGTCAGTTTGCTTTTGACATCATCATAAATCTTTTCATGAACGATAACTCTCCTGGTTGTGGTGCAACGCTGTCCGGCTGTACCCACTGCGCCAAACACTATTGAAGGTATTGCCAGATCGAGATTTGCTGATGGCATAATTATAGCAGCATTGTTACCTCCCAGTTCAAGTATTGTCTTGCCGAAACGACGGCCGACTATTTCAGCAACATGACGGCCAACTCTGGTTGAACCTGTTACTGAGAACAATGGGATGCGTTTATCCTCCAGGAAGTTGTCTCCAAGGACAGAGCTCTTAGCAATAATAAGGTTAAATACTCCTTCAGGAACCTTATTTTCAACCAGCACACCGGCAATGATCTTGTGAACAGCCACAGCGGTAAGAGGTGTCTTGGAGCTTGGCTTCCATACCACTACATCACCGGCAACCACTGCAAGCATGCTGTTCCATGCCCAGACAGCAACAGGGAAATTGAACGAGGTGATAACACCAACGATTCCCAGCGGATGATACTGATCATACATTTTATGTTTTGGGCGCTCTGACCTCATCATGATACCATTCATCTGGCGACCCTGACCAACTGCAAAATCGCATATATCAATCATCTCCTGTACCTCGCCCATGCCTTCCTGGAGTATCTTGCCAGCCTCGATAGTCACCAGTCTGCCAAGGTCCTCCTTATATTCGCGAAGCTTGAGGCCTATCTGCCTTACTACCTCAGCCCTTTTCGGAGCCGGCCATTGCTGCCACTCCCTGAAAGCCTCACCGGCCTTCACCATCATTTTTTCATAATCGCCGGTCTCTGCTGTCTTTATCCCGGCAATTACCTCACCGGTTGACGGGTTTACTGACTCCAATACCGATCCTTTGGTTTCAACCCATTTTGCTCCCGTGCTCAGGCCTGTATTGATCTTCTCAATACCCAGCTTGTCCAATGTACTGCTGATAACTTTATTCATTTTTAAAACTTCCGTTATTTATTGTTTTATAGCATGTTTCACAGTGCATATTTAAATCCGATCTGTATAAATTTGCATAACAAAAGTCATATTATTGTAAATATTTTTTGTGAACATTCGAAAAAATATTTTAAAATGACTTTGCCTGTTGGTTTTAGACATTTTACACACAGAAAAGCCTGCCGGCAAAGATGTTTTAAAGCATGAGGGAAAGATAATGGTAAAAGATCATCTCACAGAAGTACTTGACCTGTTTAATAATGGTTTTCATTGCTCTCAGTCTGTTTTTGGAGCGTTCAGTGAAGATTTCGGACTTTCCCGTGAGACAGCCTTAAAAATTTCCTGTCCGTTTGGCGGGGGTGTAGCTGGTTACGGAAAAACCTGCGGTGCACTCACAGGTGCCCTGATGGCTATAGGTCTTAAATACGCCTCTGCAGACCCGGCAGATAGTGAAGCAAAAAACCTTACCCGCCAGAAAAGCAGGGAGCTCATTGAGCTATTCGAAAATAAGCATGGCTCAAGCATGTGCAATGACCTCGTGGGGTTTGACCGCTCACATCTTGTCGGTGCCGAATTAGCAGCAAAAAGAGAGGTTTTTCATACAACCTGTCCGAAATTTCTTGAGACGGTCGTCTCATTTCTTGAAGAAGAGTTATAATCATTTATAAAACGTAATAATAGTCAGGAGGAATTAGTATGCATCTTAAAAAAATGTGGCTCAACATAAACGGAGCAAACCGGATGTTCATTTGCGATCCGGAAAAAGACACACTGGCAGATGTGGTTCGCCGTATGGGACTTACCGGAACAAAGGTGGGATGCGATAAAGGTGTCTGCGGATCATGTTCGGTTATCCTCAATGGTAAACTGACACGTGCCTGCTCAAAGAAGATAAAAAGCATTGATGAATATAGCGAGGTATTAACCATCGAAGGTATAGGGACCCCGAGGAATCTCCATCCAATACAGGCAGCATGGATCAATCTGGGTGCTGTACAATGCGGCTTTTGTGTACCCGGATTTATTGTATCGACTTATGCCCTGCTTCATGAAAACGTCAACCCGACACGTGAAGAGGTTCGCGACTGGTTCCAGAAAAACCGTAATGTATGCCGTTGTACGGGTTACAAACAGATAGTTGATGCCGTGATGGCTGCCGCAGCTGTCATGCGTGGTGAAAAGACCATTGAGGATATCACCTTTAAAAATCCGTCAGACGGTGAGTATTATGGTAAGGGTGTTCTTCGTCCCACAGCTCTTGCAAAGGTCTGTGGTCTGGCCGACTATGGCGATGACCAGGAGCTCAAGATGCCTGCCGAAGCACTGAAGGTAGTTATGGTACAGCCTAAGCTGGCCCATCATGCAAAAATATTGAAGATCGATACTACCGAGGCTGAAAAGATGCCGGGCGTTGCAAGGATCATTACCGCCAAAGACATCAAGGCTGCCGGCGGAACAAATACTATGGCCGAAGGTCACTTCCACGAACGTACAACCATTATGGTTCCAAGCCGTAATGTTCTCTGTGAAGACCGCATCTTCCGTTATGGCGATCCCGTGGCTCTCGTCTGTGCTGACACAAAGGACCATGCCCGTGCAGCTGCTGAAAAGGTAAAGGTTGAGATTGAAAAGCTTCCTGAATACCTTGGCTATCTCGATGCTGCTATGCCCGATGCAATGCGCATACATGAAGATACCCCGAACATTTTTGCAAGACAGCCAATACTGAAAGGAGCAGGCCTCAAAGAACCTTCTAAGGTGGCTGAGATAATTGACAACTCAGAATACAGCGCTGAAGGAAGTTTCTTTGCTACCCGTGAGCCTCACCTCTCTATCGAGGGCGACTCCGTACAGGCTTACTTCGACGAGGACGGCATGCTGGCTATCCAGTGTAAATCACAGGGCGTATACTCATCAATAGGCCGCATAGGTAACTCTGTAGGCATTTCTAAAGACAAGATCCGTATTATCATGAACCCGACAGGTGCAAGCTTCGGATGGTCAACAAATGCCGCCGATCTGTGTCTTGCCGCAGCCGCAGCCGTGGTAACAAAACAACCGATAGCTCTCTCAATGACATATGAAGAGCACCAGCACTTCTCAGGCAAACGTCGCCCATGCCACTCCAACGGACGCGTCGCTTGTGACAAAAACGGCAAGATCACAGCTACCGAATTTGAATTTGGGATGGACCAGGGTGCCTACACCTTCGGTGGTGATGATATCATTACCAAACAGGTTCGTTTTGCATTCTTTCCCTATAATGTACCAAACGTGGCAGGTATATCACGCATAGCAATCACCAATCATAACTATGGTACCGCATATCGCAGTTACGGATCTCCTCAGGCATTCACCATGAGTGAGGCACTCATGGATATGCTGGCAGAGAAAGCCGGTATAGATCCCTTTGAGTTCCGCTGGAGGAATATTGCACGCGAAGGTGAACTGAATCTTAACAGCAGACCATTCAGGCTATATCCGATGGAAAAGATGATGGAGATGCTGAAGCCTCATTATGACAAAGCTGTTAAAGAGGCTAAGGAAAAAGACACCCCCGAGGTACGTCGTGGGGTTGGTCTTGCATGGGGCGGCTTCAACGTTACAGAAGGAGCAACAGACAGTGCTACCATTCACCTGGAACTTAATCCAGATAATACTGTCACCAAATACGACACCTGGCAGGAACTTGGTCAGGGTGGCGATGTCGGGTCACTGATGGTTACCCTCGAGGCGCTTAAACCTCTCAAGCTTACCCCTGAGCAGATCAGGCTCGTACAGAGCGATACCAAGCTGTGCCCCGACAGTGGTATGTCGGCAGGAAGCCGCTCACACTACATGAACGGTCATGCCACCATCATCGCAGCTGAGAAACTGCTCAAGGCAATGCGTAAGGACGATGGCACATACAGGACATATGATGAGATGGTTAGGGAAAACATACCTGTAAAATACGAAGGCAAATATATGACCATCGTAACACCAGGCCTCAGTCGTCTTGATCCTAACACAGGCATCGGCGACCCGACACCTGCATTCACCTATGCTCTTAACATGGCCGAGGTTGCTGTTGACACTAAGACAGGCAAGACAACGGTTACCCGCTTTGTATGCGTTGCCGATGTAGGAAAGATCGGAAACATCGATGCAGTGAACGGACAGGCTTATGGAGGCATCTCTCATAGTATCGGCTTTGCACTCTCGGAAAACTACGAGGATGTGAAAAAACATACCAATATTGCAAGCAGCGGTGTACCTTACATCAAGGATATTCCGGATGACATAATCATGCTCTACCATGAGAGTGATGATAAGACCGGTCCTTTCGGATCATCGGGTGCATCGGAAGCATTCCAGGCATCAGGCCACGTAGCGGTTCTCAATGCAATATACAATGCCTGCGGAGTAAGAATTTACGAGATGCCGGCTACAAAGGAAAAGGTTAAAGAAGGCCTCGATATTATTGCAGCAGGAGGTAAGATCAATCCGCCGAAGAAGTATTATCTTGGTCCTGACCTTTACGATGAGCTTGAAGAGATCGTGGCCAACCCGGTTCCTTACGGTGGCATCGACTTCTTCAAACCTCTCGGAGGCAAGGGAGAAAGATTCTTTTAAGAGCTTTTATGGCATATACAAACGAACTGGTAGCAGAATGCCTGCAATTTGAGCAGGCATTTTGCACTGCCGTATGCCCCTTCAATCTCGATATCCGCGATCTGATAGGGAAGCTTCAGCAGGGCCGGTTTAATGTTGCATACAAAACCTACCAGAATGTCGTTGGCTTTCCGGGTATTGTATCTGCATTATGCCCCGAGCCATGTAAGGACGTTTGTGCACTCAGGGATGCCGGAGGGTCAATATCCATCAGGATGCTTGAAAAAGCAACCATGGATCATGCCCGTAATACCGAGCCTGATCAGTATAATATGCCAATAAAAGATAAGAATGTTGCAATTATTGGCGGCGGCGTTAGCGGGCTGGCATGCGCTCTGCGTCTTACCACAAAGAAATATAACGTAACAATATTTGAAAAGAGCGATCGGCTGGGTGGTCACCTGAATCAACTGCCCGGTTCAGAGTTATTTATGGCTGATATTGAAAAGCAGTTTACCTACGAAAAATACCAGCTTCATCTTAACACCGAAATCCAAAACCTCGATGATCTTAAATTTGACGCCATCTATGTAGCTACCGGCAGGGATGGCTCCGATTTTGGGCTTACTTCAGTTGCTGAAGGGGCTCTGGCAAGCAGCCGGGAAGGAGTATTTATGGGTGGGTCACTTTCCGGTGCCGATACCATGCATGCAATTGCCCACGGACTAAATGTTTCAACGTCAATCGAGATATTTCTCAAGACCGGCAGCATGAGCCACCCTCAGCCGGAGTCAGGAACAAAGCTGACATACGACGCCATCAGGATTGTTGAGTCTGATCCGGTTAAACCACATGATGGAAATACCTTCACAAAAGAAGAAGCTGTTGCTGAGGCAAAACGATGCCTGAAGTGCACATGCGATGCATGCGTTTACTATTCTCCCCTTCTTAACTATTTTAAGAAGTTTCCAAGAAGGGTTACCGAAGAGGTCGAAGTGACAATCACGCCCAGTACCCTCGACGGGGCAGGCACCGTTGCCACCAGACTTATCTCAACATGCAACCACTGTGGGCTTTGCAAGGAAGTATGCCCAAAAGATATCGACACAGGAGAGTTCCTCCTCAGAAGTCACCGCACAATGAGAGAAAAAGGTGCGATGCCATGGGCTTTCCATGAGTTTTACCTGCGCGATATGGAATTCTCGGATAACGAAGCTTCTCTGATCAGAAAGTCACCGCTGAGTGAAAAAAGTAGCTACATGTTTTTCCCGGGTTGCCAGCTGGGTGCATCAAATCCCGAATATGTAACAAAGAGTTATAAGTTTCTTACCGATAATTATCCTGAGACAGCACTTATGTTAAGCTGCTGCGGGGCTCCGGCCGAGTGGGCAGGCGATGTTCCGCTCCACACCCGCGCTATCGACAGGATCAGAAACGAATGGGCAGGCTTCGGTAAACCAACAGCTATACTTGCCTGTCCGACATGCAAACAAATGTTCCAGCGTTATCTGCCGGAAATTAAGACCATCTTCCTTTACGACCTCATGGAAGAATGTAACTTTTCTTTGAACCATCATTTTAATAAAGAAAAGGCATCGGTTTTTGACCCTTGTGCAAGCCGCAATGAGCCACTGCTTCAGAACACTATACGAAAAATTGCTGCCAGAGCCGGCTTCTCTCTTGAGCCACTACCAATGGAGGGAAAGATGGCCGAGTGCTGCAGCTACGGAGGACAGGTAGCAATAGCCCACCCGCCATATACCAGCCAGATGATACAGAAAAGGGTCGGTCAGAATAGTAACCCTTATATCACCTATTGTTCCAACTGTCGTGATATCTTTGTATCAGCAGGTAAAAAGAGCTGGCATATTCTTGACATCATCTTTGGCATAAAGACTGATGGGCGTAAAGAGCCGACTATTTCAGAGAGAAGAGCCAACAGGCTGCAGCTTAAAGAGCAGATGCTCAAAGAATTCTGGAAAGAAGAGATGAAAGAAGAAAAGCCCGGCATAAAGCTCCTTGTCTCTGAACAGCTCAGAGAGAAGCTTAACAGGAATATGATCCTTGAATCGGATCTTGCGGTTGTCATAAAGCACTGCGAAGAAAGCCTTGAGAAGATGCTTGACACCGAAAAAGGAACCTTCACGGGACATATGCGTATTGGCAATATGACATACTGGGTTGAATACCGCATAAACGGGCCACAGGAATATGAGCTTGTAAATGGTTATTGTCACCGAATGAAAATTGAGGAGGCATAGCATGGAGGCAGAAAAGAAGAAACTGGTTTGCTGCAAGTGCCAGAAAGAGCTCGAGATGATGAAGACAGATTTTACCTATCTTGGTCATAGCTTTTTCACTGAGCTGCCACGCTGTCCCGAATGCGGCCAGGTTTATATCACTGAAGAACTGGTCAGAAGCCGCATCTCAGAGGTGGAGATGCAGCTCGAAGACAAATAATATGATCCACAACGAAGTCATTCATGATACATGGAGCGTCTGTCCGGTGTGTCTCAGGCGTATACCGGCACAACGTATAAGGAAAGGTGATGAAGTCTTCCTGCGAAAAAAGTGTATCGATCACGGCTCTTTTGAGACCATTATCTGGAGGGGCTTTTCGGAGATAAATGAGTGGGTGAACGGATCAGACATTCACTTTTCTGATGAGCCACAGTGCCCGGATAACTGCGGTCTCTGCACCGACCATCTTCAGAAGACATGCTGTGTGCTGCTGAACATCACTGACAGATGCAACCTCAGTTGCAGTTTTTGCCTTGCCGACCAGGACAATAACTCCATAGACCCCTCTTTTGAAGAGATATGCGAATCTCTGCAGAACCTTATTGTAAAAGGAAAAACGCTGGTGCAACTAAGCGGCGGAGAACCCACAGTTCGTGAGGATCTTCCCGAAATTATCAGAGCAGCAAAGACTAAAGGTGCAAAATATGTTCAGCTCAACTCAAACGGCATTAGACTGGGAGAGGATAAGGATTATGCCAGAAAACTGGCGGAGGCAGGTTTATCCTTTGTCTTTATGCAGTTTGACGGCAACTCAGATGCAATAAACGAAAGTCTTCGTGGCAAAGCTCTTTTGAAGATCAAACAACAGGCAATAGACAACTGTGCGGCATTTAATATCGGTGTAACGCTGGTTCCCACTATTGTACGCAATGTTAACCTCGGCAATATTGGACAGATCCTTGAGTTTGCAATTAGCCAATCACCGAAAGTACGTGGGGTTCATTTTCAGCCTGTAAGTTATTTTGGCCGTACACCAGGAACCCCCACTGATGAGAAACGAATAACACTCGATGAGCTGGTGTTTGAAATTGAAAAACAGACAAATGGCTTAATCAGATATAACAACCTCCTCCCCTCCTGCTGCGATCATCCGTTATGCGGGTTTCATGGCGATTTTGTTGTCGACGGGAAGAGCCTCATCCCCCTTTCAAAAAAAGAGATAAATGAGGGGGCAGGATGCTGTGATACCACAGCGGCTGAGAAGAACAGGCAGTTTGTTGCCAGGCGATGGCAGAGACCAGCGGGAGAGACAGAAAATTCCACTTCATGCTGTGGAGACATTCACAACATGGAATACTTCCTCACCAGGGTGGCAACTCATGGCTTCACAGTAACGGCAATGGCCTTCCAGGATGCCGGCAACATCGATTTTGCAAGACTGAAACACTGCAGTTTTCATGTTTACGATAAAGGCCGTTATGTGCCCTTCTGCGCTTATTATCTCACATCATGGAGAGGATGAAAGAGTCATCATGCATAATAAACCGTCCCGGCGGCTTTGAGATAACAGACAGAGCCATCTCCCTATGTTCATTCAACAAGGAGGCCAGGATTCTCGACCTTGGCTGCGGATCAGGCGCAACAGTAACCTACCTGAGTGAAAAATACGGGTTTGAAGTATATGGCATAGACATAAACCTTCATCCCGGCAATGAGAACAAAAACCTGTTCAGAGATTCGTCTGAAAATATCTCATTCCATACTGCCTCAATGGACGGCATTATTATGGAATGCAGCTTTTCACTGATGGAAGATCAGAAAAAAGTATTGAGCGAAATCAACCGCGTATTAAAGGAAAGCGGCCGGCTTATTATAACAGACATGTATGCCCGTGGTGAGCCGGCAAGACTCACCGGACCACTCGGAAGACTGAATACCAGGGAAGAGATATCCTCACTGCTGGAAAAGCAAAACTTCGTTATTGAACATTTTGAAGACTATACAAAAAGTCTTCAGGCAACGTGGGGTCAGATGGTCATGGATAAAGGTTCTGACACATTTTACAACAGTGTTGGTGCAAATCGCGAAGAGTTGAAAAGAATAAAATGCGGCTATTATATGATTGTTGCCTGCATGAAAGGAGAATCAGCATGATCTCACCGGTTAACAGATGGGTCGCGAAACAAACCTGCCCTGGCGACAGGCTCACTGCAGAGACACTGAAAGCCTGGCAGCAGGAGAAGCTTAAATCTGTTATTGAGTACGCACAGAGAACCACAAGGTTTTACGGTGAAAGGCTGGGTTCATCAACGGAGCTGACATCGCTGCCATTCACTCTCCCATCTGATGTTGCGGCCGATCCTCTTGCGTTTCTGGCTCTGCCGCTGAATAAGGTTGCCAGGGTTTCAACCGTCTCCAATTCCGGTACAACCAACCTGAAAAAACGCGTTTTCTTTTCCGACGGAGACCTGAGAAGGGTAAGAGAGTTTTTCGCAGCTGGGATGAGCACAATGGTAAGTGGAGGAGACACGGTTCAGATCCTTATTTCAAACAGAACAGAAAACAGTCTCGGCAGACTGTTAAAAGAGAGCCTTTCGGATATAGGCGTGGCCGCAGAAATCTCCGGCGAAATAAACTCTGCTTCAAAAGCCATTGAAGATTCTGCCGGTGTCGATTGTCTTGTAGGGATGGCGGCGGAGATGCTTTACATGAGCTGTAAGGCACCACACCTGAGCCCGAAGGCAGTCCTGCTTGCAGGCGATATTGCCCCCGTCCCGGTGATCGACAGGATACGGGAAAACTGGGGGTGTGATGTCTTTACACACTACGGCCACACTGAGTTTGGGTATGGCTGCGCAGTTGACTGCAGTCACCACGACGGGCTTCACCTGCGTCATGCCGATCACGTCTTTGAGGTCATCAACCCAAAAACCTGTCAGCCAGCTGCTTCCGGTGAGAGCGGAGAGATAGTGATAACAACCCTCTCCAACGAAGCTATGCCCCTCATTCGTTACCGCACAGCCAATTTTTCCCGTTTAATAGAAACACCATGCATGTGCGGCTGTCCACTGCCAAGACTCGGACGAATAGAGGGTAGAAACAATAATGCTGTCGCGTTACCGGGCAACAGGACGCTTGGTATTTATGAATTGGATAATATCGTATTTGCCGACCGGGCTGTAAGGGGAATGGATGCCACATTTGATCCATCAGACAAAACCCTTTTGCTTGTTATTGAATCCATTGCCCCTTTTAATATCAAATCACTAAAAGAGGTGATACCTGAAGAAGTAAAAACCAGAGTCATCTATAAAGAAATTGATCCGTTTAAAAACAGGGGTAAGAGGAAGATAAGGGTGATTTAATCTTTCAAAACCAGGAGAGCTTTTTCTTATTAAAAGTAGTTAGCACTTTCAATTTTACTACCCTACCTGTATTTGATCTTATCCTATTTTACTTATTTGGGGACTAGTGGGACACGTACGACGTTTTCACGATTGTCCCCTGTGTCCCACGTTACTACTATTGTTTCTTTCTTCCAATCTTGCTTTGGTCATTCGCTCTCTTAGTCCACCTTCTTTGATAAAAGCAATTTCCAATTGTCGAATCTGTTGTTTCAGCAGATAGGTTGCTTCCACATTTGTGGCTTAAGCATATGAAGTTATCTAATCAGTCATCCTATCAAAAGTGATAGCATTTCTCCCCTTGTTGTAATAGATTACCAATTGACCATTTTTTACTTCAAATGTTTCAGCCTCGTCTATTGAATCGAATAGTCTACCCCATTCCGGTTCGCCCACCATAGTCTGCAAAATATTGCTTATTTTAATTGTGCCCCTCTGTCCAATAGAAAAATCCCCTGTAAAGGTATTGGTAACGCTTACGCCATAGATTATCCCACCTGTAAAACTATTTTTCATAAAGCTTACAGTAATATCTCCGTTGTTGGACTCGATCCAGGTATTATCTTCGGTTTTTGTGATAACCTCTGAGGTTTCATAATTTACAAATGCAGAAACCTTCCAATTGCCAGAAATATCATAAGTCAGGTCAGTTTCATTTTTATTGCAGGCATTGAAGGCAATTGGAACAATTGCCAACAAGATCATTTTGTGCAAGAATTTTACGCTTTTCATGGTTGTCCGATTTTATATAACTGTTGTACCTCTTCTTTAATTACGACTCTGACCCTCGAGTGTCACTTTTTATATAAAGAAATTCCTGAACAGGATATTTTGTTTCATGTGCAATTTTAAAAAAACACTCTCAGACAGTTTCTGATACGAAAGTTAAGAGGAAACTATATAAATGTCAAATAAATCCGTAGTGATTTCATAAATAATGACTCTCTACAGCCTTTTGAGACTATAACTTACCGGAAATCTTATTGGTTGTAAACCTGGTCAATCAGTTCTTTGTACCTCGAAAGCATCACCTTACGCTTCAGCTTTAGAGTCTGGGAGAGCATTCCGTTTTCTACCGACCAGGTATCGGCTATATGCTGACATCGTTTCAGTTTCTCATAATCGGCCAACGACCTGTTTACCCTGGCTACTTCACGGTTAAGCAATTCAGTTACTTTATGATTGCTTATTATTTCTTTAGGGCTGATTTCGGAACTGATATTATTCTTTTTACACCAGCGGCGCAGCTCATCAAAATCAGGGATTATTATAGCCGAGGCATATTTCCGGTTCTCGCCTATCACAATGCAGTTTGCAATATAAGCCGACTCGCGGAGTTTGTTTTCAAGTACCTGTGGTGCAATATATTTGCCTGATGAAAGCTTGAATATCTCTTTCTTACGGTCGGTTATCATAAGGTATTTCCCATCTTTCAGATAACCTATATCTCCTGTATGAAGCCAGCCCTCCTCATCAATAATTTCACGAGTAGCTGCTTCGTCCTTGTAGTAGCCTTTCATCACATGTGGTCCGCGTACCAGTATTTCTCCGTCATCAGCAAACTTCAGTTCGGCATTGTCAATGGGCATGCCGTTTGTACCAAGGACGTTGAGTGCAGGTGAATTAACCGATATCACCGGTGAGGTCTCCGTCATTCCATAACCCTGGTAGATATGTAGTTTAGCCGCAGTAAACAGCCTGACAATATTCGGATGTATAGCCGATCCCCCGCTTACCACCCACATCTCATGGCCACCAAGTGATTCGCGCCATTTACTGTAAATAAGCCTGTCGGCCAGACGATGTTTAAAGCGATAGATAAAACCCTTTCGTGAATTGTCAAAATGGTTGGCAAAGTGCCATGTCCATTTATAAATTAACCTTTTGATGACTGTAAGCTCTTTCCCTGCCTCTCCGAACTTTGAATACATCATTTCCAGGACTCTTGGAACAGCGCAAAAGCCATCAGCATGGCTGCTTGCCAGGTCGCGCTGGACAGTTGCCAGACTCTCGGCATAATAGATGCTTATTCCCAGCTGCTGGTACTCATAGTTCATAGTCCGCTCATAGGCATGACAGAGCGGTAAAAAACTGAGCATCTTATGATCCGGCCCCTCAGTCTGCCTGATGGCATGAGAGTTGGCATCGAAGGTAAGATTGCGGTGGGTGAGCATAACACCTTTAGATTCGCCTGTTGTGCCCGAGGTATAAATGATTGTGGCAACATCATCGGGTGAAACCTCCTGTTTATTAAGCTCAATAACCGGATCAAACTGTTTCCGGTTATTCTTTCCTTGTTCAATCAGATCATCAAGGCAAAATCCACATCCAATGTTTTCAATGGTCATCACCTCCGCCGGTATTTTCATTTTTGCCACTACCGGTGTCAGCCTGTCATAAAGCGGTTTACCTGCAAATACTATGAGTTTTGCGTCACTGTGATCAAACACATACAGGAACTCTTCGGGGCTGAGGGTCTGGTAAACCGGCACAAAAATCAGCCGTGCAAGAGTGCTGCCCATATCGAGGAAATTCCATTCGGGACAGTTATTGCATATAACCAGAATTTTATCACCCGGTTTGTAACCTTTGGACATCAGTCCGCTGGCAACATTCCATGATGCCTCTATATAATCATCAACACTGATTTTTTTCCAGGTCCCCCTTATACTTATTGCAAGAATATCCTCCTTTGGGAAATTTGCTTTAAGTATATCCAGATAGTCAAATGTCCTCGTCGGTATCATCACGTAAAAAAATAAAAGTCCAAAAATAGGAATTATTACATCTGTTTGATATTTCCCATTGATTTAGTGATGATAAAATGTTATCATGTAGGCGGATGTAGGCGGCTGCTGAACCATTTGCGCACTGCCAGCATGGTCTTTAACTGACTTTGCGGTGCTTGTCTGCGGCACGTGGATCGTTCGTCGCTTTTTTCGGGTGCACCCCAGCGTATC
>Ga0209098_1003307_pt1 | contig 13510 bp, 11 predicted proteins | sample AD_JPNHW1_MetaG_FD_184429 | JGI IMG/M metagenome (GOLD analysis project Ga0209098, IMG submission 184429) | Active sludge microbial communities of municipal wastewater-treating anaerobic digesters from Japan - AD_JPNHW1_MetaG (SPAdes) (version 2) | ecosystem: Engineered > Bioreactor > Anaerobic... | reverse complement strand
CTATCGGGAAACCCCAACAGGATAATTCTGTCGGTAACAAAAGTCAAATCGGAATCCTTCAGAAAAATCGTCAGTTCAGCTAAAGTATCGGAGGTATAAACGGCTATTCCGGTAACGCCCAATGGTTTTTCAACATTTTTGTAAACGTTACGGACCAGCCCAAAGGTTGTATTTTTTTTAACTAAATAGTCATTGGGATTGTTGCACTTGGGAGCAGCAGAATAGGGAAAAATCATTCCTCTTCGTGCTATCAAATCGGGGAATTGGGAAAGCAAATTTCGGCGAATACGGTGCGACATTGTGCCGGCTTGTACATGTGAAGCTCCCAGATGCAATATATTGATATTCCCGCTATTATCATTCACTATTTTACTAAATTTATGAAAAAAGGGAACCAAATTTGAGGTATCCAAACTAAACGAAAGGGTATCTTTTTGAAAATCTGCATTGGGAAATGAATCAACAGCGACAGGATACAACTCCTGTGCTGAAATATTTACCGAAAAAATAATCAGAACAAATGGCAAAAGAAGCTTTGCACAACAGATTTTTTTCATCTCGGAGTTCATTATCATTTATTTATAGAGCCATTGGCGCGATGAAAATCATAAATAATGGAAAAAGCATCTAACAAATAGTTTGCAATTTTATCTGCGCCGGAGGGTGAAAAATGCACATAATCATTACCGGCAAGCCCATTATTGACCCACGCAATCATTGAATTATTGCCGCCCATCACTTCATACATATTCCAGAAAGCAGCTCCATTTTCTATAGCCGCAGCTTTCAAGGCTTCTACCACATCATCTAAATAGGGATAACTTTGCAACTCTCCATTAATTTTTGTGGACATATCGGAGGGTCCAATGAACAAAATGGGCGTATCGGGGTATAATTTTTTAAGATATGCAATTTGATTCCCGATTTGTTTTTTATAATGCTCAACCCCTGCCTTGCTTTTAATTCCCGGAATGGTATTGCCACCATATTGCAAAATAATCATTCCTACATCTGTTTGCTGATAAGTTTGTCGAAGCAAATCCGAATTGATTTGTGTAAAAATAGTCCCGGAACAACCGCGCATCGGGATATTATCAACTGCCACACCGAAGCCGTTATCAACCATTAATCCGTGCAAATCCGCTGTACCGCTGAAATGAAGTGAGAAAGCGGAAATGGGGGTTTCCAAATTCCATTCCACTATTTTAAGTCCCGTTGTGCTATCGCATTTTTTTTCCAGAACCACGTCTTTATAACGCAAACTTACGTGAAAATTTCCAATATGATCGTTGAGTATTAATCTGATTTTGCGAGCTTGAGTCCTTGAAACAGAGCAACTTCCGCTACCATAAACCCGATAGTATTTGCCCATTAGTCCGTACATTCGTTTTGAATCACGGCTGCCGTTTCCATAAGACATGAACAAGGTAAAATTGTCAGATGATGATTGATAAACCGTTGAAGTCGGCACAGCTTGGACAATCGGCAACAAGCCCGGACCGCCCCCACCCATACGTTTTTGAAAAAAGCCGCGCAACTCTTTACTGATTCTGTCCAATTCTATTTGAGAATCCCCATAATGCAATATCCTGACAATTTTCCCATTCGATTTTGCCTGTGACGCTTTTTGAAAAAAGCTCTCAAAATAATTCATATCATCGTGAGGAAAATAAAAGCGCGAAATGTGAGTGGACATGATTTTTTTGTAAAAATCTAAGCTATCTTTTTGATTATGAAGATCGTTTTTTTTAGCAAGATTCTCCATTTGTTCCACATTATTGATTTCAGGAACTTGAGCTTGAGCGGAATGGCGTGTCAAAATCTTTTCAATTTGAGGGAAACGTAACTGAATACTTCCCAATTGGATGCCATTTTCCGGAAAATAACAGCAAATAACTCCCAAGAGTGCAATAGCAAGAAAAATGAATAAGACGATTTTATAAATTTTCATAATGGACAAGAGTTAGTAGATATAAGGGAAAATTTTATTTCGTTTTAGTTTTTTAAAATCATCACCAAAGAACTGTATATATCTCTCATACACAGCTTTAGAACGAGGAACGATATTCGCAAAACTCCATAGAACAAAGACCAAGCCGGATGGCGACCACGATAAAATGGCAAAGCCGACCCACTCCAAGATCTCACCAAAATAGTTGGCAGAACTGATTTTATTAAATAAAAAACCGTGAGGAATGTAATAATTATTGTCGTTTTTATCTTTGCGCAAAGCCCGAATAATCCGGTCGGCATGCATGTTAATTACCATTCCGAGGAAGAACAGAATCGTCCCGATAATAAAAGGAACAGACCAGAACCAACTGATTTCATATTGAATTTCGGGGCAAACATAGAACAGCCAACCACCTTGCATATAAGCATTCATCGTATTAAAGAAAAACCCCATGGCAATAATCGAAATCGGCATTTTGCTACTCCCGCGCATCAAAGGTGGGAAAACAAAAGAGCGTTGAAAATAGTGTAATTGAAAAAAAACAAAAATAGAAAAAGTGACCCAATTAAAGGGCTTAATTCCGTTTTTTAACGAATATAAATATAAAAAGGTCATTGCCACAAAAACGGGCGATTCCATAATGAGCCAACCCATTTTATTATTTACAGACATTCCCCAGCGATTATTGAAAGTCATCCCGTATGCAGGGGTAATAAACTGCAAAACAACAAAAATGATAACTGCCAAAATTATCATAGCGATTAGGGAATAGTAATAAAAACTGCCAAACAAAAAATTCATGATAAAATTTTAAAAAAGACGTATTCCGTCAAAGTTTTTTTTACGTTTAAAATAATATTGGAAGATAATGGTTTGGGGATATAATTCACCGTAAGCATCAAAAGTTTGTCCTCTTCGCTTATTTTTAGTGTAACGATAATTCTTAAAAACTGCCAGATGTGCTTTATACACTGCCAAAAAATCTCTAAACTGCCCTTTACATAAGAACATGGCAGCAGCTGCATTATCCAAAAAAAGACGGTATAACAATATTGTAAATAGATGATTATCGGGTAGATTTTTTATCAGTAAATAATAATTGTTTCTAAAATTGAGAAAAGTTTTCTGCGGATTATTCTTGGGTAAAGTGCCTCCTCCCACATGATAAATGACAGACTGTGGCTCTGCAACAATTCGATAACCGGCATTTTTGATTCTCCAACAAAGGTCAATTTCTTCCATGTGAGCAAAGAAATCCTCATCTAATCCATTCATTTTGTGATAGATGTCGCTACGGATAAATAGGGCGGCACCGGTAGCCCAGAAAACATCCATAGGGGATTCGTATTGTCCTTTATCTTCTTCAACGCTTTCAAAAACACGACCACGGCAAAACGGGTAGCCCAATTTGTCAATAAAGCCACCCGCAGCACCGGCATACTCAAATTCGTTTCTGCGATAATAGCTCAGCAATTTCGGCTGCACCGCCGCAATGTCAAAGTCACTATCCATTCTTTCCATAATCGGCTCGACCCAATGTGGCGACACTTCAATATCGGAGTTCAACAAGCAATAATACTGTGCCTCAATCTGTTGCAACGCATCATTATATCCTTTGGCAAATCCCCCGTTTTCAGAATTTTGGATAATTTTTAACTTGGGAAAAGTCTCTTTGAGAAAAATGACAGAATCGTCCGTTGAGGCATTGTCAGCAATAAAAATCTCTGCATAGTCCGGCGTGTTGGAAATCAAAGGCGGAAGAAATTTCTCTAAAAATTTCTTCCCGTTCCAATTTAAAATGACTATCGCTAATTTGAGATTCATCGTATCCGGTTCATTTTTTGAAGCTACAAAATTACATCTTTTTTTATTAAGAAAAGCGTTTCCTCATTTTTTAAATAATAGATTGAACTTCAATGCGTTTAATCTTCTCTGCCGTCATTGCATTCACATGTTGACGTAATTTTAATATCGGTATAGGGCAGAAGGAGTTCCATTTTATCCAATTCCGAATTTTTGAGTGCAACCTGACGCAGGTCAATGGTTCTTAATGTTTTTTGCAAAGCGCGAATACTTTCGGGAAAAACATACAACGGGTTCTCCCACGCATCAATGTAGGTCAATTGGGTAAGCTTGCCAATGCTTTCGGGCAACGCCTCAATCATGTTTCGACAAATAATTAATTCCTGCAATTCTGATAGTTTTCCCAAACTCTCGGGAAGTCTGACCAAACGATTACTCCCCAAATTCAATTTTTGAAGATGAGTCAGCTCGCCAATGCGTTCATCTACAACCGCCAACCGACATTTTGAAAGCGTCAACTCCTGCAAATTCTTCATCTCAAAAACTTGAGCGGGGATAGAATCCTGCCGAATTTTTAATTTCAGCCGATAAACGTGGAGCGGTTGCGCCATGGCTGTTTCCAATGAAGTATAAATAGGCTCGTTGTTTAACGCTTCCGAAGACAATAATTGCGCACTTATATTATTGATATATAATAAAATACAAAATATCAGACCAAAATGCTTCATTTTTTACTTATATTGCAATTTATTGATATAGAACACATATCTTTTTGATTTTGAATTCTTTGCTTTTGTACGAACGTACTGATAGCCCGTTGCCAAATAATAGTCATCATACCATCGGAACACTTCCGGATTTTTGCAATATTCCACCTTATCCTGCGCATTGCTATTTTCCACCTTGATCGACGCCATTCGTTCAACAACATCGTAACCGCGCAAAAGAGTATGAATAATGTAACTATTGTATGGATAAAAGACCAACGCCTCATCGCCCAGATATTCTACCGACAAACGTTTCGTTAATTGCTGACTCAATAAATTGGAAAAGGGAAAATAGTTATCCCAAAGCAGATTACCGCCGGCATCAAAAGTGGTAACATAAGCATTTACGTAACGGAAACCCACAAAAGTCTGATAATTATACATTTGAGTTCCATTATAGCTGTAATTATTGTTATATTCGGGATAATAGACCTCCGTCGCCAGCGTATATTGAGAGCGATTGTGGGAAATATCACCTACAAATAATTGAAAATTAAGAATATTATTATTGACCTCGCTGTCGAAGGCAACGTTTGTTTTCGTCTTCAGCGTAGAATAATTGTAAAATTTGGCACTATCAAAGCTACTTATATGCAGCTGCACGGTATATACGCCGGAATGAAGTTGTGCCGAATTCTTGTCTTGGAATGTATTATAGGTTCCAATGATTAACATAGTATCCTGATTGATGACTGCGGCACGTGCCGAGTTATAAATAAAGTCCGAATTATCGGGGAAAGAAGCCGGAAAGGGTTGCACAAATTCATGATGACTCAAATAATCACGCTCATATAGCAATAACTGACGCTCGCGCCGGTCGGGTTTGGAATAAAGTCCAAACAACCAACGATGATTAAACGTATCCAATTCGCAAAACTCCACGGAAAAAGTGAATCCGCACTGATATGATGAAAGTGTATTTGTCAAACAATCGTAGAAAAACAAGCTGTCGGATTTATTGTCTGAAGCGCGAATCACGATTTCATGATCACGGACAAACAGCTCTACCAACTGATTGTTCGTTAAATTACTGATTGAGGTTACATTATATTGATTATTCTGAAGATTAACCGTTACTAAAGATGTTTTAAACGCACTTTTTTTAGGGAATCGTTTTTGGAGGAGGATATACAAGTAATTATCTGATTTTTTGTATGTTATAAATTCAGTAAGTAATGGAAACGGAAGGGTGAAATGGTAATCATTTTGAAGGTTGGTATCATAATGCAGGAACACCCAATTGATAGAATCCTCCGATATGCGGTTTCCTTCATAAGCGACAAACAGACCGTTATTACCGGCGTTTGCCAAATGGTAATTGAACTCATCTTTTGCATCTTCCAGTTCAATGCGCAAAGGAGCATCGTATTGTGCCAACAAAAGCACCGGCAGAAGGAGAAGGAGAAAGGCGGTAATTTTTTTAATCATAACAATCCACAAATTGCGAGTGCAAAAATACGAAAAACTATCAAGAAGCGAGGTATCAAATTAAAAACGACACAAAAAAAGCAGGGTTAGGGGTGCGGGGAGGGGGTACATCGCAGTTACAATAATTTTTTGTAAAAAAGAAAACAATGATGCAGCTTAAAATAATTAATTGCTTTTTTGCGAGACAAAAAATGAAGAAACATTAATTAAGGAATGACTTTAATCGGTCTAAAAAGTGATAGTATTATACAATTTAAAATAATGTTTTGTCCAATTAAAACCTGTCCAATTTTGAGGAGGGCTACAAATAGTTTTTTATTCTTCACCTGACAACCATATTACAAAATACACAAAAAAGAGGAAAAATCTTATGATTTTTCCTCTTCGTAGCGGGGGCAAGACTCGAACTTACGACCTCCGGGTTATGAGCCCGACGAGCTACCACTGCTCTACCCCGCTAAATCGAGTGCAAAAATACACTTTTTTTTTGAATTGGCAATCATTTCAAAAAAAATTTCTATTTATTTTTTAAACATCTACTACTCAACAATTTAAAGTATAAAAAGAGATAGCAATGTTTTTTTTGTTCTTTGTGTAAAATAATAAAAAAAATAGTATTTTTGCACCTACAATGTCTTAAAAGTCAATAATTAGAATAAACAGTTGAAAATATTTATCGCTAATGAGTTACAAGTTATTCAAAAAGCAAAAAAAGGGGTACAAAAGTAGATTAATGGCAACAAAATCCTTATTTTTAGTCATTATTGTTTGTTTCATTTCGTGTAATAATCATAACCACGATGCTGACGCATACGGGGTTTTTGAAGCCACGGAAATCATTGTTTCATCGGAAAACAATGGTAAATTACTCACCTTCCATGTATCGGAAGGGCAGACTTATGAAAAAGGACAAGAAATTGGCTGTATTGATACGTTCCAATTGCATTTGCAGATACAGCAATTGGAGTCCACCATTCGGGCAACCTTGGCAAGTCGCCCCGACATTCCCTCACAGATCAATACGTTGCAATCAAAATTGCAGACCTTAGAGAAGGAACGTGCGCGCATCACCACCTTAGTAGAGGCTAAAGCCGCAACTACTAAGCAGTTAGATGATGTAAACGCCGAAATTGAAATCACACGCAGTCAGATTGCAGCCACGAAATCCACGCTGAACACGCAATCCAGTGCCATTTTGGAAAATGTGGAAGCAATGCGCTTTCAACTGCTGCAACTCCAAGACGCCATGGAAAAATGCAAAATTAAAGCCCCCATCACGGGAACCGTACTCAAAAAATACATTGAACCCAATGAGTTAGCATTCCAAGGGAAACCCCTTTTTAAAATTGCAGATATTACCAATATGTTCATCAAGGTTTATGTAACCGAAGATATGCTTTCTACCATTAAGTTGGGGCAAAAAGCTGAAATTCATATTGATATGGAAGACATGCAAAGCAAAAGTTACACCGGAACCGTACAATGGATTTCCGCTAAAGCAGAGTTTACGCCCAAAATGATTCAAACAAAGAATGAGCGCGTCAATATGGTTTATGCGGTAAAGATTGCCTTTAGTAATGATGGAAGTGCCAAAATCGGAATGCCGGGCGACGTGATTTTTAAATAATATGCTATGCCGGCTATCCATATTCAAAATTTAAACAAATCTTACTCCCATAAGATATCCGCCCTCAAAAATGTAAGTTTTGATGTGGCTGAGGGCGAGGTTTTTGGAGTCGTAGGACCCGATGGTGCCGGAAAATCTACTCTTTTCAATATCTTGACTACCTTAATTCTGCCCGATTCCGGCGAAATATCGGTACTCCACAAAGATATCATCAAAGACTATCTGGAAATCAGAAAAAGTATCGGCTATTTACCTGGTACATTCTCTCTTTATCCCGACTTAACGGTAGAAGAAAATTTGATATTCTTCGCCACGATGTACAAAAGCCGCATTAAAGACAATATGTCGCTTATCAGACCTATTTGGCAACAATTACTGCCATTCAAAAACAGATATGCGGGTAAACTATCGGGCGGTATGAAACAAAAATTGGCTCTTTGCTGCGCACTTATTCACAAACCGAGTTTGCTTTTTTTAGATGAACCCACAACCGGCGTGGACCCCGTTTCGCGCAAAGAGTTCTGGGAAATTTTGGGAAGTATTAAACAACAAAACATAACGGTCATTGTATCAACACCTTATATGGACGAAGCAACACTTTGCGACCGCATTGCCCTTCTCCAAGACGGCTCAATTGTTACAATGGACACTCCTCAACAGATTATTCAAAATTTTGCAGGGACACTTTATACGCTCCGGACTCCCAATATTTTTAACCTGCTTAAAATAATGAAACATTTCTCATGCAACTGCACTTTCTACCCTTATGGCGAAAATTTGCATATCATCTTTTACGAAAATACCAGTACCGCACTGCCACAATTTGAAATTTTTTTAAAAGAAAATCATCAATCATACGATCATCTTACTCAAATTACACCGACCATCGAAGACTGTTTCATAGAACTAACTTCTCAAAAAATAGCCTTATGAAAATTCCCTTTATCTCACATACTACGGAAATCAAAGATTCTCCATATTCTATTGAAGTAAAACAGCTTACAAAAGTATATGGTAAATTTGCTGCTGTTGACCACCTCACTTTTAACGTTAAAAAAGGCGAAATTTTCGGTTTTCTCGGCGCGAATGGTGCCGGCAAAACCACCGCGATCCGAATGTTATGCAGTTTGCTGCAACCCACTTCCGGCGAAGCAACCATTGCCGGATTTGACCTTAGAAAAAATGCCAAATCCATCAAAAAAAACATCGGCTATATGAGCCAGCGATTCTCATTATATGATGATTTGACCATCTACGAAAACATGCAACTTTTCGGAACGGTCTATGGCATTCCGCACAAAGAATTAAAAAACAGAATCTTTGAAAGCCTCAAAACACTCAATTTAGAAGATAAATATAAAACATTGGTCTATTCCATTCCATTGGGGTGGAAACAGAAATTGTCATTTGCCACTGCCATGCTTCATCGCCCGCAAATCGTCTTTTTAGATGAACCCACCAGCGGCGTGGACCCCATCGTAAGAAGAGAGTTCTGGAATCTGATCTATGAAGCTGCCTCAAAAGGAGTTACAATTTTTGTCACAACTCACTACATGGACGAAGCCGAGTACTGCGAAAGAGTATCTATTATGTCAAACGGACAACTGAAATTAATCGGAACTCCCACAGAACTCAAAGAAACCATGCAAGTGGATTCAATCGAAAAGGTATTTGTGAAATTTGTTGACAGATAAACGATTGGAGATGAAAGAATTACAACAAATATTAAAAAAAGAATTTATCCATATTTTTCGTGACAAAATCACGCTTTTTCTTGTTTTAGCCATTCCAATCGTATTAGTTTTACTATTTGGGTTTACGATCAGCACCGATATTAATCACGCCAAAATTGCCATTTTGGATTTATCCAATGATTCACAATCCAATGAATTAATTGAAAAAATTGAGGCATCCGGCTATTTTGAGATTGTTTCTACTCCCAAATCAGAAACGGAAATTGACAACGATTTCAAGAACAAGAATATCAAATTGGCACTGATTATTCCGCCGAATTTTGAAAAAATATTAGCCAAAGAAAAATTTATCACGATACAGATTATCAGCGACGTTTCGGATTTGAATGTAGCTTCCATATTAAATAATTATATTAAAGCCATTTTACATGATTTCACTTTGGATTACAACGTCGGGTCGCCGATGAAAGTTCCCATTGAGATAAGTACCCGAATGATGTATAACCCCGAAGCCAATAGTGTCTATATGTTTGTTCCGGGCATTATCACGCTGATAATGATTATCGTAACTGCCCTTCTTTCATCGATTACTCTTTCCCGCGAAGCAGAAACCGGCACCATGCGAATGTTACTGATTGCCCCGGTCAAGAAGATTTACGTCGTCATCGGGAAAGTAATCCCATACATGATTTTGTCTTTCATCTCAACCATTGCCATCATTATCATCAGCGTCGTCGTTTTTAAAATGCCGATTGAAGGGAGTTTCTGGCTGTTACTCCTTCTCTGCATTATTTTTATGCTTACCTCCGCCTCGTTCGGAATGATGATTTCTTCATTGGTAAAAACTCAATTGGACGCCATGATGATAACCATGATGGGACTATTTCTCCCCACCGCACTTCTGTCCGGCTTCCTATTCCCGATAGATAACATGCCCTATTTCTTCCAATTATTAGCCAATATCTTTCCCGCCAAGTGGTTCATTATCGCCATCAAAGATGTTATGATTAAAGGTTCCGGTATTGTTGATATCTGGCTCTACTTGGTCATTCTCTTGGGAATGGCAGCACTCCTCATCACATTTAGTTTAAGTAGAATAGATAAAAGAAGGTAGCTATGCGGATCATTCTCATCTTAATCAAAAAAGAATTTTTACAGGTTTTCCGTAACTCATTATTATGGAAGATTTTAGTATTGGCTCCCTTGGCTGAATTTCTTTTATTCCCCTTTACCGCCGATTACGAAATCAAAAATGTCAATATTGCATTCATCGACCACGACAAGTCTTCCATGACCGCAGATATTATTTCCAAATTTGGAGCTTCCCCCTACTTTATCAATCACGGCATCCTGAGTTCCAGAAAAGAAGCCGAAAAAGAGATGAAACGTGACAACATCGACTTTATCATTGAGTTTCCGACTGATTTTGAAAAGGATATTGTCACACAAGAACAAACCGTAATTGGAATAACCGCCAATGCTATCAATACCGTAAAAGCCGGATTGGGAACCGAATACGTCCAAAACGTGCTGGGAAATTACTTTATGGAAATATCCGACGAAAACCCCGTTTTATCTGAACAAACACAACTTCTTACTACGAATGTTTATTGGTATAATGAGCAAATGAATTATAAGAACTTGATTGTTCCGGGAATCTTAATTATCTTGGTCACACTCATTGGAGCTTATGTAACCGCCCTGAATATCGTAAGAGAAAAAGAGATTGGTACCATCGAACAAATTAACGTTACTCCCATCAAAAAGTGGCAATTTTTATTGGGGAAAATGATACCCTTCTGGATATTGGGCATGGTGGAATTTATTGTCGGTCTGGTAATTATGTATCTCGTGTTCGGCATCAGCATACAAGGGAGCATTCCGCTTTTATTGTCAATGACCGCCGTTTATCTGTTAGTCATGCTGGGACTTGGCTTTTTCATTTCCAGTGTTGCATCCAACCAACTGCAAGCCATGTTTATCGTTTTTTTCCTCTTCATCTTATTCGTGATGCTGAGCGGGGTCTTTACTCCAATCGAAGGAATGCCGGAATGGGCAACTTACATCAACTACTTTAATCCGATGTCCTTTTTCATGGTCATCGTAAAAACCATCATTCTGAAAGGCAGCGGTTTTGAAAGCATCCAAGAACAATTTATTGCCTTGGCAAGCATGGCAGTCATTTTAAATACTGCCGCATTGTTATCTTACAGAGATAAAGCTAAATAGCAAAATCATGATAAAAGTCCGGCACTAATTTCCGGCACTAATTTGTCAATATCACCGGCACCTATCGTAAGCAAAATTTTGGGTCTGTTTTGCTGCAAATAGGGCATTAATTCCTCCTTTTTGAGTAATTTTTTACTACTCATCGGAATCAAATCCAGCAAGAATTGAGAGGTAATTCCCGGAATGGGCAGCTCGCGGGCAGGATAGATATCCAACAATATCACTTGGTCGGCAAGAGCTAAAATATTAGCAAATTCCTGCGCAAAATCGCGCGTGCGACTGTAAAGATGCGGTTGAAAAATCACCGTCACCTCTTTGTGCGGATAGAGCTTTTTGACAGACGTAAGAATGGCGCGAATTTCTTCGGGATGATGTGCATAATCGTCAATAAAAACCAAATCTTCCGTTTCTATTTGATAATCAAATCTTCTTTTAACACCCTTAAAATCTTTAATTTGCGTTTTAATTTGCGTTTCCGTAAGTTGCATGATACTGCCCACCGCACATGCCGCCGCCGCGTTAAGCACATTGTGCATGCCCGAAACTCCTATTTCTATTTTTTGATAACAGAAATCAGCTGCCGTTAAGGTAAACGAAGCCCGATTTTCGTGCATCTCAACTGCCGAAATCCGAAAATCACACTTATCGCCAACTCCGTAAACCAATTTGTGCGGATGGTTAATCTTATCTGCTACTGCCTCGTGAATAATTAAACAACCTGTCTTATCTATTTGATTGGCAAATAGTTGAAATGATTCCATTAATTGTTGTTTGTCGCCGTAAATGTCTAAATGGTCGGCGTCCATGGAAGTAATAACGGCAATGGTAGGAAACAGCGTTAAGAATGAGCGGTCAAACTCGTCCGCCTCCGCCACCACGGTATCGTAGTTGTGATGAAGAAGAATGTTGCCATCGAAATTTTTGGCAATTCCGCCAATAAAAGCCAACAAACGGCGATATGGTAACAATAATTGTGCAATCATGGCTGTGGTTGTAGTTTTGCCGTGCGTACCGGCAACTGCCACGGTAGGAAATCCTTGCGCAAGTTTTCCCAACATCTGCGACCGCTTGTACATCGGAATGTCTTTTTCTTTAAAAAATATAAATTCCTGATTATCAGTTGGTATTGCCGGTGTATAGATAACAAAATCAACATCAGTCGGTATTTGGTTAATATCTTCGTCAAAATGTATTTGTGCGCCTTCGGTTTGTAAAGAATCGGTGAGCGCGGTGCGGGCGTGGTCGTAACCGGCAACCCTTTCTCCGCGTTGCATGTAAAAACGTGCCAAGGCACTCATGCCAATTCCGCCAATTCCCAAAAAATAGATAGTTTTTCCCATGTATTTGGAGATTTATAACGATAAAATATTCTCAACAATGAGATCAATAGCGTGGGGCTGTGCAAATTGCGACATATTTTCGCTCAACTCGCGACTTTTCGCTTCATTATGGACAAGTTCCATAAATGTTGGAATAAGTTTGTCGGCAGCGTCGGCATCTTTCACCAAGAGCGCAGCATTTTTTTCCACCAAAGCCATCGCATTTTTCGTTTGATGGTCTTCAGCAGCGAAGGGAAACGGCACCAAAATGGTTGGGGTTGCAATGATACTCAGCTCGGCAATTGCCAATGCACCGGCACGCGAGATAATGAAATCAGCAATACCGTAAGCATCATTCATGTTCTTGATAAATGGAACGATTTTGATACTATCACTTTGTAAAAGAGATAGTTCCATTGCATTTTGTTTATAATAAAGTTCACCGGTTTGCCATAAAAGTTGAATTCCCATTTTTTGAATATCTTCAATTCCGGCGAGCATGGTGCGATTGATTGTGACACTTCCCAAACTGCCACCAACCACCAACAAGGTTTTTTTATCCTGAGAGAGATTAAAAAACCGATACGACTCTTCTCTTTTTTTAACGATGTTCAAAATTTCATCTCTGACAGGATTTCCGGTTTTGATAATTTTCTCTTTCGGGAAATATTTTTCCAATCCGTCGTAAG
>Ga0209098_1003306_pt1 | contig 13513 bp, 11 predicted proteins | sample AD_JPNHW1_MetaG_FD_184429 | JGI IMG/M metagenome (GOLD analysis project Ga0209098, IMG submission 184429) | Active sludge microbial communities of municipal wastewater-treating anaerobic digesters from Japan - AD_JPNHW1_MetaG (SPAdes) (version 2) | ecosystem: Engineered > Bioreactor > Anaerobic... | reverse complement strand
CTACCTGAAGACCGTGCCGGCCGTCGGCCCCCACGGCCGCTACCAGCTCCGCCGCGCCGACGGCACAGTCGTCCGGCTCGAGGAAACCATCCGCGCCGAAAAGGACGCCAACGGCAACCGCATGATGGAACTCCACGTGGCGGAAGCCGACGGCTCCCGCCGCTGCGTCCTGCGCGAGGTGGCCGATCCGAAGCACGGCCAGGCCTACGACGCCGAGGTCGAAAAGGATCTCGCCGCCCGCGGCGAACGCGTCCTGACCTACGGCGATTTCGAGGCGGAAGCCCGGGACCTGACCCGCGCCTTGCTCGACGTCTGGGAGGCGGGCGACGCCAATGGCCACGTCTTCGAGTTCCCGAAGTGCGATTTCCACGTCAGCGCCGAGACGTTCGTCGATCCCGAACAGATGGCGATCTACCGCCGCGCGTGCGAAGTGGCCAGCCGCAACGGCTCGGTCTATTTCATCTTCGACCGCGACGAAGTCACGCTGTCCGCCTGCTGCCGCCTGCGCACGACGATCCAGGACAACTACATGCTGCGGCATCCCGAAAGCCTGCGCTTCTGCGGCTTCCAGAACGTCACCATCAACATCCCGCAGTGCATGTACCGCGCCGCCCGCGCGGGCGCGCGCACGTTCGACGGGCTCGTCGCCGAAATCGACAAGATGATGGACCTGTGCGTGAAGGCCCACGAGCAGAAGCGCGCGCGCATCGCCGAAATGATCAGCGGCCCCGGCTTCCCCCTGTGGCAGATCGGCAAGGAGGCCTGCGACGGCAAGCCCTACGTCGAACTGGAAAAGGCCACCTACATCATCGGGCTCATCGGCGTGAACGACGCCGTGCGCTTCCTGATGGGCAAGGAGTTCCACGAGAGCGACGAAGCCCTGCGCTTGGGCGAGAAGATCGTGGCCCACATGTTCCTGCGCTGCAAGAAGCTCTCCGTGAAGCACAAGATGAAGCTCACGCTGGAGGAATCGCCCGCCGAAAGCGCGGCGCGCCGCCTGGCCAAGGCCGACCTGGTGTACTACCGCGACGAGGCGCTGCAGATCTACAAGGGCGGCAGCGAAGACGTGGCCTACTACACCAACAGCGTGCATCTGTGCGCGGACGCCCCGGTTTCGCTGGTCGAACGCATCCGCAAGCAGGCGCAATTCCACAGCCTGATCGAGAGCGGCGCCATCACCCACGCCTTCATCGGCGAGGAACGCCCGTCGCCCCAGGCCATCGAAACCCTCATGCGCGAGACGTTCTTCCGCACGCAGTCGGCGCAGGTGACCCTCTCGCCGGAATTCACCTACTGCCTCGACTGCGGCCACAACATGCGCGGCCTGAAGGAAAAATGCACCTCCTGCGGCTCGGCGCACGTCGAGGGCGAAACCCGCGTCGTCGGCTACTTCAGCAAGATCAACAACTGGAACAAGAGCAAGCGCGACGGCGAACTGCCGGCCCGCCAGCGCGGCATCTACGCGGTCGAAGCCGCCGCCGCACCCGTTGCCGCTTGCGTCGAAACCCAGCCCGCGGAGGCCTGAGCCATGTCCAAGACCTACCAGATCCACGTGTTCGGCAAGCCCGGCTGCGACAAGTGCCACACCCTCAACGGCCGTCTCGACGACCTGCTCCAGGAAGCCGAATGGACCGATTTCGAGAAGCTTTACCACGATCTCGAAACCGAAAACGGCCTCGTCGAGTTCTGCGAGGCCGAGTGCCTGAATCCGCAGCGCGTGCCGGGCTTCTACGTCTCCAAGGCCAACCCCGCCACCGGCGAACAGGAGCCCCTGCCGAATCCGCAGCCCGGCTCCGCGGACGCCCCGGGCGGCGCCAGCGCCCTCTACACCTGGGTCGGCCTGCAGACGGATTATTCCTCCGTCGGCCGCGGCGTCATCACCCCGCGCATGATCGAAGCCGTCCTGCGCCAGGCCAAGGCGCTCTGAGAAGGAAGCCGGCGATGCGGTTCCGGATCGGCCTCCCCGCGACCTTGCGTCGTGGGGGGCACAATTTTGCTCCCCCACCGCGCAAGGCGGTGGGGACCGCCGAACCCGGAGCGAAACCATGAACCCGTCTCCCGTCTACGGCGTGCTGCAGAACGCCTCGATGGTGGACTTTCCCGGCAAGCTCGCCGCGGTCTTTTTCCTGACCGGCTGCAACTTCACCTGCGGCTTCTGCCACAACGCCGCGCTCATGGGCCGCGCCGACGCCGCCGGCTTGCCGTGGACCGAGGTCGAACGGATCTGCCGCAAGTTCCGCGACAACTGGGTGGCCGGTGCGGTCGTCACCGGCGGCGAACCCACGCTGAATCCCGGCGTTTTCCACGTCGTGGAAAAACTGCGCGAGTGGGGCTTCGCGATCAAGCTGGACACCAACGGCTCGCGGCCGCGGGTGCTCGAGAAATTGCTGCCGCTGGTGGATTACGTCGCCATGGACGTCAAATTCGCCCCGGCCGACTATCCCGCGCGCGCCGGTTTCGCCGACGTCGCCGCGCTGACGGAATCCATTCACTTGATCCAGGACAAGGCGCCGGCCTACGAATTCCGCACCACGGTGATCGAAGTCTGGCACGACGCGGACGCCATGCGCGCCATCGGCGAATGGGTGAGGGGAGCCAAGCTGCACGTGTTGCAGGCCTTCGTCCCGCGCGCCGAACTGCCCGATCCCGCCTGCCGCGAGATGCCCGAGACCCGCGCCGAAATCCTGCACGCCTACGCCGACATCCTGCGCCCCTACGTCGCCCGCGTCGAAATCCGCGGGGAGTTTTAGGAGGGGGCGGTTTTGGTTCGGGCGGGCCCCGCCACCTTGCGTGGTGGGGGAGCCAACTTCGCCTCCCATGGCGCAAGGCCATGGGGGGCGCAACAGCCAAGCGCGCGGATCGGTTGTAGGTAGGGACGGCTCTCCGAGCCGTCCGGACTGTTGGATTGAAAAGGACGGACGCCTCGGAGAGGCGTCCCTACCTGAAATCCAATTTGGGCTGCGGTATGGCAAACCCGGCCGGAACTGGTATCTTGGCGGCATGCTCCAATTTTCCGACAAGGTGAAGGCCAAGCTGGCGGCGCTGCCGGACCAGCCGGGCGTGTACCTGATGCGGAACCGGCAGGGGAAGATCATCTACGTCGGCAAGGCCGCCAGCCTCCGCAGCCGCGTGTCGTCCTATTTCCGCCGCAGCACGTTCTCCAAGGCCGATCCCAAGCTGCGCGGGCTGATCCGCAGCATCGACGACCTGGATTTCGTCCCGCTCAAGACCGAGGCCGAAGCCCTGCTGAACGAAAGCCGCCTGATCAAGGACTACCGGCCGCGCTACAACGTGTCGCTCAAGGACGACAAGCGCTTCCTGCTGCTGCGGGTGAATCTGAACGAGCCGTTTCCGCGGTTCGACGCCGTGCGCATCCGCAAGGACGACGGCGCGCGCTACTGGGGCCCGTACGCCACCTCGGCCTCCGCCTGGGCCTCGCTGGAATTCGTGGACAAGCAGTTCGGCCTGCGCCGCTGCGCGCCGCGCGAACCGGGGCCGGAAGACCACAAGCACTGCCTGAACGACATCGTGCGGTTCTGCTCGGCGCCGTGCGTCGGCAAGGCCACGCCGGAGCAGTACCGCGAGCGCGTCCTGACCGCCTGCGCGTTTCTCGACGGCGAGCGCCGCGAATTCCTCGACGGCCTGCGCCAGCAGATGGCCGCCGCCGCCAAGGAACTGAAGTTCGAAAAGGCCGCCGCCTTGCGCGACATGTACCTGCTGCTGATCAAGGGCATCCGCGAGAAAGCCCGCGGCCGCAAGAGCCTGCATTTGAAGCGGGAAGAGGCCCAAAAAGGCCTCGCGGAATTGCAGGAACGCCTCGGCCTGGCGCGTCCGCCCGAGGTCATCGAGTGCTACGACATCTCCAACATCTCCGGCACCAATTCCGTCGCGAGCCGCGTGGTGTCGGTGCAAGGCATCCCGACGCCCGCGCGCTACCGGACCTATCGGATCAAGACCGTGGCCGGCGCGGACGACCCGGCGTCGATGGCCGAAGTGATCCGCCGGCGGTTTACGCGCGCGCTGGAGGAGAAAGAAAAGCTGCCCGATCTGGTGCTGGTGGACGGCGGCATCACGCAGTTGCGCGCCGCGCGCGCGGAGCTGGATGCGCTGGGGTTAAAAGGACAGCGCGTGGCGGGCATCGCCAAGCAGTTCGAAGAGCTCTACCACGATCCGGAGAACGAGCGCGCCCCGTTGCGATTCAAGCCCGATTCGCCGGCCCTGCGCGTGATCCAGCAGATCCGCGACGAAGCCCACCGCTTCGCCCTGACCTACCACCGCAAGCTGCGGTCGCAGCGCATCCGCGAATCCATCCTCGACGACGTCGAGGGCATCGGCGACAAGCGCAAGGAGAAGCTATTGGCCCATTTCGGGTCCGTGGACCGCCTGCGCCGCGCCACCCCCGAAGAAATCGCCGCCGCCCCCGACGTCGGCCCCAAAACCGCCGCCCTCATTTATGCGGCGCTGCATGGTGGAGAGGGGTAAAACCCCGGCGAAACGCGCGCATGGCGCGAAGAGGGGGCAACGCCTTGTTCGCCGCCTTCATCTAAACCATGGCGTAGGCTTGCACCTCTTGCTCCAATCGGTCGCCGAGCCGGTCTTGTTCCTGTTCCAGGTCGAAATGCGACTGCAGATTCAGCCAGAACTGCGGAGAGACGCCGAAATACCGGCCCAGGCGCAGCGCGGTGTCGGCGGTAACGCTTCGGGTGCCGTGCACGATCTCGTTGATCCGCCGGGGCGGGACGCTGATGTCTCGCGACAGGCGATACTGGGAAATGCCCATGGGGGTCAGAAATTCTTCCATGAGAATCTCGCCGGGATGGACGGGGGGCATCTTGTTGGTTTTCACGTCGATTCTCCTGATGGTAATCCACGATCTCTACTTCATGCGCGTTGCCATCTCTCCATCGAAAGCAAATGCGCCACTGGTCGTTGATCCGGATGCTGTGCTGTCCCGCTCGGTTGCCGGCCAGCGCTTCCAGCCGGTTTCCGGGCGGCACCCGCAGAGACATCAAATCCGACGCCGCATCGATCATCCATAGTTTCCTCAAGGCCGTCCGCTGGATGTCGTGGGGGAGTTTTCGCACGACCTCCCGCCGGAAGATCTTTTCAGCCTCCGGGCTTCTGAACGACTTGATCATGAACGGAACATAACGCGCCGCGGTAATAGCGTCAAGCGTTACTATTCGGTTTTCGGGGGAACCGCAGCGTGGCTCGTGCCGGAAACGAACCTGATTCGCCCAGCGAGGTCGCGGGGGTCTGGGGAGGCGAAAACGGGACATAAGACCGGCATGGGGTCGTGCCGGCTCCAAACGGCCGGAAAATCCTGTTTTTGGAGCCCCCGACGACCTCGTCGGGGGATGAAAATGCCGAAAATGGCGGATTTTGGGGCCTGGAGGTGCGAAAAGGCGGATTTTTTACTAAAACCACCACGGATTTCACGGAGGACACGGATGGGGATGTGTTTTTCGGAAAAATATCCGCGTGATCTGTGTAATCCGTGGTTGGTTCTCTCCTTTTTGTGCCCGTTAGCCACTGGCTAACGGGCGGAGTTTTGCCGCAAATGGACGCGAATTTACGCAAATGGGGGAATTATTCGAACCCAGCCTGAAGGCTGGACTACGAACGGGGATCGGGTACGTAGTCCACGCTTCAGCGTGGGATTTTGGGCCTGGAGCCGTTGCGCAGCGCCTCGGTCACTTCACCTTGTCGCTGTAGCAGCCGAGTTTTTGGGTTTGGGCCTGCTGTTGGCGCTGGTTGAGGAGGCCCCATTGGGCCATGCGGTTGGGGCCTTCGGGCTGGTCGGCCTGCGCGCCGTAGACGCGGGCGAGGCCGTTGCCGACGAGTTCCTGGCCGAGGTCGCGGCCTTCGGCGTCGCGCACGAAGGCGAAGAAGCGCGGCACGCCGCTGTCGCCTTGGGCGTCCGCCCATTCCGTCCAGACGGTGAAGGGCTGTTTGAGCCGGTCGCGGGTGAAATCTTCCGCCACCTTACCCATTTTGTGGACGTATTTCGGGTCCATGCCGAAGACCTGCGCCTGTTCGGCGATGCGCTCCTTCAGGCGGTCCTGGGTTTCCGGGCAATCCACGAAATAGAGCCGGAAGAAGAACGACCGGCCCTGCCAGGCCGCGTGGAAACTGTCGCCGTCGTTGGCGGGGTCGGTTCGAAAGGCGACGTTTTCCAGTTTTTCCCATTCGGCCCGGGCGGAGCCCGCAGCCAGGATCGCAAACAACAAAGCCCAACGCGCGGATTTCATGGCGACGATTCCTTTCACGGCATACGATGGGCGGGATCATGGCGCCGCGGGGGCCGGGCGTCAATGCGGATTCCGGCGGCGCGCGGGGGCGGAGTCGCGGCCGGCCTTGCTTTCGGCGGCGGGGTGGGGCATCCTTTCGGCATCGAAGGCGCGGCTGCGCGAGGAGGTCGAGTGAAGCGGACACGATGGATGGCGGCGATGCTGGTTTCCCTGATGGTTTCTTCGTGCGCGACGGTCAAGTCGCCGCCGCCGCCCCTGCGGGTGGGCGTGTCGCCGAACTATCCGCCGCTCATCATGCTGCAGGGCGACAAGGCGGCCGGCGCCGAGTGCGACTTCGCCGTGCAGTTGGCCAGCGAACTGGGCCGGCCGCTGCAGCTCGTGCCCGTGCCGTGGGAACTGCAGCTCGAGGAACTGCAGGCGCAGCGCATCGACGTCATCATGTCCGGCATGACCATCACGCCCGCGCGCCAAACCTGCGCGGCGTTCTGCGAGCCCTACATGGACAATCCGCTCGTCGCGGTGGTGCGCCGGGGCGAAGCCGGGCGCTATGCGTCCGCCGCCGCGATCCTCGGCGCCACCGGCGGCATCGGCGTGTTGCGCGGCACGTCGGCCGACGCGTTCGTGCGCCGCGAATGCAAGCAAGCCAAGATCCTGCCGCTGAATGCGCGGGACGACGTGGCCTTCTATCTTGCCAACCAGCGCATCGAGCTGTTCATCGACGACGCGGCCGCGGCGGTGCAGATCGTTTCCCGCCACGAAAGCCGGCTGGAGCTGGTGTTCATTCCGCTGGAGTCGCAGCAGCTCGCCTGGGCGGTGCGGCTGGACGACGACGCCTTGCGGAAGCAGGCCAACGAGGCGCTGGCCCGCTGGCGCGCCAACGGATTGCTGGACCAGATCCTGGGCCGTTGGCTGCCGTATCTCCGGAAAGGCGCCGAAAAGCCGTCGGCCAAGTAGCCGCGGCGCGCGCCGCGCAGTTCCCATGCGGTTCGGCGCCGCTTGAGGGTCGGCGCGGAACCTAGGGCAGGGGGAAAAGGACGTGGCCGCGCTTTTGGAAGTGCGCGGGCGGCGCGGCCTGCGCGGCGGCGCGGAGGGCGTCGCGGAGGGTTTGGCGGTTCGGCGGGGCGATTTCCGTGCGGTCGGGCTTGTCGCCCCGATCGGCGCGGAGCCAGGTGGGATAATCGCGGCAGTCGCCGGTTTCGAAGGGCCACAACCGCGCTTGAACGCCGCCGGCCAGCAGGCCGGCGGCGAAGGGCTTGAACGAATAGCGGCACAGCGCGAAGAGCCCCGCGCGGAAAACGCCGGCGTCGGCTGCGGGCGCGAAGACATCGAGAAGGATGTCCTTCGCCGACGTCATGACGTAGAAGGCCGCGCCGGCGCGCAGGGCCAGCAGGCCGAGTTCGCGGATCGCGCAGGCGCGGCACGGCGCGGGAATTTCGGCCGCGGCGGCGCGGGGCAGGCTTTCGAGAAACGCGCAATCGTGGTTGAAGCGGCCGGAGGGGCAGGACGGTTCGAGGGGCTTGAGGCAGAAGCCGACGCCGACGAGCGCGCCGGGGCCGCCGAACGGCCGGGCGGGACCGGGGGCGGGAACCTCCAGCGCGTCGCCGGAATCGTCGAGCGCGCCGGCGGCCCGCATGGCCCGCGCGGTCCGCAGGGGATGCCGCAGGCCGATGCGACGGAAGAACAGCCAGCCGTACTCGCGCAGCAGGCTGTGCAGGCAGAACGTCGCGAGGCCGTCGCGACCCGGAATGGAAACGGGGGCCATGCCGAGAGACTAGGTCGGCGGCGGAAGGGCGGTCAACGCGAAACGGGCGCAAGCCGCGCCGGGCTGCATGGACGACGGCGGCACGGCGCTACGTCACGGCGTTGAGGACGCCGCAGAGCCAGCGGATGCGCTCGGCTTCGAGCGTCGGGTAGTTGCCGACGTAGAAGCCGTAGAAATGGACGTGGTCGACGACGGGGAAGAGGCGGGGAACGTCGGCCTTGGGCGGCGCGATGCCGGCCAGGTAGGGCTGGCGGAGCTGGTTGCCGCCGCCGGCGTTGCCGCGGCGGTGCTCGATGCCGGCGGCATCCATGGCGGCGACCAGGCGGTCGCGCAGGCCGTCGTCGGCTTTTTTCAGCACGACGGGGAAGGCGTAGTTGACGGAGCCCTCGAACTTGTAGTCGGTCCAGTAGAGCCGGGAATCGAGCAGCGACAAAAACAGTTTCAGGTTCTCGGTGCGGCGCCGGTTGTTGGCGTCGAGCCGCTTGAGCTGGGAACGGCCGATGACGGCGTTGATTTCGGTGCTGCGGTAGTTGCCGGTGGGCCAGGCGAAGATGAACTTGGGGTTGAGGTCGGGGGAGGCGTCTTCCCACTTCTTGCGGAATTCGGAGGAGTCGGATTCGCGCACCATGCCGTGGGAGCGGAGCATGCGGCAGGCCTGGTGGAACTCCTCGTCGTCGGTGCAGATCATCCCGCCTTCGATGGTGCTCATGTGGTGGGCGAAGTAGAACGAGAAGTTGGAGGCCAGGCCGAACGTGCCCGCCTTCTTGCCGCGGTGGGTGGCGCCGTGGGATTCGCAGACGTCTTCGATCAGTGGAATGCGGCGTTTTTCGAGTTCGGCGAGCAGCGCATCGTCGAGGCCGTCGAAGCCCTGGCAATGGGTGAGGAAAACGGCGCGGGTGCGCGGGGTGAGCGCGGCGACGACCTGGCGGGGATCCATCGCCAGCGTGCGGGGATTCACGTCCACGAAGACGGGCCGGTGGCCGGCGGCGAGGACGGAGGAAACGTCCGACACCCAGGTCAGGGTGGGCACGACGACTTCGCCGGGACCGCGGAGGTGGCGCAGGGCGGCCATGGTGATGAAATTGGCCGAGGCGCCGGAATTGACGAACACGCTGCGGCGCACGCCCAGCCACGCCGACCATTCCTGCTCGAAGGCGCGCACGTTGGCGGACTGCGTCAGGATCGGATCGCCCTTCAGGAATTCAATGACGGCGGCGCGGTCTTCGGCCGCGATGTTGTTTTCCATCAGGGGCAGCTGGAAGGTCATGGAACGGTTTCCAAGGGGATGGGGTTGGAGAAGATGATCTGCGAGCCGGCATGGTCGAGATCGAACGGCACGTGCAGGAGATGGGCCAGCGCCCGGCGGACGGCGGGCTGGCGGTCGCGCTCGACGTAAAGGAGGAGGAAGCCGCCGCCGCCGGCGCCGGTGATCTTGCCGCCGAGCGCGCCGGCTTGGCGCGCGGCGGCGTACATGGCGTCGATTTCGGGCGTGCTGACGCGGCTGCTGAGCGAGCGCTTGAGCAGCCAGCTTTCGTGGAGCAGGCGGCCGAAGTCGGCCAGGTCGCCGCTGCCCGTCAGGAGGCCGAGGCCTTGATCGACCATGGCGGCCATCTCGGCGAGTTCCTTGTTCTTGCGCGGGACGTTCTGGAGCTGTTCGGCCACGACTTCGGACGAATAGCGCGAGAAGCCGGTGAAGAAGAGGAGGAGGGAATCCTGGAATTCCTGCATGCGCGCGGCGGGCAGGGGCACGGGATCGACGGCGATGGAATCGTCGGGGGCGAAGCGGACGTGGTTGAGACCGCCGAACGCGGCGCTGACCTGGTCCTGCGAGCCGACGCGGTCGCCGCAGCGGTCGCGCTCGACGTGGATGGCCTCCTCGGCGAGCTGCAGCTTGGAGCGGTATTCGCCGCGCAGGGCGTGGAGGGCGTGGAGGAGGCCAACGGTGAAGGAGGACGACGTGCCGAGGCCGGTCATCTTGGGCAGATCGCCGTCGTGGTGGATTTCAATGCCGTCGCGGATGCCGAGTTCGAGGAGGCATTCGCGCACGGCGGGGTGCTGGATGTCCTCGATCTTCATCACGTCCTCGATGATCGAATAGACGATGCGGGACTTGTGCGCGAAGAAGGGAGGCAGCCAGCGGCAGGTGATGTAGCAGTAGCGGGCGATGGCCGCGGCGAGCACGGCGCCGCCGTGCTCGCGGTACCACGCGGGATAATCGGTGCCGCCGCCGAAAAACGAAACGCGGTAGGGCGTGCGGGAGATGATCATGCCCGCTCCCGCGATCGGCGATTCTGGTGCGAAAAAGGGTTCATTTGTTCGACGCGATGGAGCATAGTAAGAGGAAACGAGGTGGAAATGAAGCAAATTTGGCGCAGTTTGTGGGCGGCGGGGCTGCTGGGGACGCTGGCGGGGTGCGGCGCGCGGCCGACGGGGCCGGCGGTCACGGTGGCGTCGCTGGCGGCGCATTTGTCCGATCCGCGCGAATTGGCGCGGCTGGACCAGCCGGACACGCGGCTGCACGCGTCCTACGACCGCACGGGCGGGAACGACGACTTCGGCACCTTCGTGCGCGACGGCCAGGAGCCGGGCTGGAAGGTGATCGCGGACCTGAAGGGGCCGGGCTACGTCTCGCGGGTCTGGTTCACGGGCGCGAAGGACGGCCATCCGCATCGCTTCCGCTTCTATTTCGACGGCGAAAAGACGCCGCGGCTGGCCGGCGACGTCAAGGAACTGTTCGGTGGGCGGCAGGCGCCGTTCCTCGCGCCGCTGGCGGAATTCAACAACTACTGCTGGTACTCGTTCGTGCCGCTGCCGTACGCGAAAAGCCTGCGCATCGAATGCGAACAGGGGCCGGCCGACGCGAACGGCGCGCCCCGCAAGGTGTACTACCAGGTGTCCGAGTCGGCCCTGCCGCGGGGCACGCCGGTGGAGACGTTCGCCTGGCCGTTGCCGGAGCGCGACGTTTCCGCGCTGGACCGGGCGCGCGCCATCTGGGCGGCGGACCGCTTGCCGCCGGCGGGCGAGAAAACCGAATTCGTCCTGTTGAACGGCCGGGAGGCGGCGACCATTCCGGGGCCCGCCGTCCTCCGTCGCTTGGAATTCGCGCCGGATTGGAGGCGGATTCCGGAAGAATCGCGCGACGCGATCCTGCGCGACTGGCTGGTGACGATCCGCTGGGACGGCGGCACGAATGAAAGCGTGCGGGTGCCGTTGGGCGATTTGTGCGGCCTGCCGTGGCGGCGGGTGCGGGCGCGCTCGCTCTATTTCGGCATGGAAGGCGATGCCTTGTTCTGCGCCTTTCCGATGCCGTTCGCGAAGTCGGCGGAAATCCGGCTGGAAACCGGACGCGTGGCGCCGGTGCCCGTGACGGTTCGCGCCTGGGTCGAGCCGCGGCCGGACGCGGCGACGGACGGGCTGGGCTACTTCCACGCCGGCTGGTGGCGGACGACGCCGAACGAAGTCGGCCGGCCGCATCCGATCCTGCGCGTCCAGGGCCGGGGCAAGTACGTCGGCTGCCTGCTGTCGGTCGTCACGCTGGACGGTTCGTACTGGGCCCTGGAAGGCGACGAAAGCATCCGCAAGGACGGCGAAAAGACGCCGGGTTGGCTGGGGACGGGGCTGGAGGATTATTTCAACGGCGGCTGGTACTATCGCAACGTGATGGCCGGACCGACGCACGGGCTGTTCGTGAAGGAACCGTTCCGGACCGTGCAGTATCGCGTGCACGCGATGGATCCGTCGCGTTTCGACCGGTCGCTGGACGTGCTGTTCGAGCGCGGCCCGGACCACGCCAGCCGCGCGTTCTTCGAAAGCGCGAGTTGGTATTACCTCGATCGGCCGCAGACGGCGGACGGCGTGCGCCTGCGCCCGGAGAATCGCGGCATGCCGGTGGATCCCAAGCTGGATCTCGGCGGAACCATGACGGCGCTGTGGAACTACGAGCGCTTCGGCGATTACCAAGGCGAACGCGACGAATTGGCGGCGCGGCTGCGGAAGTACGGCGCGGCGCTGCCCGCGACGCCGCGCCGCATGCTGGAGTTCCGGCTGGCGCAGCTCGACGCCAAGCTCGGCGGGCCCGATCCGCTGCCGCGCTTCTTGGCGGATTCCAACGAAACGGTGCGGATCGCGGCGGAAATGCTGCTGCGCCAGCAGGAGGGCGGGGGCGCCTTGGCGACGTTCTACGCCAACATGCCGGCGAAGTTGTTCGTGGACGGCAAGGAAACGATGCAGGCCGGCCATCCGGAACGGCCCGCCGCCGCCGTGTTCGCCTTGCCGCCCGGTCGCCACGTGCTGGCCATCCAGGCGCCGCGGCAGCGCTATCCGGATTGGGCCCAACTGGCGCTTCAGGTCCGGGGCCAGTTCATCGCCACGGATCCGACCTGGAAATACGCCTTCAACCCCGCCGGCGACTGGGCGGCGCCGGAATTCGACGATTCCGCCTGGCCCGAACTGGCTTGCCCCGGCGTGAAGGGCCCGCCGGAAGAACCCTTCATCTGGGTCGAGCCCGACCCGTTCCTCGACCTGCAATCCCAGGCGATGGGCATCCGTCCGACCTTGGAATGGCCGGCGCAGGGCGGGACCGTCGTCTACCGCAAAACAATCGATCTGCCTTGACCGGCGCGGCCGGCGAAAAAGGAACTTGCGCGCCTAGGATGTTAGGATTATGTTAATGATCGATTCCGCATTCTATACCGATTCAAGGAGCGCACCACATGTCCGAGGCCATTCTCCATTTTGAAATCGAAGATCGCGACGGCGGCGTTCGCGTCGTGCACGTGTCCGGGCCGCTGGATTCCGCCACGTACGACCAGTTCAAGAAATTCATGGATCCCCTGGTGAATCGTCCGCAACTGCGGCTCGTGCTGGATTGCGCCGGCTTGACCTACGTGAACAGCCGGGGCATCACGCTGCTGACGCATTACCAGCGGGTCTGCAAGATGGGCATTTCGTTTTTCGGCATCGCGGCGCTGCGGCCGCGCATTCTCAAGAGCATCGAACTGCTCGGTCTCGACAAGCTGGTCACGTGGTATCCCACGCTCGAAGAAGCCATGCAGACGGCGGCCGCATCCTGACCGTTTTCGGTCGCGGTGCGAGTGAAATGTTTTTTCGGCGTCGGCGTTTTTTGGGGTGACAACGACGCAGGGCCGGGGGTAAGGTCGAGACGTTCATCCGATCCAGAACAGCTGGTGCGGAACAACTGGGAGAGCGACGCATGGCGGACGCCGTTTTGACGACGCAAATCGACAACCGAGACGGGATTCAGTTGGTCCACGTTTCGGGACCGTTGGATTCCATGACCCACGATCGGTTCAAGGACCTGCTCGATCCCATGGTCAACCAGCCGCGCGTGCGCATCGTGTTGGATTGCGAGAATCTGAGCTACGTGAACAGCAAAGGGCTTGCGCTGCTGGGCCGCTACCAGCGGATCGCCCTCCAGAATCTGTCGTTCCTGGGCATCGCCGCGCTGAACAAGCGGATCACCAAAACCATCGAGCTGCTC
>Ga0209098_1003303_pt1 | contig 13522 bp, 16 predicted proteins | sample AD_JPNHW1_MetaG_FD_184429 | JGI IMG/M metagenome (GOLD analysis project Ga0209098, IMG submission 184429) | Active sludge microbial communities of municipal wastewater-treating anaerobic digesters from Japan - AD_JPNHW1_MetaG (SPAdes) (version 2) | ecosystem: Engineered > Bioreactor > Anaerobic... | reverse complement strand
CTTTAAACACAAGCACTCTCACGCGACGACCAAAGCCGCCGCGGCGTGTTGAAAACAGCTGAAAAAACAGGCGTTTTTAAGAAACATATAGATTTTACAACTATTTCCGATAACGTTCAACAAATTCTATTATAGCCTGACTCAATAAATTCTGTGTTGTAAACTCTTTGTGTTTGTCACACAATGCTTCAAATTCCTTAACCGCTATTGAATTTACACGATAAGTTTTAACAACGACATCACCTTTCAATAATTTTTTGTCTATTTTCAATTCTGGAAATTCTATGACATTCTTGTGTTTAGTTTCATACCAAGTAAGCATCTCTTCAATTTTTGATTTCATTTGGAAAAACTCAACTAATTCTTTGGGTTTTATAGGCAACTTGTTTTCAACACTATAAACCGCAAGATTTTTAGGCTCGCTTGCATCTGTAATATGTTTGTAATCTACTTGTTTTTCCTGACTTTTTGCATTTGCAAGACTTTTGTTATTTTTTTCTTTTTCTAGTGCAATTGTCTTACTTTTGTTATTTACTTTTGCAAGATCTTTGTAATCTACCTGTTTTTTAGCATCGATTACACTTGCAAGACTTTTGTTATTTACTTTTGTCTTGCATTTGTTATTTTTTTCAATATCAATTTTTTTAGATGTTTGCGGTTTTTCCTTGATTTTCATTTCATCACCTTCCGATTTTAATAATATCATAATCGGAAAAAAATTTAAAGTAGTTTAATTTTACTTTAAAATAAAACCGCCACTCATTTTCACTAGGTGTTTATACCGTTTTTCCGTTTAATAACCGGATATAATCGCGCTGAGTTTCCTTGACGCACTGCGCGACAAGCTCAATAAAATCGGCATCATCAAGATGCGCCATCTCTAAAGATTGAACATAATCAGACCGCAATACCGTCGGTATAACAACCATGGCGTAGCCTTCCTGAATCAATATCAGGTTCATCAGCAGACGTGACACGCGACCATTTCCATCGACAAACGGATGGATAAACACGAAATCCTTATGAGCCCTCGCCGCAAACTCAACAGGATGAAGTGTTTTTCTCATGTCCGGAAGTTTTTCTATGAATTTTTTCATAAGTGTTCTAACTTTTGCATAAGATGGCAACGGATAATTTGAACCCATGATATAAACATCTTCAAGACGATATTTCCCGGCATTACCTTCATCAATTTTCCGATAAAACAAATGGTGAAGCTGTTTTATGTCCTTTTCAGTTATGATCTTAGATTTAGCCAGGTCTTGTATGTGATCATAAGCTTCGCCGTGGCCGACAACCTCAAAATGTTCCCTCAGCGATTTACCAGAAACGGTAAGACCATCCCTTAATATTATCTGAGTTTCAACCAATGTCATGCTATTTCCTTCAATTGCGTTGCTTGTATAAGTAAGGCCAATTTTAAAATAATCCTTGAGACGGTTTAACTGAACCTGATTTAACGGTCTCATTTTATTGATCCTCTTTTGCAGTTCATCTATTTCACTAAAAAGTTTTTTAAACATTCGTTGCCTCCTTTCGACTAATCAATATCATTGTTAGAATACACTTTCACGTCATGTCCTGATAAATATAATTCAACCATCTTAGCAATTACTACACTTTCACGTTTAAAAAATGGGTTGTCCGGATGAAGCTTTAAAAGTTCACTTTCGGCTTCTTGCCATAGTCTAACGTATTCTTTGCGCGGAAGCTTATCGAGTCTTCGCACGATTTCTTCATTAAGTTTTTTGTTTGCATTCTCATTTTCAGCTTTTTTTTGCTTAATACTTATTTTTTTTAGGTTATTTTCTTCTGCTTCACGCGGGTGCCTTGCATAATCTTGACTAAAAGCTTGCCTTAAATAAGCCAGAAAATTTTCTTTTGAATTTTTTAGGCTATACTTAATATTCGAAACGATATATTTCGGCCCATTGCTCATATATTCTTCGATTAATTTCAATACTGGCTGTGTCTTTTTATCTTCGGGAAGTGCTGTTAAAATTTCATCTAAAATTTTAGCGGTTGAATGTTCGACAGCTTTTTCAGAATCTTCTTTAGGAATTTCACTCCATAATGGTTCAAGAAACAATTGATTTTCTTTATTCGTCACAAAAAACTGTATGTGAGAGTATTTTCGACCGCGCTCAGACGACAACTCATACCAACACTTAATATCTGACTTTTCGTTTATTTCGTTCACAGCTTTATCGATAACACGATTTTTAAGGTTTGGAAAAATTTTATATTCATTTTCATTTACACCCATTAATTCCCTGAATTGTTCGATAGTTAAAAGCGGTATCACGGGAGATGTTAAATAATCTCTTAAAAATTCATACATAACAACTGAATACGAACTTTTTAAACCGGCTATCAAAATTACATCTATTGGCGCATATAGTCGAGGGTTTATAAGCCTATCCCTTAAAGCAGATGGAAGCTCAAAAATTACTTCACCCTCATTTGGAATAATTTTAACATGAGACAGTAGCGACATATATTCCCATACTTCATTTTTATCTTTATTTAAATAATTAAACTCAAGCTTTATGTCAGCAAGTTCCCTGAAATTCTCTTTTACTTCATCATTACCAACTGAGACGATATTGCATAGTTCCTTAATTTTTGAAATAGCAATTTTATAATTTTCTTGCTTTCCAGTTTTTTGGATCATGTACACCAATGAATTTATAATTTTTCTTTGAATAGCAGATAGAGCCTTGGCATGCACCTGAATTAGAGCGCTGTTTTTCTTTATAATCAATTCTTTGTTGAGCATAACACTCCTCAATGCGTTGAAATTTACCCGAGAATATTTTAACACAAACTATACTATACGTCAATAAAATGTTATGTATAGCATGGTTTTTATTAAAATTTTACTTTGCATCAATATTTTAAACGGTTTTCGTCACCAGACTAATATATACATCTGAAATTATAAACGTATAGGTTAGCTACCAAAAATGTATAGGTTAGCTACCAAAAATGTATAGGTTAGCTACCAAAAATGTATAGGTTAGCTACCAAAAATGTATAGGTTAGCTACCAAAAATGTATAGGTTACTTTCCCAATACCACTGTTTTAATGCCTGTTTTTGTTTTCCTAAACAACTTAAACGGTTTAAACTATATAAAACAACTACAACACGCGCACGATAAAAAAACAAACCTAACCAAACTAAATAAAGTTGTTGTTTTCTTGTAATATGATATTAGTTTAGTATGGTAGTTAAAAGCAAGCTGGGTGTGCTCTAGGGAGTGAAGTGGAGTTTTTAGTGGACAAGACTATCACCCAGGCTTAAAGTCCTCAAACGTCTGTTCAGGGTTCCTAACTGTCCATTCAAAGCCGGCAGGGCCAACCCGCCAAACACTAAAACCGATAATTCTCACGAATAAGCTAAAACCGCACTGAAAAGGCGGTTTTTCCGTTTATGGCCGTCCTTGACTTTCATGATGCCATCAGGGTGCCAGATAAAGAAAAAACCTACCCGCCGGCGGCGTTACACTGCTACAACGCCGTAACTGATAGGTTTTTTCCAGATGGCCGTTAGCCATCGCTTCAATTTTCATTATAGCATAAAACGGAGCTTTTGTTAAGGTGCTTATTTCGCCGGTATAGCTATCCGGTCTCCCGCCTTGGCCTAGCTCCGCACGGCCGGCGGCTACGTTTTCTGAATAGAGAAATGGCGTCCTGGCCAAGCTTCGAAGCCCGGAGAAGAAACGGCGGGTCCCTGTCCGAACCTGCCGCGCGGGAAAGTCTTCGGGGGCGATCCGCGGCAGCCGCCCAGGACCCCGCCCGAAGATCGAGCGCCGCCACGGCTTAAAAATTCACCGGAGCGTTTTTAACGCGTTTTGAACCACAAACCGACACCAACCCTCGACCGGTCCAGAAACCCCTCTTAAAAACGTCCTGTGCGATCCCAAAATTCATCCGACGCAAATTTTTGAATTATACACAATTAAATTCAGAAAAACCATTAAAAATTATCAAAAGTTGTTTTTTCATATTTAAAACCTCAATTAGACAATTTCGCATAACTGTAAATCGTTAGACGATATCGTCCTTGCCCTAAAGTTAGACGGCAGGCTACGCTTCCGATAAGTCTAGCGTTATGTAAACTTTCGAACCGCCGCCATTGGCGCCAGTTCTCAGACGCTCCCCGCGTCGTGCGGGTCGCTTTTACATAACGCGTCCTTATCGTCCCCGGCCATCCCTGGCCGGGCCGCTCCGCCTGCCTTGCGGAACTCCCAAATGCGGCTCAGGCGGCGCGCGGGCCTGCTGCCCGCACCGCCGCCGGGAGGTCCGTGATAAACATTTTCTGAAAAGATACTGTAATTGCCAAATTAAAACTGGACACAGGTTATCTTCATTGACAAAATCAGTTTCGGGAAGTATAATCTTTTTATCCTTATTTTCGTTATGTCCTGCTAGCAATGAGTTTATTATAGCCGGTGGTGGCGAATTTATTACACCAGACATGGAAAAACCAAGTAGTGTATATATAGATAAAAAAAATGCCTTGGTTAAAAGAGTTTCTAATTGGTTTATTATACAAGGACATGGTAGTATGAGTAATGATACCATAGGTACCGATGATGATTTTATTGCAGTAAGTCCCAGCAATGACTTAATTGTAACTACTAATGACGAACACAATAACTTGAAAAAAACATCTAGATATTCTGGAATGGACGTATTGATAATCGATGCTTGTTATGTGTTTTATAACGCACGGTATAAAATTTGGAGAGAAGTATTACCCAAAGGACTAATACTTAGTTATCATGATCAAGTGCATTTCAAAGCCATGGATAGAGCTTTGGACAGCTTAGCTAAGACTACGGAGAACAACCCAACTATTACTCTTGCAGAATTGGGAAATAATTGGCGAATTATAAACGAATACATTGTTAGTTTCACTAGCTATTCTATGGTTGCTTATAGTCCTTGGTCATACGGCTATATATTGCCTGATGAAAATAATTTAGGTAAAAACATTTATTTTTCAGGTAAAAGATGTTATAAAAATCAATACTCTGGTATTTGGGAAATAGAACACAATCAACCGCAAAGTTTTTAATTTAGGAGAATGATTTTAATATGAAAAAAAATGGAATATTAATTACTATTATTGTATTTTTATTATTCTTTGACATTTGTTTTTCAAAGGATATAGAAATCGAAAATCTTTTCAAAACAAATGATATTATTAATCGTGAGGGTAACTATGACAAATTTCCGGTTTTGATTGAAAATGCAATAAAAATTTTAAACAAAGAACAAAATTCAATTGTTTCTTGTTGCACAATATCAATAATTCCAACAAAATTATATGATAACGAAAAGATAAGAAATAAGTTTATTGATTTACACGAAAAATATTATGCCACATTAAATGATGGCGAACATGATACAACAGAAAAAATTGTTCTTGCAGGACTATTACATGGTGGCTTTTCTATTAATGGTACTTTGGAAACCGATGTTTTTGAAAGTCAAAAAATTGGAGAAAACGTCCTGTTAAAATTTATTGAAACCATTCATGATGATAATTATAAAGTTTTAGCAATGTTAATGTTGGGAGAAAACTTCTCATGTGATGAACAAATTAAACTTTACGAGGATATTATGAAAAACTACCCCGATAATAAATCAATTCCACTTATAGAATTTAGATACGCCAACCGAAAATATTCTTTTAACAATTCTCAACAATATGTTGATGAATTATTAAGACTATTTAATAAATACAAAAACCATGATTATCCTTATGAGAATTATAAATTTTCGGTGATATTATATCCACATATAATTGAGACATATCTTAAGCTAAAACAATTTGATGATGCGAAAAAATATTATGATAATCTTCAAAAAGAAGCGCCGGATCATTACTCACTAGAGCAACTTCAAATAAAATTTGAGATGTATACAGGAAAAAAAATTAAATAAGCAGCAGTAGCCTTCAAGAAAAGTTCCCTCACCCTGGCCGGCGTGATCATAAGCGCATCGGTTTCAAGACCAAAAGCCTTGCCGTTGATGCCGCCCGTCTTCTTTAGCCACTTTCTAACCATGGTCGGCGTGGCTTCATTATCGCCAACCAACGCATATTTATAAGCTTCAACCTCTTCCGCGGAAAAGTTTACCGGTGATACAAGCCGAATAAACTTCGTTTTCGGTATGTTGTATGTTTTGAGATCGTCCAGGAATGTCGAAACAATAAGATCGCCTGCCGGGTCATAGTCCGTCATGGTTATAACTGGTATTTCTTTTAAATGGCTTTGCGGCAGAGCCTTTTTAAGCGCATCGGTGAAAAACTCCATCGTGATCATGCCGGGGATCCCGCCGGCGGCCAGGACGGTAACGCCGTATTGCTCGTTGAATCCTTTAATAAATCTGAAATGAGACCGTTTCTCGGCCAATAAAATAATATGCGGATTCTTCTTTCCGATCACCCAGTTTTCTTCTTCGCCTAGTCCATACTCTTTGTATGTCACAATCTTGTGCGTTACAAGCCGCGCCAAGACCTCGGAAAGCGTCTTGTAATGATCTGAACCCTCCAGAGCACCTAAACGCGATATAGACGGTTTAATCATATACCACAGCGATCGGACATTGCCGCCCTCTAACGGCGAGGCACTGCCATTTCTTATGTTAATCGCGAATTGGTATAGAAAGTTAGCAATCAGAAGGGATATCACGGGATTACCGGCGGAATCGGCAAAGTTTTTTAAAAGTTCTTCGCGGGTCATCATGTAGATCAGTTTCGAATAATACCGAACGCCTTCTTTCATCAGCCAGTATGTTGGTCGATCAAATGGCTCGACATGCTCAAGCGTCTTTACCGCAAATCTGCTCTTAACCGCGTCGGCATACGCCGCGTTCAACTCGATCTGCGGAACGGTTTCCGGAAAAATTAAAAGATAATCGCCGCCGGTTAGCGGCGAAACAGCTTTAATATTATGGATATTTGCAATCATGGAACGCTGGACCTGAAGAAAAGCACCGGTTTTTAAAAGTGTTTTTTTAAGATCGTCAAAAGAATCGTAGGATTTTAATACCGTGCCATCAAGAAGAACAACATCGGCAACGTTCCCATTCCGTCCGGCATGAGCGATATCGCCGGATTGAACTATAAGCAGCCCTTCGGGCCCGGCCAGCGCCAGGGACGTTCCGGCCTCAAACTTATTTTTTGCCATTCTTCTTGCTTCCTCTGGGCTTCTTGTCTAATGCGGCATCTGCTTTATCTGATATCCCCATAACCTTTTTAAACTCAGCATACGAACTGTCTGCAATAGACACGCGAACACCAGCCGGCAAAGATTTAAAAGACACTTCACGCACTCCGGTGGCCGTTGCGAATAACGCGCGCACCTGGCGGAGATTTATTATCTCGCCGCGGTTGGCCTTGAAAAACATTGTATCCGGTTTAAACTTCTCGGCCATGGCCGTTACCGAATCGAAGCGCTTCCAGTGCGCGTTAGTGATATCAACCACATCGAGACTTCCGGGAACCGCCGTTATATATGCGATCTCTTCTGGACGGACAAAGACTATCGAGTCCACGGCCTGACATGGAACAGGTTTTAACGGCGACACAAATTTTATAAGCGCGTTATATAGCAAGTCCGGATCAGCCGGACGGATTTTCTTTTGCATTTTCAAAACTCCTATCGAGCGGCCAGAACGCTAATCTTTATATACGTCGCCCCTCGAATCTATTTTTATCACGAAAATAATCAGCCTATCATTTACGATCCGGAAGATCGTTCTGTATTTGCCGGTCCTGAGCCTCATCAGCCCGTCCAGGTTTCCGCGGCACTGACTTATATCATAGAAACCGATGTTCTCATAAGGATTTTCAGCGATATGCCTAAAAATTTTCTCGATTTTTTCGCCCTCAACCTTATGTTTTTGAATAAATTTTTCGGCGGCCCTTGATATTTCTAGCGTATAGCCCGTCATATTTTATGCGTCCTGACAACTTCAAGATCGGCCTGGGAAAGGGCCGATAACGATTCTTCGATATCTCTTTGTTCGGCATCATCAACGTATTTGCATTGAATTTTCAGTTGAAACGCAAGATCCTTCTTTTTTTTATCCAGAAACCTTTCAACGGCCTGCCTGATGATTTCGCTTATGCTGAGATCATCGCTTATTTTGCTTAAAACACTTAATTTCGCCCACATTTCATTATCAATGACGATATTTTTCTTGACAAGCATGGCTTCACCCCTTCTCTACTTCTCCACCATCATTATATAACAAAAACTAGGTTTTTGCAATAACTTGTTTGAGACCATTCTTTAAATATTATGCTGATTTTCTTATCTCGTTTTCAAGCGCCCTCTGGACAAGTTGATTAAGAGATATTCCGAGCAACGCCGCTTTTTGAATAGCCTTCTGATGTATTTCAGATGCCAGGCGAACGTTAAAACTGCCCTTGCAAGATTTAAGCGGCGCTTTTCCCGCCTTCTTACAAAGCTCGATATAATCTTCTACTGCTTCGTGAAAAGACGTAGTGAGGCTTTTTATGTTACTTCCTTCGAATGTTATAAGGTCTCCAATGCCTGCGATTTTTCCAAAAAAAACATTGTCTTCGGCACTAAAATGAACCGTTCCTATAAACCCGTTATATACAAGGACATCTTTCATTTTATTAACCCCACTTTCCTTAACTCTTCTTCAATAAATTCCATCTGATAAGCTTTTAACTCGTTTTGAGGATGCGGCTTATGAAGCCTGATTATATGCCCCGTCCCCTGACATATAAAGGCCGCTCGCGAGCCGGCAGTCTTTCCGGTCTGGACGATCTCATATCCAAAGGCAGCCAGCATCTTTTTTAATTCGTCATAGGTAAAGTCTTTTTGCCCACCTAAAAACCGCTTTAATAGCTTGTCTATCTTGCTCATAATTTAATTATATCACAGAAACTGTTATAAAGCAACTGAATATCAGTTACAACGCTTTGGTTCACATAATGTATATTATCGCACAGGACCGGATTTATCGGAATGTTACTCTAACATAGTGTTTCAATGTATTCAACTTCCATTTTAAGCTGCGTAATATTAGCATTATTCCATATTCCTTTAAACACAAGCACTCTCACGCGACGACCAAAGCCGCCGCGGCGTGTTGAAAACAGCTGAAAAAACAGGCGTTTTTAAGAAACATATAGATTTTACAGTCTTTTCCCTGAAACTACCTGGCATATCTATCGAAAAATTCTGTTAATGCGGCGGTTACTATATCCATAACCTGATATTGTGGATAGTTTTCTTTAAATTCATCGAGTTTTTTTACGATTTCAGGATACATCTTAAAACTTTTGGTTACCGGTTTGCTTTTAAATTTTCTTGTATCAATAACCAGAGTTGGTCTTTCAATCACATTTTTGTGTTTGGTCTCATACCAATCAATTATTTCTTTGAGCATTGGTTTCATGCCAGATAATTCAATGAAGTCATGCTTTACTTTGGTGGTTAATGCAAGCGCTCTCGTTTCAATTTCTGGTTGGTTTACCGCGGTATCTTTGTGGTAAACTTCCTTAATTTTATTGTGGTTTACTTCGGTGTTGTTTTGGTTTACCGATTTACTTTTAGGGTTTACCGGAGTGGTCTTGAGGTTTACCGCTGGACGGTTTACTTTAGCAACACTTGAGTAAACCTTTTCTTTTTTCAACTGGTTTACTCGGGTGTGCTTTGAGTCTACTTTTTTTTTAATCACCATTTTATCACCTTCCGCATTAATATATTAACATAATCGGCTCTTTTTTTAAAGTGATTTACTTTTTCTTTTTATAGTTTACCGGAGTGTTGCTAAAGTTTACTTTGTTTAGTCTGGTTTACTTTAGAATTACCGAAGTAATTTTATAGGTTTACTCTGGTGTGCTTATGGTTTACTTTGTTAGTTCTCGTTTAATTTTTTAAAAAAAACAACAACAAATAATGCAGGGCTTCCTGTATATATACGCGTGCGCGCGCGTGTTGTAGTTATTTAATATAGTTTAAATCGTTTAAATTGTTTAGCCGGAAGAAAACCATTGAAAACAGTGAGTTTGGGATATACCTACCTATACATTTTTGAATACCTACCTATACATTTTTGAACACCTACCTATACATTTTTGAACACCTACCTATACATTTTTGAACACCTACCTATACATTTTTGAACACCTACCTATACAATTCTTGACATCGTGTATATGTTGTTGTATAATTGTTTTGTAAAAAAAATTGGCGGTGATTTATGGTAGATTCGGAAATAATTTTGAAGAAAAACAGCGCGCTTATTCAGGTTCATGCAAAAGAATTGACAACGATACAACGAAAACTTATAAACGCGCTTATTTATATAATCCAGAAAACGGGCTCTTTTGAAGATTACACCACAAAAATGTCCTATATTAAAGAACTTTGTAAAATGGACTTGCTGACAAGCGACTTCCTTAAGAAAAGTCTTAAGGAACTTGCTGATATCAAGCTGGAGTTTAACTATTTGAACAAAGACAAAAGCGAGCGCTGGTCATATATGTCTTTACTTTCCCAGGTAGATGTAGCACCAAAAGAAAACAAAATCATGTTTTCTTTTCCATCTATTTTAAGGGAAAGGCTTATTAATCCTAAAATTTATGCGCCAATCGATATTATTTTAATTGCCGGATTGAAAAGTTCCTACGCGGTTATATTATATGAGTTTTTAAGGGATTACTTAACTTCGCCGAGTATTCCAGTGATATCGATTAAGCAATTCAAAGATTTGATGGGGGTTTCAGAAGATGAATATAAAATTTTTCCCAATTTTAAGATGAGAGTTTTGGAGAGAGCAGTAAACGAAATAAACAAAAAAACAGACATAGCTTGTAAGTATGAGTTGGTGAAAGAACAAAACAAATATACACAAATCCGGTTTATGGCCTCTAAAAAAGAATCACAGGAAACGTTAAATTTATTTGATGAAACATTGGAACAGAAAAACCTTGTAAATGATGATGTTTTAAGAACAGTGCCCGAAAAACACAGAACCAGATCAATAATCGAACTGATAACAAAGCATCTGGGTAAAGGAACGGAATATTTAATTTCAAACATAAAATATACCATGAAAAACGAACCTGAAAACTTTAGTGCCTATTTAAACATGGCTTTTGAAAACGATTATGCCGGCCATGATCGCGAAGCAGAAATTAAACAAAAAGCAAAAATCGAAAAGGTTATCAAGCACAAGGCCGCCGCCGAAAAAAAGGTGATCGAGGGCCGCGCTAAAACCGAGAAAAAACTGGAAATAATGAGGCAGCTGCCGGAAAAAGAACAAGAAAGACTTCGGAAACGCGCCATAACTATAATAAAAGCCGAAAGCCCAGGCAACGAATTTGCGCTTAGCGCTTCCCTGGTTGAAATGAAAATGGCGGACTTGCATATATCGGATCACGAAATTGAAGGATATTCGAGCAACGACTTAGATTAAAAATTTGAATTTATTTGTAATTTTGTAGTTTATATGCTACAATGGTGTTGAAATGAAAAATATCAAAGAAATAAAATACTACGTCGGACCTAACGGAAAAGAGCCTTATACGGAATGGTTCAACGGAATACGAGACGCGAAAACCAAGGCTATAATCGCGGTTAAGATTGATCGCATGAAGCTGGGGAATTTTGGCGATTGCGAATCAATAGGCGAAGGGCTATCAGAGCTTAAAATTTATTATGGCCCAGGCTATCGCGTTTATTTTGGACAAATTGGAAATACCATAATCATCATACTTTGCGGTGGCGATAAGTCAACACAGAAGAAAGATATTAAAATAGCACATGAATACTGGAATAGTTTAGCGAGAGGGTAAAACCATGAAAAAAGCTCAGACAAAAGATTATCAAAAATTTCTCTTGGAACAACTAAAGGATTCTGAAATGGCGGCGGAATACCTTAATGCCGCGCTGGAAGAAAAAGACGACACTTTATTTCTTATGGCATTGAAAAATGTCGTTGAAGCTCAGGGATTGAGTAAAGTTGCCAAAAAAGCCCATCTTAACCGTGAAAACATGTATCGGATGTTGTCTGATAAAGGCAATCCGCGTTTTTCGAGTCTTATGGGCGTTGTAAGTTCGTTGGGACTTAGTATTTCAATAAGACCGACGCAATAAACTATACATGTTTAAAAATCAAATCAAACAAGATATATTTATTAAATCAAAATTTTACTAAATATTAGCATCCCCAAACCTACACATTACTATATTTAAAACCCAATATTTACTGCGCTAACATTTCGATAAATCCTGTCCTGTGTGATAATATACATTATGCAAATCGGAATGAAATTTGTCATAACGATATTTTGATTTACTGGTCCTCATTGACATTTAAATTTTAATCGGTTATAATTATAAAAAACTTTTTTTGAGGAGATTTATGAAAAAAAACATATTTTTATTAGCCTTGCTTTTAATTCTAATTGTTACAACCGTTGCCGTCGCGAAATCTCCTATAAATGAAAACATCATTAAATACAGGTATTATGTTAAGCAAATTTCGCTGTACCCAGAATTCGAGGGAGATTTTGTTTTAAATTTTGAAAAACAAATGTCCTCGATTGCGCTCGAAAATGAAGTTGCTTCAGCTGCAACCAATTACAAGGAAGTGTTAAATTATATAGATTGCAAAAACTCCAATGAAGTAGTGATTTATGCTGAGTTTTTAAAAATGCTTAAAGAAAACCTGGCTGCGGCTGGTGTTTTTCCACAAAAATTTGATGATATAGTTATTTCCGATGAAATAAACGAAACCGTTTTTAATGAATTTTCACTTGAATTTAACAATTGTATTGATTTAAATAGTTCTTTGCCTGATGTCGTAAAAAAAACAAAAAGAATTTATCCTTACTTAAGCAAGGCTTATTTCATGAAAAATAATAAAACCGTAACGCAAAATTTGTTTAAAACTTTTTTGGATGACATCAATAAAACTAAAGGCGACCCTGAGCAAGATGCATACAAACAAGCGGTGGCATATACCAACAACGCCTATAACGAATATTGTAATAATAATTTCGAATTAAGTGCAAAGTCATTTGAAAATTCCATCCCATACTGGGAAACTTTCTATAATCTATCTGGTAATTCGGCATTAGTGCCGTATTTAAAAGGAACATTAAAAGTTTATCAAGGGAATTCAGCTGTTGAATACGACTTTAATTATGCCAGGCAATTATTTGAATCGGCAATTGCTTTGTTTCCTAATGATTTTAATGGAAAATTTAGCATTTATTGGGCAAATTGTAGCATAGCAGAAATTTATTACAGGCAAAATGATATTAAAGGTTTTATTAGTTGGATGCAATCACACCCGGCGTTTAAGGGGAGTAATCAAGATGCACACGACGCAGACGCTGCAATAGTATTAAAAACCAGTGTAATACAGCATGAATATAACAGATTGGCGCAACAACCATATGTATGGAACAATTCGAACAATGGTAAAAAAGATCGTAAAGCTATTACTGATAGTATA
>Ga0209098_1003302_pt1 | contig 13523 bp, 14 predicted proteins | sample AD_JPNHW1_MetaG_FD_184429 | JGI IMG/M metagenome (GOLD analysis project Ga0209098, IMG submission 184429) | Active sludge microbial communities of municipal wastewater-treating anaerobic digesters from Japan - AD_JPNHW1_MetaG (SPAdes) (version 2) | ecosystem: Engineered > Bioreactor > Anaerobic... | reverse complement strand
CCATGGTTGCAAGCGCCTTGTCAGCGAGTGCAGTATCTGCGGCAGTGAACGTCTTTAAGATCCCGGTCTTCCGTCCAAGCAGGCCTGAGAGGACCATCTCCCGGACGCTGATGGGATAATGGAAATCGAATGTGGCAAGCTGCGGGACATACCCGAGGAGCTGCCGCTTCTCGTTTGGCAGCCCGCCGAGTATACGGACCGAGCCGCGATCAGGGGGGATGAGCCCGAGGATCACTTTCAGGAGCGTGGTCTTCCCGCCCCCGTTCGGCCCGAGAATGGCATAGACATCGCCCGGCATGACCCGCAGGTTGATACCTTCGAGGATCTCCTCACCGTTTCTTCTGAACCAGAGATCGTTAATCTCGATAACCGGAGTTTCTATAACCGGAGTTGCGGTCACTTACTGTCCACCCATTACGAAGGCCTTCGAGACATTCCTGATATTACCCAGGTAATCTTCTTCGAGCGGGCTGACAAGCGCAACGCTGCCGCCAATCTCTTTTGCGATCACGTCTGCGCTCTTCGTGCTGTATTCCGGTGATGCGAAGATAACGGTGATATTTCCTTCCTTTGCCTGTCGGATGAGGCTTGCAATTCCCGCCGGGGATGGGTCTTTGCCATCGGTCTCGATCGGGATCTGGACGAGGCCGTAGTCGCGGGCAAAATACGACCATGCCGGGTGGTAGACCATGAAGGTGCGGGTCTTCTTTGTGGCGATCTCCTGTGAGATCTCCGCATCGAGCATATCGAGTTCTTTTATGTATGCATCGGCATTACCCCGGTACTCTGCTGCGTGGTCTGGATCTGCCTGGGCCAGGCCCTGGTACGTGTTCTCGACCATAATCTTAGCATTCTTTGGCGAGAGCCAGATGTGGGGGTCGGTGCCTTCTTCCTCATTGGATTCAGCAGAATGGTTACCCGCCACGATATCTTCATCGTGGTCATGGTCACCACCCGTTATAAACCGGATGCCCCTGGAACTGTCCACGACTGTCATGCGGGGATTGACCCCGCTGAGCTTGTCCATCCATGCGCGTTCAAACTCGATACCGGATCCCACTTTGACATACACCGAAGCCTGACTGATATCCTCCAGCTGTTTCGGGGTGGGTTCATGGGTGTGGGGATCTGCTCCCGGGGGAACAAGAACAATGATGCTGGCATGCTCGCCGGCGATTCGTTCCACGAACTGTTTCTGCGGCAGGATCGTCACTGCAACCGTCAGGGATGGGGTCCCGTTATGCGCTGAAGTCACCGTACCCTGCTGCTGGACACATCCGGCTGCCACGAGCAGGATCATCACTCCCGCCACCGCACATAGTATCATAATCACGGGGTTGTGTTCGTATGTTCTATTGTTGTCTCCGGATCTCTGCAATCCTGTCCTGTTTTGTTTCTGCATAATTCATCCCATAATTTGGGTATATCCCAATTTTTTTTATTTCCTGTTTTCCCCGTTTTACGACAGGGCAGTGTTCATCGTATTTCCAATGAGGCAGCCGTCATCGTGCGTGATCTCCCCGCAGACACCCTGCCGGGGGTGCCCCATGAAATGACATATCCTGTCAATCGCCTGTTTGGAGACCTGGCTCTCGAACCGTGAAGCCTCGCGGCAGGCCTCCTTAGGGGAGAGGCCGTTCCGGGTCAGCATAAGACTGAGGATGCGGTGCCGTTTGACGAGAAATTCCGCATGGATTTTCCCGGCATCGGTCAGGGAAACGCCATGGTACGGGACATGCGTGATATACCCCGCAGCCGTGATCTCGGCAAGGGTCTTTGTGATTGTCGAAGGATCGACGCTGAACGCTGATGCGATCTCATTTGTCCTGACCGTTCCTCCCGTTTTTAAAATAAATTTGAGGTATTCCACTTTCCGGGCAGAGAGGGCAAGACCACATTCGGGCTCCATACGGGAGTATATGTATGCATTCCAGAATAAAGTTTGGCATCACTCCAATATTTGAGCCGGTCAAATGCAGAGGGATTCCGTTGATAAGGTTGTTGCACAGACCTTTCAAATTCTACAATTGTGTTCATTGGTATCAAAAATCTCGTGGGAAATTTGTCAGAAGATAAAAAAATGTGATTTCTACCATGGGGGTATTTTTTTGAATTGTGCAACAGCTTCTGATGATGGACTTATTTGGCTCTAACAATGTTGAAGAGTTCATCATCCGTTTTTTGTACAAGGTTGTCCCGGAACTCATTTTTAACTGTTTTAAACTCAACAACCTCTTCTTTTGTCACAGTAGAATCGGTCTTCACTTTTTTGAACAGAGTGAAGAACCTGTCCGGGAAGACCTCCTCGCGAAGGGAGATGGTTGCAGACTCTCCGGTCGAGATGCGGGTAATGACGAGCTGGTAATTGTCGGCCTTGCGGTTCTTTGCTATTTTACTGCGTGCATCGTGCGAATAATCGGTCAGTTCGGTCCCGTCCGGTTGGAGGAGGATGAAGCGACCGGCAGACGTGATGTCCATGCCCGGCCCGGTTCCGGTAACATACCAGCCGGTGTGGAGTGCCCCGCATGAGACAAGATTGCTGGTAACGCTGACGTCAGTTCGTTCCGGTATTGTGTCGCCCCAGAGTACTCGGATACCCGCGGAAATGGAGCGGTACATCCATGCGCAGCACGGATCAACTTCCCGCTGCTCAGGTATTGGAGCGCCTTCCTCTTTCGCCTGCAGTTCTGCATGATAGGTAAGGATATCGTTCATGCTGATCCTGACCAGGATACCGTTATCCCCAATGACAATGGGATCCTCGCGTACAATAGTAGAGGTCGTAACCGTTTCGGGGATCTGTTGCGGTGCCACTGCGGCGCCCGCCGAATGGACGTATGCTCCGACAACAAGCACGATTGCTGCAAGCAGCAGAATTCCTATTATCTGGTACTTCATGGTAACCGGTAAAAAATGAGCTGTTAGGGACAGATAGTGCAAACCCGAGAATGTTTCGGATAATCTGGGGTTCCAAAAACTCTGCCCTTCTGAAGGGAGAGGATAAACCGGTCTCCGACATAGGAAATGATCCGTCGGCATGCGGACAAAAATACCGGTGAAGTCAGGAAAATCTGATGAAAAAATGTATTTGATACCTTGTCGAAAGGTGTGAGCGACCGGTGCGTGACAGCCGGAGCCCATACTTGAGGTTAGTGTGTGGTAGCACGGGATCAGTGACACGGCAGGGGGTTCCCCGGCTCACCTCCCGCGGTATGAAGAGTCTGTCCCTTTTGGTTATGCAGAATACCGGATTGCTGCGGTGTGTGTATGCGCAGGGCCGGTGCCTGGAGGCCCCGAATGGAGCTGCGGGACCCGATTGGTTCGTTCGAGAGTATGTTCATGGTATTGTTTCCTGCAGATCCATGTGTGTGGTGCATTCTGTCATGGTCTGCCATACACTTCTCTCTTGTTAGGTCATGATCAACAGTGGCCGAAAGGGATGAGGATTTGGGTGGCGATCCGAATATTCTTAAGATGAAGGCCAGATTCAGTTGATGTGAAAATGGGGAAAATCCCCGCCGGTTGACCATGTTGTTCCTGCAGAAACTGATACGGCGGGCGATAAAAAGCGGATACCGATACAGAGAATGAGGCGTTCAGGAAGAATGGACCGATGAAGAAAGTCTTCTGGACCGTCTTTCTTGCACTGACCGTGCTGGTCCAGGTTCGGGTCGTGGACCCGGTGACGGCTCAGGCAGTTCTTGGAGCAATTGCGGGGATGGGGGTGTGATCAGGTACTCCCCGGGAACCCCCGTTACTCTCCCCGGCAAGGCGCTCTCCTTTTTCTGTGAGTGAGATAGTGGCGGGGATCTGCCGGCTGCCGGGTGTGCGGCACGATGCGCAGCAATGGCCGCATGAGCACGTGGCGCCCTCCGGCATACCGGCCTGGCGGAGAATGTATCCCTGGCGCTCCAGCAGGGAGAGCCGGTTCTCCAGCTGCTCTTCTGTCATTATCAGCCGCAGGGCGCATTCCCCCAGGGTCAGGTTTCCTGTATGGATCACCCGGGCAATGGACTGGAGTGTTCCTGTCATGGTTACGCCCCGACAAGGTTTCCGATGAACTCCCGGCCCCAGGCATACAACCCGATAGCCGGCACCAGTGCAAGGTATACCATCGGGACCAGGAGCTGGACCGGGTCCCACGGTTCGCCCCCGAAGAGGACGAGATCGGCACCTGTTGCCAACAGGGAGAGGAGAGCGACGATACCAAAGACCAGCGACAATCCCATACCTACACAGAAGAATGCCTGCCCGTTGGCCATCCCCCCGGCCAGTTTCCTGTACGCGAAAAGAAAGACCGTCCCCACCACGCAGAGCACGAAACCCGCAGCTGGATCCGTGGGGATCATATACTGCCCGGTCAGGTCCCCGAGACCCGGGATGAGGGCTGAGACGATCATGGAAATACCAAAGATCCAGTACAGGATGCCGAATATAACGGCGAATGCAGTTTTTGTTGTTGATGCCATTATCAGATCCCTCCAATGAGCATGGGAGCGGCGTGCACAATGATGAACGCGAGGAGATACGCCACAGCAATACCGTATCCCACCGAGAAGATGGTCCACTTCCAGGAACCCGTCTCCTTTTTGATCACCGCGAGAGCGGCAATGCAGGGCATGTAGAGGAGGACAAAGACCATCAGGGCAAACGCCGTGACCGGCCCGAATGACGGATCGGCAAGCAGGGCTGCTGCAAGGGATCCCTCATCGTCCCCGGCCCCGTAAAGGACGCCCATCGACCCGACAACGATCTCCTTTGCAATGAACCCAAACAGGAGTGCAACCGCGATCTTCCAGTCAAACCCGAGCGGCGCAAAGAGTGGCTGGAGCAGGTGCCCGAGCATGCCGGCATAACTATCTGCGCTGCCATACTCCACGCCGTACGGGAAGGTGGCAAGGAACCAGACGATCAGGGCACCGGCAAGGATGATTCCCCCGGCTTTCCGCAGGTACATGTATCCCCGGTCCCACATGTGCCGGACTGACGTGAATAAGGTTGGCAGCCGGTACGGCGGCATCTCCATGAGGAACGGTGCCGGTTTCCCGGGCAGGATCGTTTTCCTGAAGAGCCAGGCCGAGGCAATGGCAACCACGATGCCGAGCACATAGAGGATGAAGACCACATTCCCGGCATTCGCCGGGAAGAATACTCCGGCAAGGAGGACGAAGACCGGCAGCCGCGCTCCGCAGGACATGAACGGGTTGATCAGGATCGTGATCAACCGGTCGCTCTTGTCTTCAATGGACCGGGTAGCCATGATGGCCGGCACATTGCAGCCGAAGCCGATGAGCATCGGGATGAACGATTTGCCCGGCAGGCCGATGGCATACATCAACCGGTCCATGACAAACGCGGCCCGGGCAAGATACCCGCTGTCCTCAAGGAGTGCGAGGAGGAAGAGCAGGATGAAGATGTTGGGCAGGAAGATGATCACGGACCCGACGCCGCCAATGATTCCATCTCCCAGGAGGGACATGAGCCATGCCGGCTCAATGCCGCTCCCGGCAAGGACTGCCCCGCAGTACCCGAACAGTTCATCGATTGCGGTCATGAACGGGGTGGCTACTGCAAACGTGAGCTGGAACGCCCCCCACATCAGGGCAAGGAAGATCGGGATGCCAAGGTAACGATCCGTGATGACCCGGTCGATGAGGTCGGAAGAGTTCATCTCCTTCACGCAGGTCGTGCAGACCTGTGGCAGGAGCGCACCAATCACCCCGTACCTCCGGTCCGCCATCTCCGCTTCGGTCTGGTCAAGGTCGGCCTTTTCGAGCAGGGCCAGGACGTGAGCCTGTGCCTGGCTGCCGGAGAGTTTCTCCTTTGCATTCTCATCGCCTTCCAGCAGGCGGATGGCCAGCCAGCGGGGCGGGTACCGGGCAGCCAGCGCCGGATCGTTGCCGATGGCAGCGCCGAGGTCCGAGATCGAGCGTTCGATCGTGTCGCCGTACCCGATGGCGTGCTCGTGGTGGGGCGAGGTCTCGGCTTCGTGGACTGCGGCCCGGAGGAGTTCGTCGAGACCTTCTGCTTTACTGCCCACGGTCCTGACCACCGGGATCTCGAAGAACTTCTTCATGGACGACCGGTTGATGGCAGTCCCGTTCTTCTCCGCCATGTCCGACATGTTGAGGGCCATGACGAGCGGCACGCCCAATTCCATCAACTGGGTGGTGAGGTACAGGTTCCGCTCGAAGTTGGTGGCATCCACAACATGGATCACGACATCGGGTTTCTCATCGATGATGTAATCTCGGGCCACCACTTCGTCGATTGAGTACGCGGTCAGGCTGTATGTGCCAGGGAGGTCCACGATCTCGATCTCGTAGTCCTGGTATTTCGCAAAGCCGCTCTTCTTCTCAACGGTCACCCCGGGCCAGTTGCCCACGTGCTGCCGGGATCCGGTCAGCACATTGAAGATGGTGCTCTTGCCTACGTTCGGGTTGCCGGCAAGGGCGATCCGGATCTTCTTCATGCTGCCCCCATGCCGGTTGTTGCGCCTACCAGGATCTTCATGGCCATACCTCTTGAAAGGGCATATCGCGTTCCGGCTACCGATACGATGAGCGAGCCACGGTCCGAGCAGACCACGGTCACCCGGCTCTCCGGGTGGATGCCCATGGCGGCAAGCCGGCGGAGCATGCCGCAACCTGCCCGGACATCGGCCACGGTGGCTTCAGTTCCGGGTGTGAGGTAGGAGAGGGGGATTGTCTCCGCCATCATGCACCCCTGCAGGTAACAGAGATGAGTCGGGCGTCCTCTTTCCTGAGCGAGATGCAGGCACCTTTCACCTTGTACTCGATCGGGTCGCCCAGCGGTGCCGTCCGGACCGCCTCAACTACGGCACCCGGGACAAACCCGAACGCCAGCAGCCGCTGGCGGATCGGGCCCCGGGCCGGAACCATTACAACACGACAGGTACCCGGAGGGACAATCCGGTCGAGCGTGGTAACATCCCCGCTGACGGAAACGTCATCCGGTTTTGATTCTGTATTTTCCATGCAGGAATATCAGGTATTCGGGTGGGATAACGGGTGCCCGAACAATGTTCGGGTATTTGGCAGTATATCAAAAAATATTAGGAAATTTGCTCCGATCCGAAATTCCCGCGCGGATAACCGAATTTAGGTTATCCTAAATTTTTATATATTCCCAAGACCCAAGATCGATCATGCATGCGCTCAGCAGGAAAGCGGAGGATTATCTCGAAGCGATCCTTAATGCGTCGTCCGAAAAAGGCTATGCCCGCACCAAAGACATTGCCCGCGAGCTCTGCATCCAGCCGCCCACAGTTGTCGAGATGGTCCAGAAACTCGCTAAGATGGGGATGATCACGTACCGGAAGTACGAGGGGGTTACGCTGACTCCGGAGGGGCGGAAGATCGCCGAAGTGATCCGGGACCGGCACGTGACGCTCCAGGCATTCCTTGAGCTCTTCAGGATCCCCGAGGTGATTGCAACAAAGGATGCCTGCATGATGGAGCACGAGCTCTCCCCGGAGACCATTGCGCAGATACGGCTGTTCATCTCCTTTTTACAGGAGAATGCGGGGGCATCAGGTGCGATGAAAGAGTTCGAAGCATTTGCAAACATAAAGAAGGTCTGGCCCCGGCACTGAAGCCCGCTTTTTTCTGATCTCCCGGTACTCTTTTCAAGAATTCTCCTTTGCCGGAGGCAGACGTCGAAAAAGATGTTCCCTGCCGGAAAATGGGTGTTTCGTGGTGCTGAATCTGTTGCTGCAGAAGAGGATACCAGATCCCGCACAGTATTGTTCTGGTCCGGTGAAAAATCCGAATAAATTTTGGCGTATGTTGATACGGGCCAAAAATGAGAGACGATGATGCGTTGATTGGGCCGGTACCGGTCAAGAAATCACGCACCAGTTAAAGGAGATGAATACATGAACACCGAACTGACCAGCCATATCACCGAAGAACTCAGACATGTCCACGCCGATATCGAACATGTTGGCAGGGACCTTGAGGAACTCACATCGCACCTGAAGAACCTTGACGACCACCTCCACCATCTTATCAGCGAGACGGAGAAAGGCGAAGTCAACCCTGCCTGAATATACAGGTGCCGTTTCCATGGCCAGAGAAAAACGGCTCGTCCCCTCCGGTTGATGAACACACCCTTCTGGCCATGGCGGGAACTACCGGGGAAACCCGGTTCATTTCACTCCCTGCTCTCCTGCGGGGGTACCGGTTTACCGCGACCCGTTGTCACGGTCTTTTTTTTTCCCACAACCTGCAGGAGAGCTCCTGCACTACAGAAAATTCCGGCCATAGCGAGCGCAAGAAACGTTGCGTCGGCCAGGACCTGAGGATCCGCCCCGGTAAGGCTGCCGTAGTTCCCGGCAGCGTGAAGCACGTGGGCATAGATGAGCGCGGCAACCGATGCCCCACATGCCATGGCAAAGTGCCGCCCGGCACTGTTGAGCCCGGATGCCACCGCCGATTTTTCTGTGGGAAGTCCCCGCATGATCTCGGTGTTGACCGGGCTCTGGATAAGGGTAAACCCTATCGCGATGATAACCACGGAGGCCGTCAGGATAGTGGGATCCGGTGTACCGCAGGAGACGGCAAAGAGGAAGAACCCCGCTGCTGCGATAAGGAGCCCGGCCGGTGTATAACGTTTCCTCACGGAGCGGTCATAGGCCCGGCCTACAAGCGGCGAACCGACAACAAGGATTGCGGCCATCAGCACAAAGAACCATCCGATTTGGGACGGGCTGAATCCGAAGACACCCCCAAGATAGATCGGCAGAGCGATGTACAGGATCATGACCGCTGAAAAGAAGAGGCACATGCCCAGCAGGGGTACGACAAAATTCGGCCGGGTAAAGATCCCCGGTTCCAGCAGCGGAGCGGGATGATGCAGTTCGATCCTGACGAACAGGATGACTGCGGCACAGCAGATAACGGCACAGGCCGCAACCGGGATACCCGCGATCGTCCCGCTGGCAGCAAGGCCAAGGGCCAGCATAAACGAAACGATGGCAGTAATAAGGAAACCTGCACCTGCCCAATCCATGATAAATGTCCCATCGCGCTCTGTGTTCCTCAGGTCCATCACTGAAATCCCGAGTGCAACCAGGACCATGCCTATGGGCACATTGATGAAAAAGATGGATTGCCAGCCGCAGAGTTCCACCAGGAATCCCCCGAGGATGGGCCCGCTCAGGCTCGCCAGTGCAACGGTTGCCCCGAGAATCCCCATGGCCTTCCCCTGTTCATGGAAGGAATGGATCTCGAAGATGATCGCCATCAGGATGGAGACCGACATGGCGGCTCCCAGTCCCTGGGCGATCCGCAGGACAACGAGCGCTGGAAGGGTTGGCGCGAGCGCACAGCCTAGCGAGCTGGCGGTAAAGAGGATCATTCCGGAAAGGAAGATCCGGTTCTTCCCGTAGTACGCGGATAACCGCGAAAAGACCAGCATGGTTGCCGTCATGGTGATCAGGTAACCGGTGATCGTCCACTGGGTGAGGGAGATATCCGTTTGGTAAAATGCAGTGATGGCCGGGAGGGCAATCGAGATGATGACACTGTCGAGGACCGCCATGTACATAGCAAGGAGCATCACGATTAGGATTGCGGTCTTATGGCGCACGGGCGGTGCCAAAATGGGTGCTGGCTCTGTCATATCGGGAATAGGATCTTCCGGCACAAGGTATTCAACACATTACAACCCAAGCGAGTTGTAATAATGCAGGAGATTGTTGACGGGCTCCGGAACATGGGGTTCACAGAATATGAGGCCCGGGCATACCTTGCCCTGGTGCGCCTTGGAAAGAGTACGGCACGTGAGATCGGTGAGACTGCCAAAATTCCCCCGGGGCGCATCTACACGGTATTGAATATACTTGCGGCACGGGGATTTGTGCATGTCTTGGAGGGATCCCCTGCAACCTATCATGCAGAGGACCCGGCCGGGATTTTCGATGCGATCCGCGATGAGTACTGCGAATCGGTCAATGCCCTGGTCCGGCAGCTTGAAGGACAACGCAATGCCCGCGATCTGCCGTCACCGTTCTGGACCATCTCCAGCGAACGCGGGATCCAGATCCTGCTCAAAGCCGCAGTGCGGAACGCCCGAAAGGAGATTATCATTATGGCGTTTGATCCGCGGCACCTCCTTCCGGTTGTCCCTGCCTTGAAAACGGCCGCAAAGAGGATCAACCTCGATATTCTTGCCGGGGATAAACCTGCGTTTGCGGGGCTTGGCCTGAAGGTGCGGGGCATGGGCAGCAATCTCATTGCACTCCTGGAAGAGATGCACACGGCCGGAACGGTGATGGAATATGACCGCATGCACGAGGAGTGCTTTTTCCTGATTGATGCAAACGTTGCTGTCTCCATCGGGAACTATGCGGGAAAACGGAATGCAACGGTCATCCGGATGCCAACGCTCTGTTTCATGATGAGAAAACTGATCGGCATTGCCGAGCCGGAGATCGGGCCGTTTGAACCATTGAAACCCGTGGGTCCGGAACGGGTTTCCGGATAAAACCGCAGAATACAACCGGAACGAGTTTTCTATTTCGGGGGGTCCCTGCAGAAATGAGGAAGTAAAAGCAATGGGGCCGGGGGGATTACTGCCGGTATTTTTCCTGCCTGATGATAAAGGAACGGCGGTTGATCCGGACTCCCCCGGCCGGCATCCTGTTGGGGCGTTCCTATTCCCCCTAGCAGGAGTTGTTTTGCAGGGTCAGGTATTTTTCAGCAGACGTTGTTGTAATGTTTTTCATCAAGCCGTGCCTGAACCTTTTTCATCGCGATCAATATCCCGATTGAACATGTGATCCGGATCAACCGGACCTTGTTTTGTTCTTTCCAACCGGAGCAGGTACTATTTCAGAATGATGCAGGGTGCATGCAACCGGGCGGGGGGGTCTGGCACCCCTCTGGGGGATATCTGGCCTCAGGATGATGGAGAGTCAGCGCCAGGAAGGCTGTGATCTCCACGGGTACCGGTTAAAAACGCCGATCCGGAACCCTGTTTCTTCCGTTCATCACAACCTGCAGCACGTTTGAGTCTCTGTTTCGAGCCTGTATTAGCGCTATTTAGGGATTATTTGGGACACGCTGAGTGCCCGGATCATAAGATCCGGGCCCAATAACGTGATTTTCAAATAATTAGTCCCTCGTTTTGGCGAATTAGTCCCTCAAAATGGGGTATTTACTCCATCATGAAGGCCTCCGAAATGATGGTCGGGATCGATTAGCGTTCCTCTTTTTAAAGAGAAAATCTCCCAAAATCTCACTTCCGCTCAGGACAAGCGTATTGGCAAAATTTCCACCTTGATATCGGCTGGCGGAGCAAAATACATCCATGAAGTAACCAGCACATCAGCCCCGGCTTTGGCATAGGCTGCTGCATTGGTACCGTTAATGGCCCCGGCCGCTATCATGCAGATATCCGGATTGATGGCCCGGCACTGCCCGGCACAGTCGGCAAAATGTTCCGGAGATAATTTATCCAACTGGATGGCATCAGCCCCGGCGTTGGATACCATCAAAGCTTCCTCCATGGTATGGGCTTCTACGACAATTTTCCGCTCTTTTTGTTTTTGCCGGACAGAACGCACCACACCGGGCAACTCCTCATAGCCACCGGTAAATAAAAGGTGTTCGCGGAAAATGAGCACGGTATCGGAAAGCCCGGTACGGTGCGGCACCCCGCCACCTGCAATCAATGCTTTTAGTGCCATTTTTTTTACAAACGGAGGATGTTTACGGGTTCCGGCAACCGAAACCTGAGGGTTTTCTGCCCGAGCAGAACTGACCAGTTGCCTTGTGCGCCCGGCAATGCCCGATGCAAATTCGATCATGGCACCTCCTGTCCGCCAGATCAGATGAATGGCACTTGCATCGCCCCGGGCTTCAAGTAATTTGTCGCCAGTCTGCAATCTTGTTCCCGAAGCTACAGAATAACAAACTTCGAGTCCTACTTTTTTATAAAGCCGGACTGCTTCTTCGGTACAGCAGGCGATCATCTCGTTCCTGGCTACCAGTGAAATCGAACCTTTCTTCCCGGACAGTTCCAGCAATGTTGTTGTCATGTCCCCAGCCGGGACGTCATCTTCAATCAATCGGTCAATATCATTCTCGGTAAAATAGATCATTGCAGGTTCCCTCATCTTTTGCAGATTTTAATTTTGTCTATTTTGGACCAGAACCCCATTGATGTGAGAATTCACCATGCGAACAGTGGCGCTCTTGTTCATCGCACAGGCCTTGTCCCCCGTAGCGAGGCGAAGCCTTTCGTGTGAGTAATCCGTTATGAGATATTTGTTTTCTCATCTGCGACCCCTGGGTAACAGGAAATGATTGAACGTAGTGATCATTCCCATCCCGCGTTATTTAACATTTTTTGTTTAACTTTTATACAAAGTACATCGAATAACCAAACTTATATGATCGGGCGGACAACAATTTTTCGAGGATTATGGGCTTAAAAAATCGAAAAGGGGCGGACAAGACCGCAACGGGGTTCAACGAGATCGCCCGTACCATTTTTTCCCCTATCTACCCCGTGATTGCACGACAGGCGGTTGAATGCTGCGGGTTTGATCGCGGGTTTTGTATTGATGCAGGGTGCGGTCCCGGTCATCTCGCCATCGCCCTTGCTTCAGTATCCGGATTCAGGATCGACGCTTTGGATACCTCACATGATATGCTTGCCTGTGCTGAAAAAAACATCAGGCACGCCGGAATGAGCGGACGGATCCGCATTGTTCACGGTGACGTGCATGCCCTCCCGTACGATGACTGCTCGGTCGATCTGGTTGTCAGCAGGGGCTCGGTCTTCTTCTGGAACACCCCGGCACGAGCGTTTGCCGAGATACACCGGGTACTCAGGCCCGGTGGCAGAAGCTTTGTCGGTGGCGGATTTGGCACACCGGCGCTCAAGGCGGCCATTACCGCGAAGATGCGGGAGACCAATCCTTCATGGGAAGAGAAAGTAAGGGGCAATATGGGCCGGGAGAAGGATGCAGAGCTCAGGAAATGCCTGAAGGATGCACAGATCCCGGATGTTGAGATTATCCGGGATGAATCCGGGTTCTGGATCGTGATGAGGAAGTAAAGAGAATGCGCTGTCATATTTGTGAAATCGGCTGCATTATCCCCGTGGGGGGGACGGGCCGGTGCAGGATGTATACCCATGATCACACTGGTATCATTGAACGGTTCCCCGATACGTTCCTCGCCGCTTTCCCGGTTGCCATCGAGACCCAGCCAATGCTTCATTTCTACCCGGGCGGCACATTCATGCAGGTCTGTACTGCGGGGTGCAATTTCCGCTGTGGCGGATGCGTCTCGGAAATCCTTGTCGACCATGCAGAGTCACTCGCCCGGTCAAAGTCGGCGATCAGTACAGATGATGTCATCCGAAGTGCGCTTGAACAACAGTGTATCGGCGTCTCCTTTGCATTGAACGATCCAATCGCGTCATTCCCGACGTTTTGCAGGCTCGCAAAAAAGGCCCGTGAGCAGGGGCTTCTCATTGGATGCTCGACA
>Ga0209098_1003301_pt1 | contig 13523 bp, 11 predicted proteins | sample AD_JPNHW1_MetaG_FD_184429 | JGI IMG/M metagenome (GOLD analysis project Ga0209098, IMG submission 184429) | Active sludge microbial communities of municipal wastewater-treating anaerobic digesters from Japan - AD_JPNHW1_MetaG (SPAdes) (version 2) | ecosystem: Engineered > Bioreactor > Anaerobic... | reverse complement strand
GACACCTACGGCTTCCCCATCGAGATGACCGAGGAGCTCGCCACCGAGGCGGGCATGAAGGTCGACAGGGAAGGCTTCGAGGCCGAGTTCAAGAAGCACCAGGAGCTCTCCCGCGCCGGCGCCGAGGCGACCTTCAAGGGCGGCCTCGCCGACCATTCCGAGGTCTCCACGAAGTACCACACGGCCACCCACCTCCTCCAGGAGGCCCTCACCCGCGTCCTCGGGCCGCATATCGCCCAGAAGGGCTCGAACATCACGACGGAGCGCCTCCGCTTCGACTTCTGCCATCCCGCCCCGATGACCAAGGAGGAGCTCGAGAAGGTCGAGGCAATGGTCAACGAGCAGATCGCGCGCGACCTTCCCGTCACCATGGAGATCATGAAGCTCGAGGACGCGAAGGCCTCGGGCGCCCGCGCCCTCTTCGGCGAGAAGTACGAGGAGAACGTCAAGGTCTACACGATGGGCGACTTCTCCAAGGAAGTCTGCGGAGGCCCCCACGTCGAGCACACCGGCCTCCTCGGCAAGTTCCGCACCAGAAGGAGCAATCCTCGAGCGCCGGCGTGCGAAGGATTTATGCCGTCCTGGAGTAGTCCGGGAATCTTCCCATCGAGCTGTCGAATGCAAGGCGGCGTCCCGTTCCGGGGCGCCGCCTTTTTTTTCCTTTCGCGCGCCGCTCCCCGCGCTTATCATGTAAGCGTGGACATTCCAAAACGTATTCTCCTCGTCGAGGATGAAGCCCTCATCGCGCTTTCGGAGAAACGTTGCCTCGAGGCCGCCGGCCATTCCGTGGCGACCGTCGGCACCGGCGAAGCTGCAGTGGACGCCGCCACCCCGCCGCGGGAGGACGGCGCCTTCGACCTCGTCCTCATGGACATCAACCTGGGCGCGGGAATCGACGGCGGCGAAGCCGCTCGCCGGATCAGGGAGGCGGACGGCCCTCCCGTCGTCTTCCTGTCCTCCCATGCGGAGCCCGAGGTCATCGCCAAGACGGCCGACGCCGGGGGCTATGGGTACATCCTCAAGGGATCGGGCCCGACGGTCCTCCTCACCGCGGTGCGGATGGCGCTGGACCTCATCGATGCCCTGGCCCGCCTTTCCGAACGGGAGGAGACGCTCCAGGCCCTCGCCCTCGCCTCGCCCGACATCATTTTCTCGCTGGACAGGGAGCGGCGGATCTCCTGGGTGAACCGCCGGAGAGAGGAAGGTCCGAGTCCGGTCCTCGGCATGTCGATCTATGACGCCGTCGCGCCGGATTCGCTGGCCGTCGTGACCGAGGCTGTCGAGGGAGCCTTCTCCGATGGCCGGCCGCGCGAATACCTGGCGCACGAGCACCCCTATCGGGACCGCTCGCCCCGCTGGTATGAGACCAGCGTCGGGCCTGTCCTTCGGGGCGGGCAGGTCGTAAGCCTCATCCTCGTGAGCCGGGACGTCACTGCCCGGATGGATCCCGGGGCGGCTGCGGCAGGAGGAGCCGATGGCTGATCGGTCAGGCATGCAGCCCCCCGGCTTTTTGACCTTTCCGGCGGCACTCTCTAGAATGGAGGGCATGGATTCCCTGCGCGACCCCATCAGGATACTGGTCGTCGAGAGCGCGACCGGTTCCGCCCTCGCCGAGGCGGACAGCCTCTCGGTTTCCGGATACTCGGTCGTGCGCGGCTCGCCCGAGATAGCCGCGGCCAGACTCGCCTTCGGGGAAGTCCTTCCATCAGGCAGCCCCTTCGACCTCGTGCTCATGGACCTGGACGGCGGGCGCTGCGCCGCGGCCTGCGAGGAAGCCAGGACTATCCGCGCGCGGGGCGGCCCCCCCGTCCTCTTCCTCTACTCGGGGACGGTGCCCGGCATGGCGATCCGGACCGAGGGCTCGGGCGGCTTCGGCTTTGTCCGCAAGGGAGAGGACGGCGCTGTACTCCTGGCGGCAGTCCGGATGGCCCTGGACCTTGCCCTCGAAGGGGCCGTCTGGCCGAGCAGGAGGAGCGAATTCGAGAGGCTCCTCGGCTCGACGGCGGACCTCGTCTTCTCCATCGACCGCGACAGGTGGATCTCGTGGGTCCACCGGCCGAGGGGCAACGAGCCGGGCTCGGGCTCCTCAGTCGGGAAAATCGTCTACGACATCGTCACGCAGGACAGCCTCCCCTCCGTGCGTTCGGCGGTCGAGGGCGTCTTCGCCGACGGAAGGGTGCGATCCTTCAGGGCCAGGGAGAAGGGCGACCCGGAACGTCCCGATGGCCACTGGTACGAGACCTATGTCGGCCCGATATGGAGCGGCGACGAGATCGTGGGGGCGACGCTGGCGAGCCGCGACGTCACGGAGGAAGTCAGGCTCGCCTCGGGCGGCGACCTCTCCGAGGACGAGCGCCGAGGCGAGATCGAGGACCTCCTCGTCGGCCTCGACCTCACGCCCCTCCACCGCCTCCTCGGCAGCTTCTCCGAGGCGACGAAATTCCCCATCAGCCTCGTTTCGGTAAAGGGCGAGGTGCTCTTCAAGGCCCGCTGGCAGCGCCTCTGCCGGGAATTCTTCCGGGCGGACGACGAGACCGCGGCGGAGTGCGAGGAGAGCGACCGGAAGGCGAACGAGGCCCTCTCCGCGGCCGGCGGCCGGCCCTTCCTCGAGTACACCTGCCCCCACGGGCTCCGCGAGATCGCGCAACCCGTCTTCGTCGAGGGCGTCAGGTGGGCGACGATCTTCTTCGGCCAGTTCCTCTATGCGGGCGAGGTCCCGGACGAGGCGAAGCTAAGGCTCAAGGCCCACGAGCGCGGCTGGGACGAGGACGACTTCCTCGCCGCGGCCCGCGAGGTGCCGGTCGTCGACCGCTCGACGGCCATAGCGACCATGTCGTTCGCCGCGGAACTCGGCAACCTCGTCTCGGGCCTGGCGCTGGCCGCGGCCCGCGAGCGGCGCATCGCGCGGCATTTCCGCATGAGCGAGGCGGCGAGGGCAGAAAGCGAGAGGCGCTACCGCCTCCTCGCCGACAACGCCGGCGACGTCATCTGGACCCTCGAGCTGCCCTCCCTCCGCATCTCCTACATCAGCCCGTCGGTCACGCGCCTGCGTGGCCTCACGGTGGAGGAAGCCATGGCCGAGGGCTTCCAGGAGATGCTGCTCCCGGCTTCGCAGGAGAAGGCGCGGCTGCACATCGAGGAGATGGCGAGGTTATGCGCGGTGGGCGATCCCCGGGGGCTCGAGCCCTTCACGGATACCTACGAGATGCCCTGCAAGGACGGCAGCGTGAAGACGGTCGAGATCACTGCCAAGGCGGTGGGCGACCAGGAGGGGCGGGCCGTCGAGCTCGTGGGCATAACGCGGGACGCGACGCAGCGGATCAGGGACGAGGTCGCGCTCAAGAAGGCCCTGGCCGACAAGGATGTCCTCTTCGGCGAGCTGCAGCACCGCGTCAAGAACAGCCTGGCCCTCATCGCGAGCCTCCTCTCGCTCGAGTCCTCGTCCCTCCCGGCGGGCCAGGCGAGGGCCTCCCTCGAGTCCGCCCGGAGCCGCATCGACACGATCGCGAGGCTTTACCAGCAGCTCTACAGCTCGCGCTCGGTGAGCGACATCAGGATAGGCGACTACCTGCGGGACGTGGCCGCCTCTGTCGTGGAGAGCCTCTCCGACGGCGGCGCCGGCATTGCCCTCGATTTCGGCGCCGTGGACTCCGTCCTCGATACGAGGCGCGCCGTCCTCGTCGGCCTCATCCTCAACGAGCTCGTGGTGAACGCGATCAAGTACGGCTGTCCCGGCGGCGGGGGCCGCATCGGCATCCGGCTCGGGAAGGAGGGGCCGGGCCTCAGGCTCGCAGTCTCCGACGAAGGGCCCGGCCTTCCTCCCGGCTTCTCGCTGCCTGGAAAGGGCTGGGAAGGCGGAAGCCTGGGCTTCACCCTCGTGAGCCAGCTTGCCGGCCAGCTTTCCGGCACGCTCTCCGCCGGCCCTGGCCCGGGAGGGAAGGGAGCTTCCTTTGCCGTCGTCTTCCCGCTCGAGGGACCCCGGCCTCAGGCCTGAGCGGGACTGCAGGACCTCAGGAGCTGGGTCGCCGTCTTGCTGTCCTCGAGGACGCGGCGGACGAGGTAGGGACCCGTGGCCTTGGCCCCTTCCCACCAGGCTTCCCGGGCGAAGAACTCGATGCCCGCGAGGAGTTCCTCCTCGCTGGCGGGCCGCCACTGCATGAAGAGGTACTCGCCCTTGGGAAGGGCATAGCCGGACTCGCCTGCCTCAGGCAGCTCTCCCAGCCCGAGGCCCCTGCCATGGAAGCGTGGCGATGGGAGGGGACGGGTCGCCCTCGGGCCCTCGTCCGGATCGAAGACGACGAGGTCTTCGGCCTCGAAGACGAAAAGCTCCTCCCTCCCTTCTTCGGGCAGGCCCAGGGCGGCCCAGGGATCTCCGGGGCGGCCGAGCCCCACGAAGGGTGGATTCTCCATGCCGCTATAGCGCAGGGAGGCATGGAGACGGAGGTTGAGGAGGTTGAGTTCCGGCATGGCGCCATGATGCCCGGAAGGGCCTTGGGGCCGCAAGCCCCGGCGCCCCGGGACCAGGCGCCCGTCCCCCGGCGCCCCGATCAGCCCGCCCAGTCGCGGAGGCCCTCGAGGTCGTAGACGAGGACCTCCCCCCGGCCGGTTTCAACGAAGCCCGCAGCCTCGAGGCGACCGAGGACGCGGTTGACGGTCTCCCGCGCGAGACCCGAGGCAGCGGCGAGCTCGACCTGCGTGAGGGCGAGATGGACGGTGCGGCGCTGCGCCTTTCCCTCGGCCTCAGGCCCGTCGAGGGAGGCCGGGCGGCCGGGCGCCGCGTGACCCGAAGCCCCGAGTCCCGCCCGCTCGCCGCGAGCGCCTTCCGGCGCCTCCTCGCAGGCCCTGACCAGGGCCCTGGCGACCCGCTCGTCCGCGCCGCCCGAACCGATGGCCGCGTTGAGGAGGTAGGTGCCCCGTGCGAGCTCCCCGATGACGAGGTCCTTGAAGGCGGGCTCGCGGAGGAGCTCGTGGAAATTGTAGAGGCTGAAGCGCTCGAGCTCGCAGGCCCCGAGGGCGAGGGCATCGGCCAGGCAGGGCAGGCCGAGGCAGGCCTCGGCAAGGCAGAGCCAGGATCCCGCTCCGGCCTCGCCCGTGACCTGCGAATCCCCCCCGTGGACCCGGAGGAGGCGGATGCGCCCCGACCTCACGCGATATGCGGCCTCGACTTCGTCGCCCTGGTAGTAGAGGGCCTTGCCCTGCCTCAGCCTGCCCTCGCAGGAGTAGCGGGCGAGCAGGCCCTCGAGGGCAGTGCGGTCAGGAGAGGGGGGCGAATCGCGCATAGCTGTCCAGGGCCTTGGCGAGGGGATAGAGGGCGCGCGCCGAATAGACTATGTCGAGCCTGCCCGCCGGGCCCTCGAGGACCACGAGGGCTATCATCTCGTCCTCGAGGAGGCCCCTCTCGTCGCCCTCGAGGCCGTGGTCCGGGGCTGCCTTGAAGCGCATCACCGGCGGGCCGACGAATTCCTCGGGCTGCGAGAAGGAGGCGTCTCCGACGAGCTTCCACGCGGCGCGGAGCCCCGCCATGAGGTCGGCCACCCCGTCCCGGTCGGAACCTCCGCGGGCTGCGTCCCCGGCGCGGGCCGCGCCCTCGGCGAAGGCTCCCCTGGCCGCGAGGAAGCAGGCCCGGTCCCCGAGCCTCGACTCCTCGTCGGCCGACCAGCGCTCGATGTGGCCGGAGAGCTCGGCAGAGAGCGGATAACGCGGCTTCGAGGGCTGGAGAAGCGGCACGCCGGTGCGGAAGGGCCGGGCCTGCCGCTCGTAGGCGCGGCCGGGCCTGCCCATGGCCGTCCTCCAGAGCCGTCTCCCGGCCCTGTCCTCCCCCTTGCCCTCCGCGAGCCATTCTCCCCAGGTCATCTGGTCCACGCAGGCGACCCTGAGGTCGGCGAGGGTCCGGTTCCGCGCCGCGAGGGAGTCCGCCATCGTCGCGTGGATCGAACGGAGGGCCTCGACGACCCGCTTCGTGAAGCGGTCGGGCTTACGGAAATCGTAGAGCTTGACCCTCGAGCCCTCCTCCGCGGGGTCTCCCGCCCGCGCCGGATCGAGGACGGTCCCCGTGCCGAGGACATCGGCTTCGAGGGAGCCTGGCTGCGCGACCTCGTCGAGGAGGACGGCGAGGCGCTCGCCCACGACGGCAGGCCTGCCCCTGCCCGCGTCCCGGCCGCCGATCCTGAGGAGGACGGGCATGGCCGAGTCGAAGCGGCTGTCGAGGGATATGACGCTGCCTGCCGAGGCCTTCCCGAGTTCGCCGAGCGAATAGGGGGCGGCCTCGCCGAGGACGAGCTCGAAGGGCAGGATCTCGGCGAGCCCCTCGCCGCGCTCCCGTTCCGGGGCCTCCCTCGCCTCGCGGTCTAGACCCGAGACCCGGAAGCCCCAGAGGGGCAGGCCCGGGCGGTCGCCGACGATGACCACCTCCCCGCGGGCCAGCCAGCGGCCTTCGAAAAGGAGCTCAGCCGCGTCTCCGGCCTCCGTGTCGCTCATGACCACCGTGCCCTTCGAGAGCCTTCCGGCTTCCCAGGCGGAGAGCCAGCCCCGGCCGTACACGACCTCGAGACTGCCCTTCCCATCGAACAAGGCTTCCATGTCTTCCTCCCCGAGGCCGGGCCGCAAGGCGCCATTCCCTGCCTCAAGTACCTATAGTATAGCCCCCGAGGCGCATAGCCCGTGATCCCCGGGCGTGACCGGCGGTCACAGCGGGGTCTGACCCCGGCCCCGGGCGGCCGCGGAAGAAGCGGGGTCCGACCCCGGCCCTTCCCGCTCCCGGCCGGGATGGGGTCTGACCCCGGGCCGAGGACCCCGGGCCGCGGTGTAGCAGCCTGCGGCCTCCTGTGATATTCTCTCTTGCGATGTCCATCCTCGAAACCATCGAAACGCCCGCCGACCTCAAGCGTCTCGACCTCAAGGGCCTCGAGACCCTGGCAGGGGAGATCCGCGAGCGCATCGTGGACACGATCAGCCGCAACGGAGGCCACCTGGCCTCCAACCTCGGCGTCGTGGACCTCACCCTCGCCCTCCACCGGGTCTTCGACTCGCCCCGCGACGCCATAGTCTGGGACGTCGGCCACCAGTGCTACGCCCACAAGCTCATCACGGGGCGGAGCGCCTCCTTCGACACGATCCGCAAGCCGGGCGGCCTCTCGGGCTTCCCGAAGCGGAGCGAGAGCCCCCATGACCTCTTCGACTCGGGCCACGCCTCGACCTCCATCTCGAGCGCCCTCGGCCTCCTCGCCGCGCGCCATCGCAGGCGCGAGCCAGGCAAGGTGATCGCGGTCATCGGCGACGGGGCCCTCACGGGCGGCATGGCCCTGGAGGCCCTGTCGCACGCGGGCCAGCTCCAGCTGCCCCTCGTCGTGGTCCTCAACGACAACAAGATGTCGATATCGCCCAACGTGGGCGCCCTCTCGCGCTATCTCTCGCGGCTCTCGGCCTCCGTGGCCTACCAGCGCTTCCGCGCCCACTTCGACGCGCGCGTCCGCGCCATCCCCCTCGTCGGGCCCTGGATCTACGGCATGATGAACCGGGCCAAGAGGGCGGTGAAGGGCCTTTTCTTCAAGGAGAACCTTTTCTCCGACCTCGGTTTCGAGTACGTCGGGCCGATAGACGGACATGACTTTCCCGCCATGCTCCAGGTCTTCCGCGAGGTTAGGCAGCTCGACAGGCCGGTGGTCGTCCACGTCGTGACCCGCAAGGGCAAGGGCTACGAGCTCGCCGAGGAGGATCCCGCGCGCTACCACGGCGTATCGCCCCTCCGCGTCTCCGACGGCAAGGTGGTTGCCCGGCCCGCGACCACCTTCACCGAGGCCTTCTCCGAGTCGCTCATCCGCTACGCCTGGGCCGATCCCGACATCGTCGCGGTGACCGCGGCCATGGCCAAGGGCACGGGCCTCGAGGAGTTCCGTTCCGCCTGCCCCGGCCGGCTCTTCGACGTCGGCATCGCCGAGGAGCACGCCGTGACCTTCGCGGGCGGTCTCTCCGCGGGGGGCCTCAAGCCGGTCGTGGCCATCTACTCCACCTTCATCCAGCGCTCGGTCGACCAGGTCTTCCAGGACGCCGCCCTCCAGGGCCGCCACCTCGTCATCGCCCTCGACCGGGCCGGCGCCGTGGGCGAGGACGGAGAGACCCACCAGGGCATCTACGACATCGCCCTCCTCCGTTCCCTGCCCGGGGTGAGCATCCTCGCGCCCGCTTCCGCCCGCGAGCTCGACCTCGCCCTGGGCTGGGCCCTGGAGGCGCCGGGCACCGTCGTCATCCGCTATCCCAAGTGCCGCTGCCCCAGGGAGGAAGCGCCCTACGCGACGGCCTTCCAGCCGGGCCGCGGCGCCTTCGTGCGCCGCTCGGGCTCGGATACCCTTTTCGTCGCGATGGGCGGCCTCGTGGCCAACGCGGTGGACGCCTCCGACATCCTCCTCCGCGAGGGCCGCTCGGCGGACGTCTACAACCTCCGCTTCGTGGCCCCCATCGACGAGGAGGCCTTCCTCGAGGCCGTCGCCGGCTACCGGCGGGTCCTCTTCCTCGAGGAGGGCGTGGCCCAGGGCGGGGTGGGCGAGACCCTGGCCGGCCTCGTGTCGCGGCGCCTGCCTCGCGTCTCCTTCTCGGCCATGGGCTTCCCCCGCGAGCCCTTCCCGCAGGCGAGCCGCGACGAGCTCATGGATCGAGCCGGCTTCTCGGCCGCCGGGCTCGCCGAGCGGGTCCGCCTCGCCCAGACCGAGGACGGACGCATCTACCTCTTCCGGGCCGCGGGAGCGGAGGACTGAGCATGGCCGCCCTCGCCCTCCCGCGCGGCCGGCGCCTCGAGCTCGAGCCCTTCGCCGTCATGGCCATCGTCAACGTGACCCCCGATTCCTTCTTCGCCCCCTCGCGACGGGCGGCGGCGCGCGACGCCCGCGACGCGGCCATGGCCGCCTTCGCGGCCGGCGCCGCGGTGGTCGACCTGGGCGGCGAGTCCACGCGCCCCGGCTCCGCGGCCGTCCCCGCGGAAGAGGAGCTCGAACGGGTGGTGCCGGCCATCGCGGCCATCCGCGCCGAGTGCGACCTCCCCATCTCGGTGGACACGAAGAAGGCCGCGGTGGCACGGGCCGCCCTGGCCGCGGGAGCGGACATCGTGAACGACGTGGCCGCCCTGGCCGACCCGGGAATGGCCGAGGCAGCGGCCGCCGCAGGCGCCGCCGTCATCCTCATGCACATGAAGGGCGAGCCCGGCACCATGCAGGACGCCCCGGGCTACGCCGATTGCGCAGCCGAGGTGAGGGACTTCCTCGCCTCGGCCGCCGGCAGGGCCCTGGCCGCGGGCATCCCGCGGGGCGCCATAGCCCTCGATCCGGGCATCGGCTTCGGCAAGCGGCTTTCGGACAACCTGTCCCTCCTCGCGAGGCTCGACGAGCTCGCCGCTTTGGGCTATCCTCTCCTCGTCGGCCTGTCCCGCAAGTCCTTCGTCGGGGCCATCACGGGACGGGCCCCCGAGGGCCGCCTGGCGGGCAGCCTCGGCGCGGCCTGCGCGGCGTATTCGCGCGGCGCCCGTATCTTCCGCGTGCATGACGCGGCGGAGACGGCGGACGCCCTCGCCCTCTACGCGTCCTCGCTGGCCGGGCGAAACATCAACGAAGGGAGGGCCTGACCCGATGGGTGCAGCCTCAGGCGCGAGCTTCATCACGACCTACGTCATGCCCGCCCTCGACGTCCTCCTCCTCGCCTTCCTCCTCTACAAGACCTACCAGATCCTCGTGAAGACCCAGGCGGTCTCCCTCGTCAAGGGAGCCCTCATCCTCGCGGGGTTCTACGTGATAGCAACCTTCCTCAAGCTCTCCACGGTGAGCTGGATCCTCAACGCGATAGCGCCGGGCCTCTTCATCGCCGTGGCCATCGTCTTCCAGCCTGAGCTAAGGAAGATCTTCATGAAGCTCGGCCAGGGCTCCATCTTCCGGGGCGGCGCGAGGCCCCGCGTGGGCCAGATCGAGGTGGTCATCAACGCGGCGGAGACCCTCTCGGGCATGCGCCGCGGCGCCCTCGTCGTCTTCGCTCGCAACGTAGGCCTCAAGAACATCATCGACACGGGCACGAAGCTCGACAGCCTCGTTTCCTCTAGCCTCATCGTCACCATCTTCCAGTTCGATACGCCCCTCCATGACGGCGCCCTCATCCTCCAGGAGGGACGCGTGGCGGCCGCCGGCTGCTTCCTCCCCCTCTCCGAGCAGCAGGACATCCGCAAGAGCTTCGGCACGCGGCACCGAGCGGCCCTCGGCCTCTCGGAGGAAGCCGACGCCGTGGTCCTCGTCGTCTCGGAGGAGACGGGCGCCCTCTCTCTCGCCTACGATTCCAAGCTCTACTACGGCCTTTCCACTGACGAGATAAGGCGCCGCCTGGGCGAGCTCCTCGACTTCCCCGAGGGCACGGCCACCGCCGAGGAGGAAGTCCATGAAAGCTAAGGGCTTCTGGGCAAAGGCCGTCTCGGACTGGCCCGCCAAGGTCCTGTCCCTCGCCATCGCCCTCTTCCTCTTCTTCTTCTACCGCCTCAACAAGCTCGAGGAGCGTTACCTTTCGGTTCCCCTCTCCGTCTCGACGAACGAGGAATTCGTGCCCGCGAGCCAGTACCCGAGGAGCGTCCGCCTCGCGCTCAAGGGCGAGTCGAACGACCTCTTCCAGATCCAGGAGGAGGACATCAAGGCGAGCGTCGATCTCTCCGGCGTGCGCGCCGAAGGTCTCGTCAAGGTCATCGTGACGATCGAAAAGCGGGGCGCCGCCCTCGGCCTCGAGCCCCTCGAGGTCGTGCCCGATCCCGCGGAGATCACCGTGTCCATGGAGCGTCGCGCAACGCGCGTGGTGCCGATCACGCCGGCCTTCCATGGCTATCTCGATCCGGGCTACAACCTCCGTTCCTTCGACATGTCCCCGGGAGAGGTCGAGATAGCCGGCCCTGCGAGCGCAGTGGCCAAGGTCGTCGACGTGCTCACCGAGCCCATCGACCTTTCAGGCAAGATGGCCAACTTCAGCGTGAAGTCGAGGCTCGTGCGCGCCAACCCCCTCGTCTCCATCGTGGGGGCCGACTCTGTCGAATTCCGCGGCATGGTGGAGCGGGCCATCACCGTGAGGAACTTCCCCTCGCTCGCGATTGCCGCGGAGAACCTCGCGGAGAGCCTCGCCCTCGAGGAACCCCTTCCCGCGGCAAAGCTCAACGTGAGGTCGGCCGATGGCCCCCTCGCCCCGGTCGAACCCGGCCCCGGTACCCTCGCGGTCGATTTCTCGGCCGTGCGGAAACCCGGCACCTATACGCTTCCCGTGGCCGTAACCCTGCCCGAGGGCATGGTCCTCGAGTCCGTGGAGCCCGCGACGGTCACGGTACGCGTCGTCCAGCGCATGGGGGCCTCCGAATGATCGTCGGCCTCGGCATCGACATCGTGCACGTGAACCGCATGCGTCACTGGCTCGACAATCCCGCCCTCATGGAGCGTTTTTTCCATCCCGCGGAGATCGAGGCCGTCAGGCAACGCGGCGACACGGCGGCCCTGACCCTCGCGGCGCGCTTCGCAGCCAAGGAAGCCTTCGGCAAGGCCCTGGGCACCGGCCTCGCGGGCATGAAGCTCAGGGACATCCAGGTGGTGAACAACCACAACGGCAAGCCCGACATGCTGCTTTTCGGTGACGCCCTCGCCAGCCTGCACCGGGTGGGCGGACGCCATGTCCACCTCTCGCTCACCCACGAGCGCGAGAACGCCGTAGCCGTCGTCGTGATAGAGGACTAGCCATGGTACGCACAACGCAGAAGCCCGAGAAGGACGAGAAAGAGAAGAAGGTCACCTTCATCGCCAAGGACTCCATCCGCTGTCCCGTCTGCGAAGCGACCTTCCACCGAGAGGAGCTCTTCTCCGGCCGCGTCAACGCGGGCGACCTCACCGACGAGCTCCACCGGCTCTACATCCCCATGCAGGCCTACGGCGAGATCCATCCCCTCGTCTACGATCTCACGGTCTGCCCTTCCTGCTGGTATGCCGCATACAAGAACGACTTCGCGAACCCGCCGGCCCAGGCGCGATCCCTCCTCCAGGACGGTATCGCGGCGCGGGTCGAGGCCGCACAACGCCTCTTCGACCCCGTGGACTTCAACTCGCCCCGCAGCCTCGTGGAGGGTGCGGCCAGCTACTACCTCGCCATGATCTCCTACGAGGGCTTCACCAAGGAGTTCGCCCCCGTCTTCAAGCAGGGGCTTTCCGCCCTCCGGGCCGCCTGGCTCTGCAGCGAGCTCGAGGCCAAGTGCCCCGGCGAGAACTACGCCTATGTGGCCGGCCTGTTCTACCGCAAGGCCCGCTTCCTCTACAGGCTCGCGATCGAGCACGAGCAGAAGGGCACGGAACGCTTCTCGACGATGAAGTGGCTGGGGCCCGACACGGACAAGAGCTATGGCTTCGAGGGCGTCCTCTACGTCGCGGCCGTCCTCGAGTTCAAGCACGGGCCCAAGGAGGACGTGGCCGTGCGCAACGAGTCCCTCGTCCAGGCCAAGCGGTCGATCGCGAGGATGTTCGGACTCGGCCGCTCGAGCAAGAACAAGCCGGGCCCCCTCCTCGACAAGGCGCGCGACCTCTACGAGGTCCTCAAGACAGAACTCAAGCAGGACGACGACGAAGCAGATGAGTGATTCCCGCGACATGCGAAATATCCGCCTCACCCTGGCCTACGACGGCACCGATTTCGCCGGCTGGCAGCGGCAGAAGGACGCCCGCACGGCCCAGGAGGAACTCGAGAAGGCCCTCGGCACGATGCACGGCCATCCTGTGCCCACGGTCGCCGCGGGGCGCACGGACTCGGGCGTCCACGCCCGGGGCCAGGTGGCGAATTTCTACACCGACATACGCTCGATCCCCGCGCAGCGCTTCCTCCCGGCCCTCAACAAGCTCCTTCCCCGCGATCTCCGCATCCTCGGCGCGGAGGAGGTCGACTATGACTTCCACTCCCGCTACGACGCGAGGCTCAGGCGCTACCGCTATTTCACCGCCTGCGGCGGCGCGCCGGACCCGGTGCGTCTGCGATATGCGCACTTCATCCGGCGCAGGCCGGACCTCGCCGTCCTCAACCGCATGTCCTCTCGCCTCCTCGGCGAGACCGACTTCACGGCCCTCTCCTCGGCGCGGGACGAGAGCCTCTCGCGCTCCCGCTTCGTGCATGAGGCTTCCTTCCGCTGGGAGGGCGAGTCCCTCGTCTTCGAGATAGCGGCCAACGCCTTCCTCCTCCGCATGGTGAGGTCGATCGTCGGCTGCATCCTCGATTTCGAGGCCGGCGGCCGGGACGGCGACGACTTTGCCGCCCTCCTCGCCTCGCGCGACCGTTCCGCGGCCGGGCCGACGGCGCCCGCCCGCGGCCTCTTCCTATGGAACGTCGAGTACTACGCCACGCCCACGCGGCCCGGCCGCGGCGCCTACTGGGTCGACCGCGCCGCAACGGGCAGGGACGCCGCCGACGACGAGGCTACCGATGAAGATGGCTCAGGCACGGGACGCCTCGTTCCCGGCCTCGGCTTCGTGGAGGGCTGATGGATCGCC
>Ga0209098_1003300_pt1 | contig 13524 bp, 11 predicted proteins | sample AD_JPNHW1_MetaG_FD_184429 | JGI IMG/M metagenome (GOLD analysis project Ga0209098, IMG submission 184429) | Active sludge microbial communities of municipal wastewater-treating anaerobic digesters from Japan - AD_JPNHW1_MetaG (SPAdes) (version 2) | ecosystem: Engineered > Bioreactor > Anaerobic... | reverse complement strand
CAGCCACGCGCTGATCGGCGGGCTGTGCGGCGCCACGCTGGCGTCCGCGCGCAACGACTGGTCCGTCGTCCACTGGGCCGTGCGCAATCCGGCGTCGGGCAAGCTCGAGGGCCTGTGGCCCAAGGTCGTGGCGCCGATGTTCACCTCGCCGGTGCTGGGCATCCTGGTCGGGTTCCTCGTGATGCTGGCGCTGTTCGCGCTGCTCTATCGGCTGCGGCCCTACGTCATCAACCGGGTGTTCGGCAAGCTGCAGATCGCCAGCGCGGCCTTCATGGGCTTCAGCCACGGCACCAACGACGCGCAGAAGACGATGGGCATCATGGCGCTGATCCTGTTCTCCGGCACGCAGAGCGGCGCCTTCGACCAACTGCCGGCGGCGCTGGCATTCCTGCGCACGCCGGAGTTCAAGGTCGCCTTCTGGATCAAGCTGGCCTGCGCCTTGACCATGGCGGCGGGCACCGCGCTGGGCGGCTGGCGAATCATCCGCACCCTCGGCCACAAGCTGGTCCGGCTCCAGCCCATCCACGGCTTCGCGGCGGAAACGACGGCGGCGACCATCATCCAGATCGGCAGCCATCTGGGCATCCCGCTGTCCACCACGCACGTCATCTCGGCGGCGATCATGGGCGTGGGCGCGACCAAGCGCCTGAGCACCGTCAAGTGGGGCATCGTCGGCCGCATGATCTGGGCGTGGGTGCTGACCATCCCGGTCACCGCCCTGCTCGGCTACGGATTCGAACGGCTGCTGCTGCCGCTGCTCGACTGAGGCCGCCCGGCCAATTCCCGGCTTGTTCCGCCCCGGCCCGGAGGCTAGGATGGGGCCGTTTTCAGGAGAGAATGGCCATGCAACCGATTCAGACCGACCTCGCTCCCGCCGCCATCGGCCCCTATTCGCAGGCCGTTTCGAAAAACGGACTGCTGTTCGCGTCCGGCCAGCTCGGGCTGGACCCCGCCACCGGCGCCTTGGCCGCGGGCATCGAAGCCCAGACGCGGCGCGCGCTGCAAAACCTCGTCGCGATCCTCGCCGCCGCCGGCCTCGCCCCCCGCCACGTCCTCAAGGCCACCGTGTACGTGGCGAACATGGACGATTTCGCCCTCGTGAACCAGCTCTACGCCGAAGTCTTCGCGCCGCCGTTCCCCGCGCGCGAAGTCGTCCAGGCCGCGCGCCTGCCCAAGAACGCCCTCGTCGAAATCTCCGCCATCGCGGCGGAGTGAACCGGAGGCTCCGCTCCGACGCTTGTTCTTGTTGATTCCCCAAATTCGCGAGGCCCGCCATGATCATCATCGAACCCCATGTCCACATGTTGTCGCGCACCACGGACGACTACACGGCGATGTACCACGCCGGCATCCGCTGCGTCGTCGAGCCGTCCTTCTGGCAAGGCGCCAACCGCCGCTACGCCGGCACGTTCTTCGACCATTTCCGGCTGTCGCTCGAATTCGAGCACACGCGCGCGCTCCGCTACGGCATCGACCACTGGTCGTGCATTTCCGTCAATCCCAAGGAGGCGGAGGATCTCGCGCTCGCCCGCGAAACCCTCGCCGGCCTCGGCCCCTACCTCGAGCATCCGCGCTGCGTCGCCGTCGGCGAAATCGGCTTCAACCGCATCACGCCCAACGAGGAGGAAGTCTTCCAGCGCCAACTCGAGATGGCCAAGGCGCACGCCCTGCCCGTGTTGATCCACACCCCGCACGACACGCCTGAAGTCAGCAAGAAGAAGGGCACCGCGCGCATCCTCGACATCCTGCGCGAGTTCGCCTACGACCCGGCCCGGATCGTCGTGGACCACAACACCGAAGAAACGATGCCGCTGACGCGCAAGACGGACTACTGGGCCGGCCTGACGGTCTATCCGTACTCCAAACTCAATCCGCGCCGCGTGGTGGACATCCTCCAGCGCTGGGGCCTCGAACGCATCACCGTCAATTCCTCCGCCGACTGGGGCGTGTCCGATCCGTGTTCGCTGCCGAAGACCGCCGCATTCATGGCCGAACAGGGCTTCGCCAAGGCGCAGATCCGCAAGATCATGCACGACAATCCGCTCGCGTTCTATTCGCAGACCCCGAAATTCAAGCCGCAGCTGGATCTGCCCTACATTGACCCCGCCACCTACCAGCGCTGATCGGCCGCCGCGCCGCCGCCCGTGGTTCGCCTTCCTGCGGGAAAAGGCGATTGAAGCCTACTACCTGGTGGAAGACGTCGTGCCGCGCCCCGCCGACGGCAACGCCTGGCTGCGGCTGTTCCGCGTGCCCAACCTGCTGACGGTGCCCGGCGACGTGCTCGCCGGCTTCCTCCTCGCGCCGGTGGCGGGTTCCGCGCCTTGGTCCCGGCTCCTGCTCGCGCTGCCCGCCGGCCTGCTGCTCTACGCCGCCGGACTCGCCCTCAACGATCTGTTCGATTACGCCGAAGATCTGCGCGACCGACCGGACCGGCCGCTGCCATCCGGCGCCATCGCGCGCGAAGCCGCCGCCGCAGTCGCGCTGGTCTTCATTTGGATCGCCGGATTTCTCGCGGCGTTCGCCGGCGCCTTGGCGATCGTCGTGCCGCTCGTCGGCTGCGTCGTGATCTACAACGTCGGCCTGAAGCGCCACGCCGCGCTCGGCCCGCTGTTCATGGGCGCCTGCCGGGCCGGCAACCTGCTGCTGGGCGCAGCCGCCGCGACCGACGCGTGGTTCGCGGCGCCCGGCCCCTGGCTCGGCGCGCTGGCGCTCGGGCTCTACGTCGCCGTCGTCACGCGGCTGGCCCGCGACGAAACCGCGCCCAATACGAAGTTCCCGCCCGCCCGCATCGGCCGGCTGCTGGGCCTGCTGATTCCCTTGCAGGCGCTGCTCGGCGTCGCCGCCGTCCATCGCTTCCCCGCCAACCTGCTCGCCCTCGCCCTCCTGCCGCTCGCTCCCCTGCGCCGGAGCCTCGCGCGGCGCTATCCCCCAAGCTGACCGCAAAAAAGCCCGGACTCCTTCCGGAGTCCGGGCCGTCGTTCGCCCGACTGGGCGAAGGAGCTTGAGCTTACAGCTTGTAGCCGGCGGAGACGCCGATCATGTGGGCGTCGCCTTCCTTGAACTCGCCGGGCATCACGCCTTCCTCGGGACGGGCGGAGACGTCGCGGTCGTGGATGAGCAGATAGGTGTAGGCCAGGTCGCAGAAGAAGTCGCCCTTCTTGTAGCCGACGCCGACCGAGAACAGGTCGCGATCGTTGGCGGGCACGAGGTAATCCACGTGGCCGTCCGGATCGGGCGTTTCGTCGTAGATGTAGCCCGCGCGCAGCGCCCAGGCTTCGGTCAGCGCGTATTCCGCGCCGAGCTGGTAGCGGAACACGTCGTCCCACTTCTTCTCGCTGGAGCTCGAGGGCACCAGGCCGAGCAGCGCCGGATCGAAATCGATGGTCAGCTCGTCGTAGGAACTCCACATCGTATAGACGATGCCCGCGTTCAGCGTCAGCTTTTCGGTCGCCTTGACCGAGGTGCCGAAGCGCAGGAGGCCCGGGGTCGTGATGTCGCCTTCGCCGTCGCCGGCGCTGGCCACGCCGAGCGGGGAAGCCGCCGTGTAGTCGCCTTCGACGGTCTGCTCGATTTCGCTGTCGTAGGACAGGCCGAACGCCAGCCAATCGGTGGCTTCATAGTAGGCGCCGAGGTTGTAGCCGATGCCCCAGCTGTCGCCGTTCAGGTGCATCTGCAGGTCCGGATCCACGAAGGGGGTGCCGGTCGGCAGCGCGCGCTTGAAGTCGAAATCGAACCACTCGGCGCGAAGCCCCGCGGCCAAGGAGAGATTGTCCAACGCCTTGAAGGCGACGGAAGGATTGACGTCGATGCTCTTGATCGTGGCTTCCTGGCAGTTGTAGCGGCCGGCCCAATCGTCGTCGAAATCGATGCCCAGCCCATAGCGGCTGAACACGCCCACGCCCGTCCACACCTTGTCGTTGAACTGGTGCGTCGCATAGGCGTTGGGGGGTGCCCACCACTGGCTGTCCGCGTCGTTGTCCGCGGCGCCGGCCGGGGTCACCGTCGAGACGGTCTGGTTCGGCTTGATGAAGGTCGCGCCGGCTTCCACCTGGGTGCCTTCCAAGGCGGTCATCGCCGCGGGGTTGTTGTACAACACCGAGGGCGAGGCCGGATCGGCCGTGACTTCCGTGCCCATGGCGTTGCCGCGCGCGCTGCCTTCATAGATGCCAAAACCCGCGCCGAAAACGTTCTGCGCGGCCAAAACCGCCGCGACGCCCAGCGTCCCGGCGAGGAGTTTCATTCGTTTCATGCTTTTTCCTTTTGTATCTTACAGCGGCAGAATCCGTTGCGGATAAGTCCCGCACCGGGCCCGGCCGGTTACAACCCCTCCGCCTCCACGCTGGAAGCAGAAGATTTCACAATTGGAACGGATCGCCGGTATGCAGGCAAGCCCTTTTTGGATCTTTTTTCGGGGCAAACCGATTGTTCCCCGTGTTCGCCCCCCCGGGTTTCAACCAAGATGGAGTTGGCGCATTTCCCAAACCATCAGGCAACGATCCGGCCGGCCATCGCCCCATGGTTCGAGGTTTGCCACCTCCACGGGCGTGGGGAACCCGAACGGTTCCCGTTGAAACGCAATCGGTCGAAAATCCCCGCTGGCAGCGTCCCAACTGTCGTTCAACCACCGGTAGCTGGTCAGCGCCAGATGGCGCGGACGGCTGGTCGCTCGAATGCGGCGCAACACGCGCAGCGCTTCCGCATGCGACAGCCATTCAAGAAAGTCCGGACAAATGAACAAATCCACGTGGGGAAAGCGGGTATACAGCAGGTTCGCCCATTTGAAATGGATTCCCGCCCGCATCTCCTGCCGTCGGTTTTCCCGCACGACCGCCCGGCGCGGATCGGCCCCGACGTAGGCCCCGGAGATTTCCGGCGCCTTCACAAGGCCCGAAGGCGCCTCATACGTCCGCCGCACGCCGGTCGCGGCGATCCAAGACCGCAAAACCGAAACGCAACCGCCGACCGGCCGCCGATCGCCCAACTCTTCCAACAGGACTTCATGCGCATGCGCGCGGAAACAACGATAGTATACGGCCGCCAGACCGGGGAACCGATCCCATTTGGGCGCAGCGGAGGGCGGGCGGGGCGGCGGCGCGGGCGGCGGCGCCTCCGTCCGCCACGAACCGCGATAATGCCATTTCAGCATCCGGCGGGATTCCTCCAGGCCGATCCGCTCGACGCCGGCGTCGTTCCGGCCAAACCGATCATACGCCGTGCTGACCGCCGCATTGCCCGTGACGTACAGCACGTCGTAATCCCGCCGCGGCGCGCAGGTCCGCATCCGTTCGAGCAGGAAAGCGAGGGTTTTCCGGACGAAAGCGGCGCCGGGTTCCGCCGCGAACGCCTGAATCAGCACGCGGGTCGGCTCCTCGGGCTCGCCGCGGCGAATCGGTTCCGCCGCCAGCGCGCGACACGCTTCCGGAGAAAGCTCGAATTCGGTGAACAGCCGCACGCTTTTGCCGGGCGTCGGCAGGTAGGCGTCCATCCGTTTCAAGGGCGTCGCGTTCATCTGCCAGTAGATGCCGCCGAATTGGTGAACGACCGCCCACCGCAAGACGTCGATCCACATCACGGGCCGGGCGGCGTTTTCCAGCGCCGCCCAGATTTCCGGATGGAATTGCCGACAGAAATCGCGGGCCTTGGACACCGTCCACAACCGCACCTCGAAGTCGGGCGCAAAGGCGCGCAACGCCGCGACGGGCGCATGGTCGAAATCGTTTTCGTCGGCCTTGAGCTTGTGGTCCCGATCCCACGGGAAATGCATCAGGTGGACGATCCGGGGCGTCATGAAAACGGTCACAGCAGCGGGGCCAGCAGGCGTCGGAGGTCGGCGGCGAGGTCCTGCTTTTCGTAGCGGGCGAGGCGCGCGCGCTGGCCTTGCAGGATCGCCGCGCGCAGGGGTTCGTCCTCGGCCACCCGGCCGAGGGTTTCGGCGATGAGATCGTAGTTCTTCTCGCGCACGAGGACGCCGGCGCCGTCGAGCGTTTCCGGCACGGCCCCGGCGGCGTAGGCCACCACGGGCACGTCGTGCGTCATGGCTTCGATGAGCGGAATGCAGAAGCCCTCGTGGTCGCTCAGGCAGAGGAACGCCTTCGCCACGGCGTAGTACGCGTTCAGTTCGTCCTGCCGCACCGATCCGACGAATTCGACGTTTTTGAGCTGCAGCTCCCGCGAGCGCGTCAGCAGCAGCGCGTGGTACTGCTCCATCCCCGCGTGGGAGCCCACGTGGATCAGGCGCGAGGCCGGCTGCACGTAGTGCTGGAAGTAGTAGAAGGCGTTGAGCAGGTCCTCGATCTTCTTGTTCGGCGCGCACCGGCCCACGAACAGGACGTTCGCCAACCCGTCGCGATATTGCCGCAGGATGCGCCGGTCCGGCTTGGCGCGCAGCAGCGCGAAGTCCAGCATCAAGGGCAGCACCTGGGGATGCGCGTGGCCCATCGCGGCGATTTCGTCGGCGTTGAAGCGGCTGTCGGCCAAGACGACTTCAGCCGCACCCGCCAGCGCCCGGGCCTGCCGCCGGCCGCGGTCCAGCAAATGGGCCGTCGGTTCCTGCACGCCGCGAAAATATTCCGGCGGAGTGATGTTGTGGTAGAGGATCGCCTTGCGCCCGGGCAGGGTCGGAAAGACGTCGTTCACGTCCGAGCCGATGGAGAGATGCAGCAGCACAACGTCCTGCGGCCGGAAATCGCCGCGGTGGGCGTCCAGGTCGCGCGCGTCGCCGCGCAGATCCGGGAGGATGCGCTTGCGCTCGCAATAGACGTGCGACTCGTGGCCCCAGCTCCGAAACAGGGTGCGCAGCGTGCGCGCCTCGTTGCTGATGGCGTCGCCGGCGGCATAGCCGGCCACGATTTGATGGATCGCTCGCATCCGCTTCCTTCCAATGGCCGCTCATCCTAGAAGGAACGCGGCGCCGAATCCAGTCTCATTTCGGACGCGCGCGGCGCCGAACCGCATGGGCCGCCGCGGCCTTTTGCTTGCTTCGCGCCGCCGCCCTGCCGTATTTTGCTGCGCGTGAACTGGCGCTCCGCCCCATCCCGCTTTGGATCCGTCGGCGGCCTGCTGCTGGCCGGCTTGGCGTTCTGGGCCGTCGCCACCTGGCCGCTGCCGCGCCATTTCGCCGAAGCCATTCCGCACACGCCGTGGACCGACGGGCAACCGACGCTGCGGCCCATCGCGCCGGGCGACCACTTGCAGCTGCTGTACCATTTTTGGCTCGGGCTCGACGCGCTGACGGGCCACACGCCGTTCGGCTACAACGTCTACGAATTCAATCTCGGCGACGACGACGCGCGGGTGCAGCCCGACCTGTACTATCTGCCGTTTTCGCTGGCCTACGCGGCGCTGGCGCCGTTTGCGGGACATGCGGCCGGCTTCAACGCGGCGGGTTTGGCCTCGGTGCTGCTCGGCGTGGCGGGCTTGGTGTTGCTGGCGCGGCGGTTCACCGCATCGGCCCCGGCGGCTTGGCTGGCGGCGCTGGTGGCGGCGGCCTTCCCCTATCGATGGATCGCGCTGTTTTCGGGTTCGCCCACCGGCTTCGCCATGGCGTTTCCGCCGTGGCTGTTCTACGGAATCGACCGCGCCGTCCGCGACCGGTCGGCGGCGGGCGGGTGGTTGGCGGGGCTGGCGTTTTTCTGCGCCTTCATGACGGACATGCACACATTCTATTTTTCCGCGCTGGCGGCGCCCCTCTTCGCGCTGATTTCCTGCGCGCGGGCGGAATGGCCGCCGCGCGCCTGGCTGCGGGAAGGCGTGCGCCGCATCGGACCGCTGCTGCCGTTCGTCCTGCTCGCCCTCGCGGCCATCGGCACCAGCCGGCTGATGAGCCAGCACTTGGCCGATTCGGTCATGGCCAGCGGCCGCACCATCCGGGAAGTCTGCCTCTATTCGCCCCGGCCGCAGGGCTTGTTGGCGCACGCAAACCTCGGCGCGGCCCGCCAGATCTATCTCGGCGCGCCGCTGCTCGCGCTGACGGGCGTCGCGCTGGCGGGTTGGCTCGGACGGTGGTTCCGCCGCGACCCCGCGGAGCGGCCGGGCATCGGCGACCGGTTCGTCGTCGCAGCGCTGCTGGCGGCGCTGGCGGGCGCGGTGCTGCTGGCCCTGGGCGCCTATGCGCCGTGGAGCGGATTGCCCATCCGGGCCGCGCGCAAGTTGATTCCCCAATACACGATGATCCGGCAGACGGCCAAGATCTACTGCCTACTGCCCGCGCTGCTGGCGCCGCTGCTGGCGCTGCTCGGCGGCGGCTTTTTCCGCGCCGGCGCGCGGCCGGCGGTCCGCTGCGCGGGCGCGGCGTTGCTGTGCGCGCTGGGCGCATGGGCGCTCGCCGACGGGCTGGCGCGCACGGCGCCCGGCTTCTGCCGACTGCCGAAAAACAATCCGGCTTATGCGGCCATCGCGGCCGACGACAAGGCCAACGCCGGCCGGCCGCCCCAGGCGCTCGCGCTGCCGCTGTGGCCCGGCGATGCCCACTGGTCGAGCATCTGCGAATACGATGCGATGCTCTCGCGGGTGCGTCTCGTCAACGGCTACGCCCCGGCCGTGCCCGCCGGCTATTTGGAAAACGTCTTCAAGAAGTTCGAATCGCTCAACCAAGGCCGCGCCACGGACGAGCAACTCGACGCCCTGCTGGCGCTGGGCGTGCGCCATCTCGCGTTCCACGCCAATTTCTTCCCGGAGCAGGTGTCGCCCTTCGCGCCCGCCGCCACGCTGCGCGCGCTGGTCGGGCATCCGCGGCTCGCGCTGCTGGCCGACGACGGCCTGACGTTCGCCTTCCGCATCCTGCCCAAGCATCCCGTCGAACACGTGCCCCACGCGAATTGGGACGCCGGCCCGTACGCCGCCGCGCGCCTGTGGAACTGGGAGCCGCCGGGCGAAATCGCCACGGGCCAGAAAACGCGCCTGTTGCTGCGCGGCCCCGTTTTCTTCGACGCGAACGTCCGCTATCTGCTGCGTCTCGGCGAAGGCTCCTCCCAACCCCTGATCGTCCCGCCGGGCGACGCCGGCATCGCCAGCCTCACCCATCCGATCGCCGGCTTGCCCGACTGGCTGCAGGCCGACAATCCAAGCCCGACGGGCGGCTACGCCACCGCCATTTCCGGCCCCGTCTTCCTGCAAAACGCCGTGCTGGCGGCCGGCGATTTGCCGGCGCCCGGCGGCGATGGCGTCATCCGCATCCCGCCGGCGCTGCTGTTCCATGTCGGCCATTCGGCGCCCGGTCGGGACGCCGTGGCCTTCGATCCCGCCACCACGCCCGTCGCCCGCGCGCTCTACGGCCCGAACCTGCCGTTCCCGCCGGGCGTCTACGACGTCGTCCTCGACTATTCCGCACAAGGCGCGGCTTCGCCCGGCATCTTCCGCGTGCTGGCCGGCGAACGGCTGTTGGCCGAAACCGATCTCGCCGCCGATCGAAGCGAATGCCGCTTCCCCGCGCTGACCATCGGCGCCGAACCGCTGCGCTTCGAATTCCACTACGCGGGGAAGGCGCCCGTCGAGCTGCGCGGCATCCGGCTCGCACCCGCCACGCTCAAGCTGGCGCCGACGCCTTGAATCCGCGTTTCCGGTTGCCCTTCCGCGCTTCGCGCCGTACACTTTCGTCATGATCAAGAAAATCTTCTGGGCGGCCCGGATCGCGGGCTATGCGGCGTGTCTCGCGGGCGTCGTGCTGTTTCTGGGCCATCGGTTCGACGCCGATCCCTCCGCCCGCAACCTCGGGTTCGGGCTCATCGGCGCCGGGTTCGTCGCCTTCGCCGTGTCCTACGTCATCTTCGCCTGGCTGCGGTTCGGCGCGCGACCCACCCCCGACGACCAAAAGCGGCCATGAGCGACTACGCCCATCTGAAGACGCCCGTCGAAATCCTCCAGGCCGCCGCCGAAAAGGAAACCCGCGCCCGGGATTTCTATGCGGAACTCGCGACCCGTTGCCACGTGGATTTCGTCCGCGACCTCCTCCTGCGCCTCCACAACGAAGAGGAAAAGCATCTCGATTTGATCCGCAAAATGCTCGCCCAGCTGGGGTCCGGGCACAATCCGGGCTGAGCCCTTTTCCCCGGCTGAACCCATTCGCCGGCCGGAAGAATTTCCCTTCCATACGGCCGGATAATCTGCGAAAAGTTCTTCAACGCGACAGGAGCGGACATGCAAAAAATCGCGGTCATCATACCTTGTTATAACGAAGAGCGCACCGTTGGAAAGGTGGTCCGAGAATTCAAGGAACAGCTTCCCGCGGCGGACGTACTTGTTTTCGACAACAATTCCCGGGACCGGACGGCCGAACAGGCCCAGACGGCCGGCGCCCGCGTGATTTCCTCGCCGCGCCCCGGCAAGGGCTCCGTGGTCCGGCAGGCGTTTCGCGAAGTTGAAGCCGACATCTACATGTTGGTCGACGGCGACGACACCTACCCGGCAGAAGAATGCCACAAACTGCTGGCGGCGGTGCAAGCCGGTGTTGACATGGCGGTCGGCGACCGCATCTCCCATGGCCACTATTCAAAGGAAAACAAACGTCCGTTCCACAACCTGGGAAACGCCATCGTCTGCAAGAGCATCAACCTGCTTTTCGGCACCCGAATCGGCGATGCCATGAGCGGCTACCGAGCCATGAGCCGCCGGTTCGTGAAAAACTGTCCGATTCTAGTGGATGGGTTCGCCATTGAAACCGCCATGACCATTCACGCCATCGACAAGCTCTTCCGGGTGGAGGAATTTCCCGTGGCCTACCGGGACCGTCCCGCCGGAAGCGTTTCCAAACTGAACACCATCAGCGACGGCATCATCATCCTGCGGTCCATTCTCTGGATCTTCAAGGATTCCAAACCGCTGATCTTTTTCAGCCTGCTGGCGCTGATGCAACTGCTGGCCTCTGGAATTCTGATGGGCAGCCTGCTGCCGGACATTGGTCCGCATCCATATGTATTCGCCCTGGGCCTGTGCCTGCTGGCCACCGCGGTTACCACCTTGTGTGCCGGTTTCATCCTCGACACGCTGGTGCGCTATCAACGCGAAGAGTTTGAAATCAACCTGATGAAATAGCCTCGCTAAGCCGTTCCGAACGACCTGCCCAACATGAACGCGAACAACCACCCAGCTTCACGGTTTTGGCTCTGGCTTTTTCTGGCCGCCGGACTGTCCACGGCCCTAGGGCTGTATGTCCACCGCCTGATGACATATGGCGACAATCTGGATTACCTGTTCATTGCGTGGAAAACCTGTTCCGGAGATTGGCTGCACCCGTTCCATTGGCGTTTCCCGGCGGGTTATCCTTATCTGCTTGCCGGTTGGCTGTGGCTCACCGGTCAGCCGACTGGGGGCGATCTGTTTCTGCTGACGCCGGCCACCGTGCATGTCGCCAAGGTGTTCAGCCTCATCTGGCTGTTTCCCTCGCTGGCGGTCATCTGGGGCTGGTTGCGGCAGGTGAAATCGCCGGCGCTCCCTTATGTCGCCCTGCTGCTGGCCACGTCGCAAAGCTTGATGCTCCGGTTTTCCATCATTGGTTCCGAGCCTGTTTTCATTTTTTGCTCCATCGCCGCTCTCTGGTTGTGGGAACGTGCGTGCCAGACGGATCGCCCGGCCCGGTTCATTTGGATCGGCGCCGCCGGTCTGACTTTTGCCGCCACCCAAATGCGTCAAATCGGCCTGGCCCTGCCCGTGGCGGTTCTGGGTTACTCGCTTGTGTCTTGGCGCAAGCATTCCTCCGCCTGGCGGCGCCAAGTCTGGATCGCAGCTTTGATTCCTCTGATCCTGGCCTTGCTGCTTCTTGCGGCAACGAATCCCGCCCATCTTTTGGATGTGGGCCGATCCAGCCAGCCGGCGTCCCGCCACTTCGCCATCCTGGACAACCTGGCTGCCGGTTTTTCCTTCTATGGCATGGCGATGCCAGATGTCGTCGCCGGCAAGGTGTTCGGACCGACCGGGATTCTGCAATGCATGGGCGGTTCGACGCTGGAACTGCCGCTGGTGGGTGCCATGTACGTGATCCTACTGGCCGGCATCCTGTGCATTTTCCGGGATCCGAACCGGCCGGGCCGCCTCAGCGTCCTGTATGTCGCCGCCAGCATCATGATTCTGTTGGTTTTTCCTGGACGGGAATACCGCTATTGGCCGCCCATGCTCCCCATCCTTCTGTTCCTGATCGTCTCGGGAATCCAGCAGTTGCTCACGTGCCGAACCCCGCGGCTGGGCCGTTATCTGCCCGTGTTGCTGCTGGCCTGGATCGGATTCCAGGCGACCACCGACGCTTTTGCGACGCAGAAGAACATGCGCTTCGCCTGGAATTTGCGCGACCGCCCGCCCTGGGCGCCGGAACGGTATGAGCCATCGGGCGAACTGGATTTCGCCGGCATCCTCGATGCCGGAGAATGGCTCGGCTCCCATTCACCCGCGAACAGTGTGAGCGTCAGCAGCAAGGCTCTCTTCGTTCAAATCAGTTCCCGGCGCCCCACGAAATATCCCCAGCAAATCGACGATGCCATCCGCCAATCGCAAACGCTGAACATCCCGCTGTACCTCGTCATCGATGCCTTTTCCGATTCCGCCGGCTATGGCCGGGCCAAAGCCACGTATCTGTTGCCCCTGATCCAACAGAACCCGGGCCGTTTCGCTCTGGTTTATGAATCCCGCTATCTGCAAACACGGGTTTATCGCTGCGATCCGGGAACTCCGCTGACCGCCATTCCCGCCGGCACCGCTTCCGGCACGCCACGTTCGCCATGATCCGGATCCGTCACTTTGTCCTTCTGTCATTTGTCATGACCACCCTGACCTTTGCCCGCGAACCTCTTCGCGTCGCCTGCGTCGGCGACAGCATCACCTACGGCGACAAGCTCGCCGACCGCGAAACCCAGAGCTACCCCGCCGTTCTCGCGCGCTTAGCGGGCGCGCGCGCCGTCGTCGGCAATTTCGGCGTCAACGGCGCCACCACTCTGCCCGATCCCTTCCGCGCCTGGCTCGACACCCCCGCCGCCCGCGCCGCGCTGGCGTTCGACCCCGGCGCGGTCGTGATCATGCTCGGCATCAACGACCTGCTCAACCACGCCGACCGGCTCGACCGCTATCCCGCCGCCCTGCGCGACGTCGTCGGGCGCTTCCAAGCGCTGCCGTCCGCGCCGCGCCTGTTTTTGTGCACCCTCACGCCCATCGCGCCGCCAGACGCGGCGGCGAAAGCCAACCGGATCATCCGCGACACGCTGAATCCCGCCATCCGCGCCGTCGCCGCCGAAACGGGCGCGACGGTCGTCGACGTTTCCGCCGCATATCCCAACCGCCTGGACTGGCTGCCGGACGGATTGCATCCCACGCCCGCCGGCGCCGAACGGATCGCCCAGACGGTGTGGGATGCGCTGGCGCCGGCTGCGGCGCCGCCGCAGATCCAACCCGCGCCGGCCGCCGGGCCCGTGGATCTCTCCATCCGCAACGAAGCCTTGGCCGCCCAGGCGCGCGCCGAACGCTGGCTCCGCACCCATCCGGCGCCGGACGACCTGCCCGCGCCCGATCCCGCCGCCGACGTCGCCGCGCGGCTGCCGCTGCTGG
>Ga0209098_1003299_pt1 | contig 13538 bp, 8 predicted proteins | sample AD_JPNHW1_MetaG_FD_184429 | JGI IMG/M metagenome (GOLD analysis project Ga0209098, IMG submission 184429) | Active sludge microbial communities of municipal wastewater-treating anaerobic digesters from Japan - AD_JPNHW1_MetaG (SPAdes) (version 2) | ecosystem: Engineered > Bioreactor > Anaerobic >... | reverse complement strand
ATTTGAGGGGATTGGGAAGAATAGCAGCGATCAACGCCGCCTCACCGCGGGTAAGCGAGCTGGCAGACTTTTTAAAATAGGCACGGGAAGCCGCTTCCACACCATAAATCCCTTTACCGGTCTCAATCACGTTCAGATAAACTTCCATGATGCGTTGTTTCCCCCATACCCACTCAATCAAAACCGTGAACCAGACCTCCAACCCTTTTCGTATCCAGGACCGTTGAGGCCATAAAAAAACATTCTTGGCTGTCTGCTGTGAGATGGTACTGGCTCCGCGTAACTTTTTCCCCTCCTTTTTCAGATTGTATTCCTTCGCCTTTTCAATGGCATCCATATCGAAGCCATGGTGTTCCATGAACAGGTTATCCTCGGAAGCAATGACGGCCAGCGGCATCGAAGAGGAAATTTTGTCCAGGGAAACCCAATTTTTCCGAAGTTTCAGTGGTTGATTGTCTGATGATTGCTGTATCATCCTGATCACCATCAGCGGGGTTACCGGGGGATTCACAAAACGATAAAGGATGACAAAAAAGATGGATGACCCGAGACCGATTACCATCAACCATAAAAAAACGCGCCAGGTTCTCTTGAAAAACTTTTTCATCAGGAACTCTCTTTTTCCGGTTGTACCAGCCGGATCTTTTAATAGCCAAAGATAATACATCTTTGCTCTCTTTGTAGTATGGCGTTGTTTTCCTACTTTTGCAACCTAATTTAAGCCTTTATATGAGCAATTTTATCGGTATCCGCCATGAGGATAAATACAAACTCGAACGAAGGGCCCCGCTAACTCCCAAACACGTAGCCCGCCTTGTTAAACAGAAAAAACTCGACATCATAGTACAAACCTCCGATAAAAGGGTCTTTGCCGATGATGAATACATCCAGGCCGGCGCCAAAATTGCCAAAGACCTGAAAAAATGCTCGGTGATCTTTGGTGTAAAAGAAATGCCGGAATCTTTTTTCGAACCGGAAAAAACTTATATTTTCTTTGCACATGTGGTGAAGGGACAGCCCTATAACATGGATATGCTGCGTAAAATGATGGAGCTCAAATGCAACCTGATCGACTATGAAAAAGTAGTAGATGAACAGGGAAAAAGACTGATCTTTTTTGGGCGTTACGCAGGCATGGCCGGTATGATCAACTCAATATGGGCACTGGGTCTGCGGTTGAAAGAAAAAGGCCACGACACAAAACTTTCCCGGCTCAAACAAGCACACCATTATCGTTCGCTCGAAGAAGCTAAAAACGATCTTTCAGCTATTGGTCAACTGATTGCCGAGAATGGCATCGACCACGGCCTGCGACCTTTCGTGGTAGGCTTTACCGGCTACGGCAACGTCTCACAAGGCGCTCAGGAAATTTTGGGCTTGCTCCCGGTAAAAGAAATTTCACCTGCCAAACTACTGGAGTTACATCGCAGGAAAAAACTACCCGATAACCTTGTGTACAAGGTCATCTTTAAAGAACAAGACCTGTTCGAACGGATCGATGGAGAACCCTTTGATCTCCACGATTATTACGCCAATCCCCAAAATTATCAGAGTGTCTTCGAAAAGTACGTGCCCCTTCTTTCCATGCTGATCAATTGCGTTTACTGGGATAAAAGATACCCTCGGTTGCTTACAAAAGAGTACCTCAAAAAACTCTTCAGCAAAGGGGAACCCCGGCTTCAAGTGATCGGCGATATTAGCTGTGATGTGGAAGGTTCGGTGGAATGTACCCTGAAATCTACCGAGATCGACGATCCGCTGTTCGTATATCATCCGGATAAACAAACTATTACTATGGGCCATAAGGGAGATGGAGTTTTGGTCATGGCGGTTGATATCCTGCCCGCGGAACTTCCCCGCGATTCCTCCGACGGCTTCGCCGATGTTCTCGTGAATTTCGTGAAACCCATTGCCGACGCCGATTTTGAAGAACATTTTGACGATCTCGACCTGCCCAAACCCATCAAAAAAGCTTTGATCCTCCATAAAGGAGAGCTTACTCCCGAATACCAATACATGGCTGAATTCCTGCAATAATCTACAATCATTTGGTACACTATTTTTGAAGAAAGACCTGTAAACGCCTGTTGAAAAATGAAAAAAATTCTGATTCTGGGTTCAGGAATGGTGGCTCAGCCCATCATCCGCTACCTGCTCTCGAAAAACTTCCGGGTCACTGTTGCCTCCAACACACCCGACCGTTCCGACGCGATGATCGCCGGCCATGAAAACGGAACAGCCCTCTTCTGGGAAGCCGAAGATGAAACCTCATTAGACCGCCTGGTCAGTGAACATGACCTGACCGTGAGCATCCTTCCTTATGTTTTTCACGTGATGGTCGCGAAACATTGCGTGAAACATCGCAAGAACATGGTGACCACTTCCTACGCCAAACCGGAAATGAAGGCGCTCGACAGCGCTGCCAAAGAAGCGGGGATTATCATCCTGAATGAAATGGGACTGGATCCCGGGATCGACCACATGTCGGCCATGCGCGTCATTGATACCATCCACCAGAGAGGTGGGGCCGTCATGGAGTTTTATTCCCTTTGCGGTGCACTCCCAGCACCAGAAGCTGCTCAAAATCCTTTTCGCTACAAATTTTCATGGAGCCCGAAAGGAGTAGTATTAGCCGGAAACAACGACGCTTTATTCCTCAAGCATAATCAGTTAGTGAACATTCCTACCCGCGACCTGTTCAAACAACCTTTCAAGGTTGACTTCCCGGAAATCGGTACGCTGGAAGTATATCCTAATCGTGATTCCCTGGCTTACAGGGATATTTACGGTATCCCCGAGACACAAACCATTTTCCGCGGTACTTTCCGCTACAAGGGCTGGTGTGAGACACTCGATTTACTCAAACAACTGAACCTTATCTCTCCAGAAAAATTCGACATGAGCGGAATGAGCTATGCTGATATGGTTGCTCATCAATTGTACCGCTTAGGTAAAACATCTGAAAAGCAATCAGGCAATGGCGATGGAATCCTGGAAAAGGTGGCCCGGGTACTGGGAATCAGCATTGACAACTATGCCCTGAACGCGATCCAATGGCTGGGACTTTTTGATAAAAAAGCCATGGGCCGAACGTTCGATTCAACCTTCGAAGTGACCTCCGACCTGATGATAGAAAAAATGCAACTTGCTATCGATGAAAGAGATATGGTGGTGATGCAACACACTTTCCTGGCCGGGTACTCCGACGGGAGAAAAGAGGTGATCCGTTCCCGAATGCTCGATTTCGGAACCCTTTCCACCGATACCTCCATCGCCCGGACAGTAGCCCTGCCTGCCGCCATCGGCGTCGAAATGATCCTGAACGGCAGCATCCAGGTAAAAGGAGTCCATATCCCCGTTATCCCCGAAATTTATAACCCGGTGCTGACACGTTTGGAGAAATTGGGCATAAAAATGAATGAAGAATATGGCCTTCCCCTTTCGGAAATGATCGGTTGACCACAAACCCTTTAATTATGACCCCATGGGACCAGGTGAAATTATTGTTGTCATCATACTGATCATCGTTGTCTATGCCATTTTCAGCATGCGGAAAAAATCTTCCGGTCAGGCCAAGTCCGGTTCGGGGAACCCGCTTCAGGATGATGGGACAACCAATGGGAATTCAACCAGAGGGACAAACGGCCCCCGGAAAAAATCAGGGTACGCCAAGTGGGTAGGCGGTGGACTGGGATGGGTTTTCGGAGGCCCGATCGGCGCAATCTTAGGGGTGGCGCTGGGTTCCATGTTCGACGGAATGAGCGGCCCCGGGATGCAGTACAGGGGCACTCCCCGGGGCGATTTTGCCATGAGTCTGCTCGTCCTTTCAGCAGCCGTGATGAAAGCTGACCGGAAAATCGTAAGATCGGAATTGGATTATGTCAGGAGTTTCTTTATTCAGCAGTTCGGCGAGGAAGAGGGGAATCGCATGATCCTGATGCTCAGAGAAATATTAAAACAGGAGATCAACATACAGGATGTTGCCGTGCAGGTCGGCCAATACACCGATTACGCCGTCAAGCTCCAACTGGTCCATTACCTTTTCGGAATTTGTGCAGCCGATAATTACTTCCAGGATGATGAGGTTGAAACAGTCAGGATCATTACCGGGTTGATGGGTGTTTCATCTTCCGATTATACCTCCATAAAAGCGATGTTCGTCAAGAATAACGGATGGGCTTACGATGTGCTGGAGATCACTTCCTCCGCCACCGACGAGGAGGTCAAGAAAGCTTACCGCGATATGGCGAAAAAACACCATCCCGATAAAGTGGCCAACCTGGGTGAAGATGTCAAAAAAGCAGCTACCGAGAAATTTCAAAAGATCAACGCTGCTTATGAAGAGATCAGGAAACAGCGGGGTAAGTTATAGGGGGCAGGCTGTCATCTTCTTGTTTCCAGCGTCTCAAGGGAGATATCCATAAGTGGGTAACGTTGCCAGTTTTCATAATCATAATGCCACCATTCGCTCGGCATCACCCGGAAACCGTACTGTTCCATGGCCCGGATCAGAGTTTCTCTGTTGTCGGCTGCTCTCTTAGAATCCGGTTTGTCAGCGACCGAGGCATGGATGGTAAAATCGTCATAGCCGGTAGGCATTTCTACCTCTTTCCCGGTTTTCAGATCGATCAAACTTACATCCACAGAGCATCCGCGGTTATGACGTGAACCTTTGGCCGGATCAGCGACAAAAAGGGTATCTTTAACGATCTCCCAGAACAACAGGGTTGCTGCATAAGGACGGTAGGCATCGAAAACCTTCAGTCCCAGACCCTGTTTTTCGAGGTGATGCACCACTTTGCGGAGTGCTTCCGCTAAAGGCAGACGAGCCCAGGCTTTGGGAATCGTATATACCTTCCGGCCCGTGAAATTTTCAGTCGTTGCATACCGTATGTCAAGCTGTAATTCCGGGATAAATTTTTCAAGATCGACCAGCCGCTGGTTGCTGTCGGTTTTTACCAGACTGTCGTACATTTTAAGGTTATCGATCAGTGGCAGGTTAAAAGGATTGAGGGGTTTTTTCTGTGCCGTTAACCAGAATGGAAAGACTGCAAGGAAAAGAAAAAGCGCTAATTTTACGGATTGATGCGTTTTCATAGGGTACCGGTTTCGGAATAACTTGCAGTAAATATAACTAAATTGATTACTAACGATAACTTGTATGACGAACAAATTGTTTACTCCCTCCCGGCTTGGAACGCTTGAACTCCGGAATCGTTCTATCCGTTCTGCAGCTTTTGAAGGAATGGCGCCGGGTCACCTGGTCTCTGATGATCTTATCAGCTATCACCGGTCCGTGGCGGCCGGCGGAGTCGGGATGACAACGGTAGCTTATGCCTCCGTTTCACAAAGTGGTTTATCGTTCAATCATCAGCTCTGGATGAGGCGTGAAGCGCTGCCCGGGTTGTGCCGTTTAACCGAAGCGGTGCACCGTGAAGGAGCTGCTGTGTCTATTCAGCTGGGCCATTGCGGACTAATGGCAAAACGTTCCCTTTCGGGAGGAAAATGTTTTGCTCCTTCGGGTCGTTTCAACCTCTATGGACCTACCTGGCCCCGTACCGTGACCCGCGAAGAGATACGGTCGATTGTTAAGGATTTCGGTGGAGCGACCCGCATGGCCGTGGAAGCCGGATTTGATGCTGTCGAGATCCATGCCGGCCACGGTTATTTTATCAGTCAGTTTCTTTCGCCCGTGACGAACCACCGGAAGGATGAATACGGCGGTTCTTTTGAAAACCGCTGCCGCTTTCTGCGGGAGGTGATCAGGGAAGTGATGCAGGCTGCCGGCAATCGCCTGGCGGTGACTGTCAAGATGAACCTTTCCGACGGAGTTCCCGGTGGTTGTGGAATTACAGAGGCCATCTCCATTGCACAATTACTTGAAAAAGAGGGAGTTCATGGATTGGTTCTTTCGGGGGGATTTGTCTCCAGCGCCCCGATGTACGTCATGCGGGGCGCGATGCCGATTCCGGTGATGGCACGTTATATAAAAAATCGGCTGATGGGTTTGGGAGTACTGCTTTTTGGCCGGTTCCTGATCAAACCGGAACCTTTTTCGGAGGCTTATTTTTTAGATGATGCACTGAAAATCAGGGAGAAAGTAAAGCTTCCGCTGATCTTCGTTGGTGGTTTAAACAGTCTGGCAACCATTGAAAAAGTGCTCAGTCTGGGCTTTGATTTTGTGCAATTTGCCCGCCCGTTGATTCATGATCCGGAATACATCAATAAACTGAAACGTGGTGAGATCACTCAATCCGGCTGTCAGCACAGCAATTACTGCATTGCCAGGATGTATTCGGGTAAGATGGTATGCTCTCAGCACCTGGATCAGGAGTAATCATTCGGTCCCTGACCCACATCGACGATTGAACCGTGGTAGAGCACACCATAAATGGTGGCCTTTCCGGATATTATTTCCGGTCGAAAAAAGGATTTTTTGAACTGATGCTCAAGGGAATTCCATAAATGATCGGAACATCGTCGCCCAACAGGCGAAGTTCCATGGCAGCCTGGCCCACGGTGTACATGATGCGGTTATCGACCCGATGGTCCATGGCCACGCTGACGGCCGATCCGATGGCGATTCCAAGGTCGCCGGTGTTAAAAGTACAGGGAATCATGGGGTGTTTGTTTTTTTCGGCACAGTTGGGAAATCCGCAACGGCCGCAGATGATCAATCCCTGCGAACGGATACGGGTGCCCAGCAAGACCAGTGCTTGTGCCTGGCGGATGTTTCCGGCGTCTCTGGCAAAGGCCGGAGCGTTGAATTCGCTGGCCATAGCTTCCATTTTTAAGGCGATGGGTTCGATTTCGTGTGGTTCTATCACAGCCAGCTCCAGGTTATCGACCCCTTTGGCTTTGGGAGCGGTCCGGGCCGCGGTGAGCATCAGCGCTGCAACCTGCAGGCAAAGTTCGTTTCGGAGGGAGGCTTCAGGTTTCATGTGGTAATAACTTTATGTTTCACGGTTCAGGATGGATTGAAAATGATGATTACATTCGATGGTGAGCCGGTTTGAAAAGGGTTGTGGAGTCCTGATCAATCGTGGAACCGCCAGGTGATGCCGAATTTAAAGGCCCCGTCCTGCATGGGATAGGTGGGTGTCAGATAGTAGTTGCGCCCCATAAAACTGGCATTGAAGTGGGAGTACATCACGAAAAAGCGCGCCCTTTGGATTTTCAGGTTGATGAAGACATCCATGTAAAGGTAATTACCGATTTCGCGTTGGTCCTGGAGGTGGAATGAGCGAAGGGCAGGGTTGTATTGATCGGCGTAATAGGAGGTATTGTAATAAAAATTCAGTCCGGGTTGAAGGAGAGCAGCGCCATGGAAGAGGTTTTGGTTGTAATAAATGGCCATATTACCCATGAAGGCAGGGAGACGGAGAAGGTTGGTACCCTGAACGGTTTGATAGACCAGTTGGGGTTTCAGGGTGAACCGCCACAGGTTGATGTTGCCGTTGAAATAGATTGTCAGTAAGGCAAATTGATCCTGAAATTGTTGTGGATGGGAGGAAGAATCGAGGTAAACATAGTGGTTGATCCTGCTGAGGTTGAAGCCGGTTTCCAGGAATTTGTAGGAATAGTTAAAACCGGCTGCAATCACCCCCTGTTTTTGCCAGGTAGTATCCCATTGATAGTTATTGCCGTTGTAATGTTCATAGAACCAGCCTGGTTGCTGATATGAATAGCTTCCGGTGAGAGCGATCGCCCCGATGTTTTTACCGGGTTTTCCCAGGATTGTCCGAAGTTTAACTTTCAGGTTGAAATCACCTTCATTGTAGTCGCCGATAACATAGTCGCCTTGTGCTTCCAGTCGAAGGGAGGAGAAGGGGTTGAAATCGATGGCGGCGTGGGGTATGAATTGCAGGAAATAGTTTCTTTTATCGCGGAGGAATACTTCTGAGTAGAGTTGTCGGAGCCCTGCTTCAAGGCGGAAAACCCTGGGTTTTTGTTGGAGGTTGAAGGCGGGGTTTGACCAGGTGATGTCGTTAACAATTTTCATGTTGACGATGGAATCGACGGTCAGCACGCTGTCATAAACTGGTGGTGGGAAGAAGCCGCTGTCGGGTTGGTTATCGATATAGTTAAATATCTGTCGGTTATATTGAAAGGAGTAAGTGATTCTGCCCAGTTCAACGGGATGGCGATTTTTGAAGGTGGTATCTTTTTCGTTGCGTGGGTGGCGGGTCAGGTCGAAGTAGTGTTTCATATAGACCCCTGATTCCCTGATGCGGTTGGTGGCGGATGGCAGGTTCACGGGGATGACGAGCCGGTTGGTATAGAGGTTCTGTTCGAAGAGGCTGTCGTATTTTACGCCTCCGTTTTCGTAGTTACGGAGGCGGTTGATGGTGAAGTTGGCGATGACCCCGTAGCGTTTGTCTTTGGTAAAGTACTGTGCAGTGACGACGAAGTTGATATGGTTGGTTTTTTGACGGTTATATGCGCCCGGTGCGGTTCTGACGCGGAAGTCGAAGCCCAGATTCAGGCTGCGGTAGATGTTGCGGCTGAAGATGGCGCGGAAGTTTTGTTCTTTTTTTGCTCCCTGGATGTAGGTTAGTTCGGTAAAGGTCTTGGTAACTTTAAAGTAATGGATGGAGTCGTTTTGGTAGAGGTAGGGGTCGGAGGTATGGATGCCGTAGTCGAAGCCACTGTTTTGGTTTTGGGGGAAGGGGAGGAGGGAGCGGGTGTTTTGTCCGATGTTACCCAGGAGTGCATAGAAGTGGTGATTTTTGAAGAGGGGATCGTAATCCTGGAAGCCAGTGAGGGCGGTATCGTTGGGATGGAGGCGAAGGGTTCCCAGTTTTTCGAAGTCGTTGTAAAAGAAGGAAACCCGGGAGGAGTCAGGTTTTTTATTCAGGGTGTCGGTTGGGGGTAGTGCAGGAGTTTCAGGTTGGTGGGCCGGGTGTTGGTGCAGGGTGGTATCGGGGTGAAAAGCGGGGAGGGAGACCAGTGGCAGGGAGATGCAGAGCAGGAGGAGAAGGGTACTGGAGAATAATTTTGGGAGGTACATTCAGCGGTACTGGTTGGTCTGGCAAAGATAAGGAAAAAGGGGATGGGGAAGGGGCAAAAAAAAACCCAGCGTCGAGGCTGGGTTTTTATAAAAGTTCGGCGACGACATACTCTCCCACAAAGATTGTAGTACCATCTGCGCTAGTGGGCTTAACGACTCTGTTCGGAAAGGGAAGAGGTGAACACCACTGCTATAGTCACCGTAAGATCTTTTGTTGAGCCAGGGCATACCGTAGTTCAACGATATCATACGACATATAGAGAAAGAAAATACAATGGGATAGTTAAAAGGTTGTCATTGAAGAAAGCATACGGGTAATTAGTACTGCTCGGCTTTGACATTACTGCCTTTAGACCTGCAGCCTATCAACGTCATGATCTATGACGACCCTTAAAGGAAACCTCATCTTGGGCTGAGTTTCGCGCTTAGATGCTTTCAGCGCTTATCTCATCCAGACATAGCTACTCTGCAATGCAGCTGGCGCCACAACAGATGCACTAGCGGTCTGTCCAACTCGGTCCTCTCGTACTAGAGTCAGGTGCCCTCAAGTTTCCAACGCCCACAACAGATAGGGACCGAACTGTCTCGCGACGTTCTGAACCCAGCTCACGTGCCACTTTAATCGGCGAACAGCCGAACCCTTGGGACCTTCTTCAGCCCCAGGATGTGACGAGCCGACATCGAGGTGCCAAACCACCGCGTCGATATGAGCTCTTGGCGGTGATCAGCCTGTTATCCCCGGAGTACCTTTTATCCTTTGAGCGATGGCCCTTCCATTCGGAACCACCGGATCACTATATCCCAGTTTCCTGCCTGTTCGACTTGTTTGTCTCACAGTCAAGCACCCTTGTGCTATTGCACTCTACGCATGGTTACCAAGCATGCTGAGGGTACCTTTGAAAGCCTCCGTTACGCTTTTGGAGGCGACCACCCCAGTCAAACTACCCACCATGCACTGTCTCCCGCGAGGGATTAGGCGCCAGATAAACAAAGGCTGGTATTTCAAGGTTGACTCCACGACTCCTAGCGAAGCCGCTTCACAGTCTCCCAGCTATCCTACACATTGTTTATCCAGAGTCAATGCAAAGTTATAGTGAAGGTTCACGGGGTCTTTCCGTCCCGTTGCGGGTATCCGGCATCTTCACCGGAACTACAATTTCACCGAGCTCACAGCTGAGACAGTGCCCAGATCGTTACACCATTCGTGCAGGTCGGAACTTACCCGACAAGGAATTTCGCTACCTTAGGACCGTTATAGTTACGGCCGCCGTTTACTGGGGCTTCAATTCAAAGCTTCGTCTTGCGACTAACCTCTCCTCTTAACCTTCCAGCACCGGGCAGGTGTCAGGCCATATACGTCATCTTAAAATTTAGCATAGCCATGTGTTTTTGATAAACAGTCGCCTGGGCCATTTCTCTGCGGCCAACTTGCGTTGGCGTCCTTTATTCCGAAGTTACAGGACTAATTTGCCTAGTTCCTTAGCTGTGATTCACTCGAGCGCCTTTGGATACTCTCCTCGACCACCTGTGTCGGTTTCCGGTACGGATAGCTATTACCTGAAGCTTAGGGGGTTTTCTTGGAAGTCTGCTTAGGATCATTATCCGATCGTCCGAAGACTCACGGTACTATCAGGTTTCAGCACATTTGGTGGATTTGCCTGCCAAACGTATACCTACACCCTTCAACGTACTATTCCGTCAGTACGCAGATCTTTCACTCCTTCGTCGCCCCGTGGCAGTAATAGCCAGTATAGGAATATTAACCTATTGTCCATCGGTATCTCCTTTCGGATTAACCTTAGGGTCCGACTAACCCTGATCTGATTAACATTGATCAGGAAACCTTGGTCTTTCGGCGAGCAGGTTTTTCACCTGCTTTATCGTTACTTATGCCTACATTTTCTTTTCCAGTCGCTCCAGCACACCTTACGGTACACCTTCGCTGCAACTGGAATGCTCCCCTACGACCCATTACTGGATCCATAGCTTCGGTATTATGCTTAATGCCCGATTATCATCCACGCCCGATCGCTCGACTAGTGAGCTGTTACGCACTCTTTAAATGAATGGCTGCTTCCAAGCCAACATCCTAGCTGTCAATGCAATCAGACTTCGTTAGATCAACTTAGCATAAATTTGGGGACCTTAGCTGATGGTCTGGGTTATTTCCCTCTCGGCGCTGGACCTTAGCACCCAACGCCTCACTCCCGGATATATGTCATAGTATTCGGAGTTTGTCAGGATTTGGTAGGCGGTGAAGCCCCCTAGTCCTATCAGTAGCTCTACCTCTATGACACTCAACTCCGAGGCTGCCCCTAAAGGCATTTCGGGGAGTACGAGCTATCTCTCAGTTTGATTAGCCTTTCACCCCTACCCACAGCTCATCCAAGCACTTTTCAACGTAAACTAGTTCGGTCCTCCATCTCCTGTTACGGAGACTTCAACCTGGCCATGGGTAGATCACAAAGTTTCGCGTCTACCCCCACTAACTGAACGCCCTGTTCAGACTTGCTTTCGCTTCGGCTCCGTCCGTAATCAGACTTAACCTTGCTAGTGAGGAGTAACTCGTAGGCTCATTATGCAAAAGGCACGCCGTCACCCCATAAGGGGCTCCGACCGTTTGTAAGCGCATGGTTTCAGGTTCTATTTCACTCTTCTGTTCGAAGTACTTTTCACCTTTCCCTCACGGTACTGGTCCACTATCGGTCTCTCAGGAGTATTTAGCCTTACCAGATGGTGCTGGCAGATTCTCGCAGGATTTCTCCGGTCCCGCGATACTCAGGATACAGCTAGGTAGTAAATTCGTTTCATGTACAGGACTATCACCTTCTATGGTATAACTTTCCAGAAATCTTCCATTACAAATTTACAGTCCACGTTGCTGTCCTACAACCCCGGCTTTGCCGTAACAAAACCGGTTTAGGCTGTTCCCCGTTCGCTCGCCACTACTTGGGGAATCACTATTGTTTTCTCCTCCTCCGGGTACTTAGATGTTTCAGTTCCCCGGGTTTGCTCCCCGTTACCAGGGTTCCAGGCCTTCAGCCTGGAGGGTTGCCCCATTCGGAAATCTCCGGATCGAAGGTTGTTTGCACCTCCCCGAAGCTTATCGCAGCTTACCACGTCCTTCATCGCCTCTGAGAGCCAAGGCATCCGCCATACGCTCTTAATTACTTTCTTTCAATCTACTCTTTTTTGTACAGACCCTGACGGCGCTCGGTAAAGCAAGGTGTGCCCTGTTTCACGATTCATCAGTATCTGTACGGATTAGGATATAATGACAATCTTTCGACTAATCATTGTATTTTCTTTCAATATGTCAAAGAACGTTGGGCTTTCAGAAAAACGGGGGAGAGGGTAATAAGATTACACGCTCTGCGCTCACATTTTTCATCCCTTGGTGGAGAATAAGGGAGTCGAACCCTTGACCCCTAGCTTGCAAAGCTAGTGCTCTGGCCAACTGAGCTAATTCCCCAAATCGATTGATGTAGTCCCGGGCAGAGTTGAACTGCCGACCCCTACATTATCAGTGTAGTGCTCTAACCAACTGAGCTACGGGACTATATATACGAATTACGAAGTTCGAAGTACGAATTAAGACGTAGATCATTCGATAATCCTATGCTCAGAGGATGGTACACTTCCTGAGCTCGGTTTGGGCTCTTTTCTTAGGTCAAGAAAAGAAGTAAAATGCAGTAGCAAACGTCAACACGCCGTAGCGTGCAATAGTTAACCAACTCTAGAAAGGAGGTATTCCAGCCGCACCTTCCGGTACGGCTACCTTGTTACGACTTAGCCCCAGTCATTGGTTTTACCCTAGGTCGCTCCTTGCGGTCACGAACTTTAGGTACCCCCAACTCCCATGGCTTGACGGGCGGTGTGTACAAGGCCCGGGAACGTATTCACCGTATCATTGCTGATATACGATTACTAGCGAATCCAACTTCACGAAGTCGAGTTGCAGACTTCGATCCGAACTGAGACCGGTTTTAGAGATTTGCATCCTGTCACCAGGTAGCTGCCCTTTGTACCGGCCATTGTAGCACGTGTGTAGCCCTGGACGTAAGGGCCGTGCTGATTTGACGTCATCCCCACCTTCCTCACTACTTGCGTAGGCAGTTTCACTAGAGTTCCCAGCATGACCTGATGGCAACTAATGATAGGGGTTGCGCTCGTTATGGGACTTAACCCGACACCTCACGGCACGAGCTGACGACAACCATGCAGCACCTCGCTGGCCGCTCCGAAGAGAAATCCGGTTTCCCGGACGGTCGCCCAGCGTTCTAGCCCAGGTAAGGTTCCTCGCGTATCATCGAATTAAACCACATGCTCCTCCGCTTGTGCGGGCCCCCGTCAATTCCTTTGAGTTTCAATCTTGCGATCGTACTCCCCAGGTGGATTACTTAATGCTTTCGCTTAGACGCTGACAGTATATCGCCAACATCGAGTAATCATCGTTTACGGCGTGGACTACCAGGGTATCTAATCCTGTTTGATCCCCACGCTTTCGTGCCTGAGCGTCAGTTACAAC
>Ga0209098_1003294_pt1 | contig 13550 bp, 11 predicted proteins | sample AD_JPNHW1_MetaG_FD_184429 | JGI IMG/M metagenome (GOLD analysis project Ga0209098, IMG submission 184429) | Active sludge microbial communities of municipal wastewater-treating anaerobic digesters from Japan - AD_JPNHW1_MetaG (SPAdes) (version 2) | ecosystem: Engineered > Bioreactor > Anaerobic... | reverse complement strand
CGGCGGAAACGACGAGCACTTTGTCGCGGCCGGCCGGTTCGACGCGCTGCAATTCGCCGGTGCCGTCCACATGGCCGCTGACCAGATGGCCGCCCAACGGGTCGCCGAGGCGCAGGGCGCGTTCGAGGTTCAAGGGCGCACCCGGCGCTTTGTTCCGCAACGCGGTTTTGTCGAAGGTTTCGCGCAGCACGTCGAACGTCAAGTGATCGCCATGCTGTTCGACCAGCGTGAGGCAGGCGCCGTTCACGGCCACGCTCTCGCCGATCTGGAGCGGCCCGTCGAAATGGGCGGAAAGGGTCAACCGACCCGCTGCGCCTTGGAAAGCGATTTGTTCCAGCCGCCCGACTTGTTGAACGAGCCCGGTGAACATTCACGCCTCCTTGCCGACGGGCGTCAGACGCAGGAACAGGTCTTGGCCGACGAGGCGCGATTCCCGCAAACGAAAACGCGGGGCCTGCCTGAGCGGCCATTGCGTCTTGCCCATGGCGCCGACGGAACCGCCGATCAGCACCGGAGACATGAAAACGCACAACTCGTCGGCCATGCCGGCGCGAATCAATTCGCCGGCCAAGATGCCGCCGCCTTCGCAGAGCACGCGCAGGCAGCCGAGACGACCCAGTTCTGCGGCCAAGGCCGGCAAGAGGCGCCGCGGCGGCAATTCCAGGACGGTGGCACCGGTGCGGCGGATGCGGCGCGCGCAAGCCGGCTGCCAACCCTTGGGCGCCGCGACGATGGTGCGCGCGGCGTGTTCGTCCGTGAAGAGTTGGGCGGCGAGGGGCAGGGGGGCTCGGCGGACGACGACCACGCGCCACGGCTGGCGTTTGCCGTCCGGCCGCGGCCAGAGCGACGGATCGTCGTGCCGGACCGTTCCGGCGCCGACCATGATGGCATCGGCGGCGCGGCGCATGGCTTGAACCGTTTCCCGGGCCTGAGGTCCCGTGATCCAACGCGAGGAGTGGGCGTGGTCCGCGATTCGTCCGTCCAGCGAAAGTCCGAGTTTTAGCGTGAAGAAGGGGCGGTTTCGCCGCATGCGGCAGGCGAACGGGGCAATGAGTTCGGCGGCTGCGGCGCCGCAGGGGCCCGTTGAGACCTGGACTCCGGCGCGGCGCAACAACCGCAGTCCGCGTCCCGCATGCCGGGGATTGGGATCGACGGCGGCGACCACGACGCGCGCGAGGCCGGCGCGCAGGATGGCGTCGGTGCAGGGCGGGGTGCGGCCGAACGTGGAGCAGGGTTCCAGCGTGACGTACAGCGTGGCTCCGCGCGCGGCCGCTCCGGCCTGCCGCAGCGCGAAGATTTCGGCGTGGGGCCCGCCGGCTTTCTTGTGCCAGCCTTGCCCGATTTTTCGGCCGTTTTTCACGACCACCGCTCCGACGGGCGGATTCGGGCGCGTCAATCCTTCCCCGCGGCGCGCCAAAGCGAGCGCTTGCCGCATCCAGTTCAGGTCGGATTCGGGAAACGGTTTCATTTCGATTCTTCCAGATCCAGCAGGGCATCGACGAAGGTGGCGGGATCGAAGGGGGCGAGATCGTCGGCGCCTTCGCCGAGGCCCGCATAGAGGATGGGCAGATCCAATTCCTGTCGCACGGCGAACAAGAAGCCGGCCTTGGAACTACCGTCGAGCTTGGTGACGATGGCGCCGGAGAGCGGCGTTATTTCGTGGAATTGCCGCGCCTGCACCACGGCGTTTTGGCCCAGCATGGCATCGAGCACGACCCAGGTGTGGTGCGGCGCGCCGGGCAGGCGCTTGTCCATGGCGGCGCGCACTTTCTGGAGCTCGCGCATGAGCGGCTCTTTCGTGTGCATGCGTCCAGCGGTGTCCACGAGGACGACGTCGCATTGGCGAGCCAAGGCGGCATCGATCGCGTCGTAGGCGACGGCCGCCGCGTCGCCGCCGGTGGCGCCGACCACGGATTCGCAGCCGATTTTGTCGGCCCACAGCTTGAGCTGATGGGAGCCGGCGGCGCGGAAGGTGTCGGCGGCGCCGAGCAGCGGCTTGCGGCCCGCGCGCAACGCCAGCCGCGCCAACTTGGCGGCGGTGGTGGTCTTGCCGGAGCCGTTGATGCCGACCAGCAGCGCGACCGTCGGCGCGGGCAGCGCGGCCCAGTCCGGCGCCGGATTGTCGCCGAGGGCGGCGATCAACACGCGCCGGAACGCGGCGGTCAACGATTCCCGGCGCGAAGCGGCGTTTTCCAGTTCCTTGGACAGCGTCTGGACCAGCCGCATGGGCACGTCGGCGGTGATGAGCAGATCGGCGAGTTCCTCGACGGTGGCCTCGTCCGGCCGCGCCGCCGAAAACAGGCCTTTCAGCGCGCCGGAAAATCGCGCGCGCGTTTTGCGGAGGCTGTCGAACCAGGCGCCCATGGCATCGGCATCAGCGGGGTTCCGCCGGCGAGCTGGGGGCGCGCGCGGGCCGATCGAGACCCTTGCGGATGCGATCGAGGATGCCGTTCACGAACTTGCCGGATTCAATGGAGCTGTAGGCCTTGGCCAGTTCGACCGCTTCGTTGATCGACACGACGGGCGGGATGTCGTCGCGGTAGAGCATCTCGAAGACCGCGATGCGCATGGCATTGCGGTCGACGGTGCCCATGCGGTCGATTTCCCAGTTCTCCGCGTATTTGGCGATCAGGGGATCGATCTCCGCGTGGTGGGCGATGACGCCGCGCGCCAGTTCTTCCGCGAATAGGCGCGCCTTGGCGCGCTGGCGGTCCTCCTTGCCGGCCGGCTGGCCGACGGGGGGCGGGGCGGTTTCCTCGTTCTGGTTCTCCCAAAACAGCTTGAAGCCCTCGTCGAGGGATTCGTCCCGGTTGAATTCGGATTGGAAGAGGAACTGCAGCGCCCATTCGCGGGCCTCGTGGCGGATTCCCATGAGGGGTCCTTTCGTTGGTGTCGAAGGCGAAATTGAACCAGATTCGCCGAAAGATGCAATCCTAGGCCAGTTGCTTGAACAACGAGGCCATTTCGATGGCGGTTTGCGCGGCGTTCCAACCGCGGTTGCCGGACTTGCTGCCGCAGCGCTCGATGGCTTGGTCGAGATTCTCGGCGGCCACGATGCCATCGACGACCGGAATGCCGGTGGCGAGGCTGATTTGGGTCAACGCGCGCGCGACTTGGGCGTTGATGAGCCCCGCGTGCGACGTCGCGCCTTGGATGACGGCGCCGAGCGCGATCAAGGCGTCGTGCCGCTTGGCCGCGGCGAGCTTCTGGAGCGCGATGGGCTGTTCGTAGGCGCCGGGCACCCAGACGATTTCGACGTTCTTCTCATCCGCGCCGTGGCGCGCCAGGCAGTCGAGGGCGCCTTTCAGAAGCTGGCCGGTGAACAGGTCGTTGAAGCGGCTCACGACGATGCCGAACTTCAGCCCTTTCGCATCGAGCTGGCCGCTGGTTTCCTTGCAGTTCATGGTTTCCTTTCCGGGTCAGATCAGGTGGCCCAGTTTTTCCTTCTTGGTTTTCAGATAGCGCGCGTTTTGGGGCGTAGGGGGGAAGGCGATGGGCACGCGCTCGACGATGTCGATGCCGTAGCCTTGGATGCCGACGACCTTGCGTGGATTGTTGGTCAGCAGGCGCAGGCGGGAAATGCCCAGGTCGAGGAGCATCTGGGCGCCGACGCCATAGTCGCGCAAGTCGGGGGCAAAACCCAGTTGGAGGTTGGCTTCGACGGTGTCGAGGCCCTGTTCCTGCAGGGCGTAGGCGCGGATTTTGCCGGCCAGCCCGATGCCGCGGCCTTCCTGCCGCATGTAGAGAATCGCGCCGTGCCCGGCGGCGACCACCTGCCGCATGGCGGCGTGGAGCTGGCTGCCGCAGTCGCAGCGGCGCGAGGCGAACACGTCGCCCGTCAGGCATTCGGAATGGATGCGCACCAGCGGTGCGTCCTGTTTCGCCGGCTCGCCATGGACGAGAGCCACGTGGTGCTCGCCGGTGAGTTCGTCGACGTAGAGGTGGAGCTTGAACTCGCCGTAGTCCGTCGGCAGGTCCACCGCGGAATCGCGCCGGACGATGCGCTCGCGCGTCCGGCGCCAAGCCACCAGCGCCGCGACCGTCAGGATGCGCAGGCCGTGCTGGTTCGCGAACGCGACCAGATCCGGCAGGCGGGCCATTTCGCCGTTGTCGCGCATGACTTCGCAGATCACGCCGATGGGCTTGAGGCCGGCCAGGCGGGCCAGATCGACGGCGGCTTCGGTGTGGCCCGTGCGGCGCAAGACGCCGCCGGGCACGGCCTGCAACGGAAACATGTGGCCGGGCCGGATGAAATCGCAGGCGGTGGAGTGGTCGTCGGCCAGCAACTGCACGGTGCGGGCGCGGTCGAAGGCGCTGATGCCGGTCGAAATGCCTTCGCGGGCATCGACGGATACGGTGAAGGCGGTGCGGTAGCGGTCGCGCTCGTCGAGCGGCACCATGCGGCCCAGACCCAGCCGGCACAGGCGGCTTTCGTCCATGGGCACGCAAATCAGTCCGCGGCCATAGGTGGCCATGAAATTGATGATGTCGGGCGTGATCTTTTCGCCGGCGGCGACCAAGTCGCCCTCGTTTTCGCGGTTCTCGTCGTCCACGACCAGCAGCATGCGGCCGGCGCGCACGACGTCGAGCGCTTCCTCCACCGTGCAGAAAACGGACTCTTGTCCGGATTTTTCCATGAAAAAACCGAAGACCTTTCTGTCTTCGGGCGGGGGCGGGCGGTCGAACGCCACATGTCTTCTTCCATCCAGACTGTTCACTGTCGGCCAAGGAATCGCACCTTGTCTGCCTTTCGGCTCGCGGGCTTTACCGCCGGTCGGGAATTTCACCACGCCCTGAAGACGAAAGACACGCTACCACTCCCGATCCGTTCCTGCAACCCCCGAAATGGCTTCGGCGCGATTTCCGGCGGGCGGTGCCGAACCGCTTGGGAACCGTCAAGGCTGCGCGGCGGGCGGCGGCCCGTTCTTCTTTTCCTCGCCGGAGAACAGTTCGGCGGGGTTGAGATTGACGGGGCGCCAGCGCGGATCTTCGAAGGTGCCGGTCAGGCGGAATTCGAGCAGGCGCGTGACCGGCAGCGTGGCCAGGCGCACGAGCGCGGCGACGGGCCCGCTGCGCAGCAGCTGGACTTCCACGCGAAAATCCAAGGAGGTGTCGAAGCCGTAATCGCCCGCGGCCTTCACGCTGAAGACCGTGCCCTGCAGCTGGACGTTGCGGGACGCGACGCGGCTGTTGCGGATCGCGAAGTCGCCGCTCGCATCCGTCTGCGCGAAGAGCGTGAAATCGGGCAGGAGCTTGGACAAGATGGCCGACAAGCCGCTGAACAACTTGGTTTGGAACAGCAACCCGCCGCGCACGTCGACGTGGCCCCCGCCGATCGCGGTGGGCCCCATGCCCTTGCCGATATAGCCCCCGACGCGCGCCGTGCCGTCCACGGTGCCGCGCAGTTCGCCGGCGGGCTTGCCCATGGAGGCCGACAGCAGATTGGAGAGGCTCGCGTTGTTCGCGCGGAAGTCCACCTCGTAGCGCCAGTTCGTGTCGCTGCCGACGGGATAGAGGCAGCCGCTGCCGCCGAATTGTCCGCCATAGGCGGTCGCGGCGGCGTTGGTGATGCGGATGCGCAGCCCGCGCACGGCCAGATCGAATTCGGCGTTGTCGGCTTCCCATCGGTAATAGCCGAAACGCTGCGCTTCCACGTGCGCATCCAATTGGTTCAGCGAAAAATTGCAATAGTCGAGCAGGCCATCGACGCGCACGTGCGTCGGTCCGTTGAGCAGGAAGGGCTCCATGAACTTCGCCGCCGCCGGTCCGATCATCTGGGCGGCCGCGCGCGGATCGATCGTGCTGTCGACGTGCTCCAGGCGCAGGGTCTGGTTGGAAAATGCCATGTGGACGTCGCCGCGGGCGGTTCCTTCCGGCCGGACGAGAGTGGCGCCGGCGAGGTGCATGACTTCGTTGGTGACGTTGAGCTGGCCGTGCGCGGATTGCACCGCCGCGCCGTTGATCGTGACGTTGGTGGCCTGCACCGGGCCGAAGCAGTAAATGGCCGGATCGCCGACCGTGCCGCCGATCACGACGTCGCCGTGGAGCGGCTCTTGAATGCCGAACCAGTTCACGATGGTCCGGAAATTCGGCGTCATGACGGGCTTCAGCAAGTGGGGATTGATCGTGCCCTCCACCCGCGCTTCGAATCGCTTGCGGTCGATCAGATAGAATCCCTCGCGAATTTTCAGCCGGCTGGCGTCGGGACCGGTTGCCAGCTGGAGCGCGGCTTTGTCGAGGCGCACCTCGTTGCCATCGCGCCGGAACGACGCGTCCAGGCTTTCGATGGGCACGTCGCGCACCGTGGCGCGGGAAAGCGCCACGCGGCCGGAGAACCGGTCGGCCAATTCGGCCACGGGCGCCGGTCCGACCTGCAATTCCACGCGCAGCGGAAAACGGTAGTTGGTGACGACGGTGGCGGCGGCCGCCTGAAGATGCTCCGGCAACAGATCGAGGAACACGTCGGGGGAGAGCGTGTTGAGCAGGTGGACGGAAGCCGTTTGGTTGGTCAAATCGTACCACCCGGACAGGCCGAGCACGTCCTTGCCCCGGCGGATCTGCACGTCCGGCACTTGGATTTGCTGGTCTTTGAGGGCCATGTCCAGTTCGAATTGGTCGAACGGCACGCCCCGCACTTCGCCGCCGGCGGCATTGTCCAGCCGGAAGGCCACCGCGTGCGCCCGCGGCCGGCTTGGACGGATGGCGAACGTGAAATCCGCGGTGGGCGGCGCCCGGAAGGAAATCTGGTTCATCTGTTCCACGATCCGCAGCGCCCAATCGGGAGCGTCTTCGATGGCCCGCATGGCGACGGCCAACGGATTGCCGACGGGCGTTCGCGCCTTGGCGGCCGGATAGAACGCCCCGCGGCCCCGGAAATGGATGCCCAGCAGGTCGGCGGAAAATTCCCGCAGCGTCACTTCGCGCTCGGTGGCGGAAAACCGCAGATGGATCTTGTCGGCGGCGACTTCGCGCGAGCCGCCCCGCGCGCCGAACTTGCTCCGGCCCAGATCGGCCCGCAGCGAACCGTCCACGATGGACAGGACCGGCACGACGCGCCGCCGGAAGAGCAGGGGGAGGGGATTGACCGCCACCGTGAGTTCCCGGGCCTCCATGAACGGTTCCGGCGCGTCGGCGGCCATGAACAGCCGCACGTTGCGCGCGACCAGGCCGCGATCGATTTCCAGCGTCAGGCGCTCGATTTGCAGGAAATAGCCGCGCTGCGCCATGCGGTCGAGGAACAGATCCGTGCAATAGGCCGGCAAACCGACCAGATGCAGATAGGCGAACAGCACGAGCAGCAGGAACAGCACGAGAAACACGAAACGCAGGATCCAGCTGGACGAATGCCGGACGGCCAGCAGCAAAAACGCCCCGAAGCGCCGTCCATGGGGATGGCGTTTCGCGGGCGCAGCCGGCAGTCCGGGGTTCATGAGGCCACATCCTAAGCGCTTTGTCCCGCGGGGAAAAGCCCGAATGCGGCCGTTGTGCCCGGCCGCGGTTTCCGACGGAATGGGGGTTGCCAAATGCGGCGAATCCGCGAGAATGTCGAAACGAGTTGGACGTTGCACGTGAACAAGCCGGCCAGAATTCTTTGCCGCACCTATGAGCGCCTGCGATTGAGCGGGAAATCCTTTGCGCTCGTATCGAACAATTGCTGGGGCTACGAGCTGTACGGCGCCTTGGGGCGGGAATACAACACGCCGTTCGTCGGGCTGTTCGTGCCGCCGGACAGCTATTTGCGCCTGCTGGAAAACTTCGACGATTGCCTGCACGCAAAACTGGAATTTCCCGACCCCCAAGCCGCTGCCGTTGCGGCGCGCTATCCGGTCGGTCGGCTCGGCGCCGGCGTGGAAATCCATTTCTTGCATTATGCGTCGGCCGACGAGGCCCGCGCCAAGTGGGAACGGCGGACGGCGCGGCTGCGGACGGCGCGGGCGGCCGGCGTGCCGCTGTATTTGAAGCTGTGCGATCGCGACGGCTGCACGAGCGCGCACTTGGCCCGCTTCCACGCGCTGCCGTTTGGACGCAAGGTGTCGATCGGCGTGCGTACCTTCGATTCGCCGCATCACCTTTGCCGGCCGGAACTCAAGGATCCTGGCGGCGATTGTGTCGTCGATGGCGTGAAGCTCTATGCCCAACGCTATCGCTGTTTCGACGTCGCGGAATGGATTGCGCGGGGATGCGTGACCTCCACGGTATATTCCAGAATTCTCGCGCGTTTTTCCTGATGCCCGGCTGCGGGCGCGGCGGATGGGCGCATCTTGACTTTCGGGGGGCGGTATTGGATTCTCCACTCCCATAGGCACATCCGCATCTGTCATGACGCTTTCCGCCATCATCTGCACCCACGATCCGGACTTGAAACGGCTGGAACGGGTTTTTCGCGCGCTGGCGGCCCAGACGTTGCCGCCGACCGAGTGGGAATGCATCTTGGTCGACAATGCCTCGCGGGCGGACGTCGCCCGCCAGTTCGATCTGCGCTGGCATCCGGCGGGTCGCGTCGTGCGCGAAGAGGCCTTGGGCTTGACCGCCGCCCGGTTGCGGGGCATTGCCGAAGCCCAAGGCGAAGGCTTGGTTTTCGTGGATGACGATTGTCTGCTGGATCCGGATTACCTGGCCCAGGCGGCGCAGACGTTTCGGGAGCATCCCTTCTTGGGCGCGCTCGGCGGCTATGGCCGGGCGGAGTATGAAACGCCGCCTCCGGCTTGGCTGACTCCGTCTCTCCGGCATTACCACTTGGATCTGCCGCCTCCGGACATCGGGAACGACCTGCTCTACGCACAGGTGCTCGGCTACTGGGGCCCGTGGTTCCCGATCGGCGCCGGGCTGTGCATCCGGCGGGAACTGGCCCGGCACTATGCGCAGGTCGTCCGGGCGGACCCGGTCGCGCTCGGATTCGATCGCACCGGCAAGCAACTGGCCGGCGGCGGCGACTTGGACATGGGCATCTGCACCATGGAACGCGGATATGCCATCGGACGTTCGCGGCGCTTGCGGTTCGTCCACGTCGTGCCGGCCTTCCGCATGGAGCTGGATTACATGCTGCGCTTGCTGTACATGAGCCAGTACACGACCGAACGGCTGCTGGTGCACCGCGGCTGGAAAAAGCCGGTTCCGCCGACGGATTCCCCCGCTTGGCGAAGCCTCAAGCGCTGGGTGGGCGGACTGCGGCGCCATCCGCCGGAGGATCGGTGTTGGCAGGCCTTGGCCCGCGGTCGGATCGACGGCTTGGCCGGGGCGCCGCTGGATCCGCGTTTCTGCGGACGGTAGGGGGGAAGAGATTTGGATTTCCGGGCTAGCCCGACCGACGCGCAGCACACGACATGGTATTCAACTCGCTAGTCTTTTTGGTTTTCTTCGTGGTGGTCTACGGCCTCTACCGGGCCTTGCCGCACCGCGGGCAGAACCTGCTGCTGCTCGTTTCCAGCTACTTTTTCTATGGCTGGTGGGATTGGCGTTTTCTGTCCCTGATTTTCATTTCCACGGCGATCGACTACGTCGCCGGCCGGGTGATCGGCTCGTCCGGCGCCGATCCGCGGCGCCGCCGGATCGCCTTGGCGGTCAGCATGACCAGCAACCTGACCATCCTCGGGTTCTTCAAGTATTTCAATTTCTTCGCCGACAATCTGGCCGCGCTGCTCCAGCTGGTGGGCTTGCCGACGTTCGTGCGCCACTTGGACATCATCCTGCCCGTGGGCATTTCCTTCTACACGTTCCAGGCCATGTCCTATACGCTGGATATCTATCGCGGCCATCTGCGGCCGGCGCGAAGTTTCCTGGACTTCGCGACGTTCGTCTCGTTCTTCCCCCAATTGGTCGCGGGCCCCATCGAGCGCGCGTCCCACCTGCTGCCCCAGATCGAAAATCCGCGGACCGTGACGCGCGCCGGCATCGAAAGCGGCCTGTGGTTGATCTTCTGGGGGCTGTTCAAGAAGTGCGTCATCGCCGACAATCTGGCGATTCTGGTCGATGGCGTGTTCGGGGCCGAAACCGCGACGGGCGCGACTTCGTTGCTGGCGCTCTACGCGTTCGCCTTCCAGATTCTCTGCGATTTTTCCGGCTACAGCGACATGGCCCGCGGCCTCGCGCGCTGGATGGGCGTGGAACTGATGGTGAATTTCAACAATCCGTATTTCGCGGTGAATCCGAAGGATTTTTGGGCGCGCTGGCACATCAGCCTGTCGAGCTGGCTGCGGGATTACCTGTACATCACGCTGGGCGGCAATCGGCGCGGCCGGCGGCGCACGTACGTCAACTTGGCCTTGACCATGTTGCTGGGCGGACTCTGGCACGGCGCGGCCTGGACGTTCGTCGCGTGGGGCGCCTTCCACGGCGCGATGCTGGTGGTCTACCACGCTTGGGCGGAAAAACACGTGCCCAAGGGCGCCGTCGATTCCGGCCGCTGGCTGTGGTTGCGCCGCATCGCGTTTTTCCATCTGGTCTGCCTGGGCTGGCTGTTCTTCCGGGCGAATTCCATGGGGCAGGTGGGGCAGATGCTGACCAACGTCTTCACGAATTTCGCGTGGGACGCCGCCGCCGGCAACATGCTGGCCACGCTCGTCCTGCTGTGCCTGCCGCTGTGGGCCGTGCAGATCTTGCAGGTGAAAACGGGCACGCTCATGGCGCCGACGCAGTTGTCGTTGGTTCCGCGCGCGGCGCTCTATGCGACGCTGGTCCTCCTGCTGCTGGCGTTGGGCAACACCGGCGGCGGCGCCTTCATCTATTTTCAATTCTGACCATGCCAACGCCCCCCCTCCATTCGAGCGTCCCGGAACTGGAACGAGCCTTCCTGCGGAAGGCGTGGTGGCTGTTTCCCGCGCTGGGCGCACTGGCGGCCCTGGCCGTGGGCGGACCTTTTTGGGCCTGGGTGGACGGGCAGCCGCTCGCCATTCGCTGGGCGCAACTGTTTAGCCTGCGGGCGGGCGCGGCGGCTTTGGCGGGGCTGGCGGTCTGGGCCGTTTGGTTCTGGGGCCTGCGGCTGAGGCGCGCGAAGCCTTGGGCGCTTCTGCTCGCCGCCGGCATGCTGGTCGGGGCGGAAATGCTCTTGCGTTCGCCGCTGGCCCAGACCCCGCTGTGGCTGGCGGCGCGCGCGCGCCTGGACGCGGGACAACATTTCATGCGGGAAGTCTGCTACGTGCGGCTGGAAGAAGCCGCCGGCCGCGCGGACGATCCACCGGCCGCGATTCTCGTGGGCTCCAGCCAGATGCTGCATGGCGTGAACGTCGGCAAGCTCGCGGCGCTGCAGCCGCGGCCGGTCATCCGCCGGGCGATGTTCGGCATGGCGCCCCTCAAGGCGCTCGCCATGCGGGCCTACGTGCCGTTTCGCCCGGGCGACGTCTGCGCGATGTATCTCTCGGAGTTCGATTTCACCAACCAAGAGCCGTTCCCCTTCGACTGGTTCCGTCCGTATGCGTCCTGGCGGACCTTGCCCGACGTGATGCGCTGCGTGCCGAAATCCACGGCGATCCGGGAATGGCGGCACATCGTCGATTTCGCGCTCGCCGCGACCACGGAATGGTGGCGCGCGCGCGATTTCATCCGCCCGCTCGTTTTTCGCTTCTGGCTGGGCGGCGCCCGGGCAGACGTCGAAGCCGCGCCGGCGGATTTGGCGGCGGCCGCGGCCAAGGCGCGCGGCGCGCTGCGATTTTCGGACGCGGACTGGAACGCCTTTCGGCGCTACGCCGATCTGGCGACCGCGCAGGATGTGAAGCTGCTGGTGTTCGAAGGCGACGTGAATCCCGCCATCTATTCCGCCGAACGGACGCAGGCCAAGGAAGCGACGCGGGAAAAGGTGTCCGCGTTCGTGGCGGCGGGCCATGGGCGCTACGTTTCGCTGGCCGAGCAGGCGCTGGATCTGGGGCCGGAAGACTGGCTCGACATGACCCATCTGACGCCGTCGGGCAACGACAAGCTGACGCGGCGCCTCGCGCAGGAGCTGGCGCAACCATGACGTCGCCCATGCGCATCGCCTATCTTTGCGCCAATTATCTGAACCGCCGGGGTGGCGCGGAACTGCATGCGCATCGGCTGGCGGAGGAATTGGCCCGGCTCGGCCACGCCGTGACGATGATCGCCGCCGTCGGTCCGCTGGAACCGTATCCGGGGGCGCCGTACCGGACGGTGGCGCTGCGGCGCGACCGGCGCCGCGAGGAGCGCGCGCGGCGCTGGCTTGCGCTGGAGCACGTGCGCGGCGGCTATCGGCTGGCACAGTGGCTGCTGCGCGGCGGCACCCAGCGGCTTCTGGCGCTGGGTCCCTGCTGCCCGGAACTGGAAGATCCGCGCCTTTGCGCCAACTACGACGTCGTGGCGCTGATCCACGGCGGCAACGCCTGGCCCGTGCAACTGGCGCCGGTGATGCGGCGGCTGCCGGGACCTTTGACGGTCGCGATGCCGCTGCTGCACGTCCGGGAGGAAATCGCGACGTATGCCGCCCTGCGGCGGATCTATTCCGGCTATCGGCTGATCGTCACCAATTCGGAATACGAATCGGCGTGGATGGCGCGGCGGGGGTGGGGCGCGGAACGGTTGTTTGCGGTGGGCGTGGGTTCGGACGACGTCCGGCCGCCGGCCGAATCCGGCGCGTTCCGGAATCGCCACGGCATTCCCCCGGATGCGCCGCTGGTGGTTTTCGTCGGGCGCAAGATTTTCAACAAGGGCGTCCAACACCTCATCGAAGCCATGGATCGCGTTTGGGACCGCCATCCGCAGGCGCGCTTGGCCTTGTTGGGGTTCGCGCACAACGATCCCGGCTGGATTCCGGGCCTGATTTCCAGGCTGCGCCATCCGGCGGAAGGCCGCATCCTCAATTTGGACGACGTCGGCGAACGGGAACGGGAAGAAGCGCTCGAAGATGGCGACGTGTTCTGCATGCCGTCCATCAGCGATTCCTTCGGCATCGCCTATCTGGACGCTTGGCGGCATCGCCGGCCGGTGATCGGCTGCCGCGATTGCAGCTCCGAAACCGTCATCGATCCGCACCGCACGGGCCTGCTCGTCGAATTCGGCGACATCGCCGAACTTGCCGCCGCGCTGAATTCCCTGCTGGCGGATCCGGGCATGCGGGCGCGCATGGGGGAGGCGGGCTTTCGGGAATGGCAGGGCAAATGGACTTGGGAACGGATCGCCCGGCGCACGGAGACGATTTTCGCCGACCACCTGCCGCCGCGCGCGCGCTGCTGAACCGCTGGCTTCAGCCGCCGATGCCTTCGAAGAGAATCGTCGACAGATAGCGTTCGCCGGCGTCGGGCAGGATCGCCACGATCGTCTGGCCGGCGAATTCGTCCCGCTGCGCCAGGCGCACGGCGACGGCCGCGGCGGCGCCGCAGGAAATGCCGACCAGCATGCCTTCTTCCCGCGCCAGGCGCCGCGCCATGTCCACGGCTTCCGCCGCGTCCACCTGTTCGACGCGGTCCACGAGCGACAGGTCCAGCGTGTCGGGAATGAAGCCCGCGCCGATGCCTTGGATCTTGTGCGGCCCCGGCTTCAGTTCCTGGCCGGCGAGCTTCTGGGAAATGACCGGGCTTTCCTTCGGCTCGACCGCCACGGAGACG
>Ga0209098_1003289_pt1 | contig 13577 bp, 7 predicted proteins | sample AD_JPNHW1_MetaG_FD_184429 | JGI IMG/M metagenome (GOLD analysis project Ga0209098, IMG submission 184429) | Active sludge microbial communities of municipal wastewater-treating anaerobic digesters from Japan - AD_JPNHW1_MetaG (SPAdes) (version 2) | ecosystem: Engineered > Bioreactor > Anaerobic >... | reverse complement strand
AATCACGACATGCCCATGCTGGTCGATAAAGCCAACTTTGCCGCCAGATTTGACCCAGCAGCGGTTCTCTAAAACATTGCCGGCCTCTTCATATGTCTGATTACTGGCAGGACTGTTTTCAGCGGCAAGCATCACCCATCCGACATCTCGCTTTGCCAGCATTACTCCGGTCGAAAATACCTGGATGATTGAAAATTCAGGGCGGAGCAGTATTCGGTTTTGTTCATCCATTATTCCCTGGCGGTTCTGAAAAGACAGTCTTGACCAGCCTGGTTTGTCTTTGATTGGGTGAAGATCCAACTGCTGCTTGCTTACGGGTTGCCGGTTGAGGTCGATGATTGTAACCCCCGATGCGTTTTCTGTGGCCGCCTGTGAGCCTTTAAAATCGGTTACCCAGGTGAAGTCAGCAGGAATCACCTCATTAAGATTTTTGTCGAGAAACCCCCACATACCTTCTCGATTCTGAAAAGCCGCCCGGCCATCAGAAAAGGGCTTAATCGCGAGGTAATCTCGCTCGACAAAGCTTTTGTCAGCAGGATTGTAAAGCGCAAGCGAAGTTTCATCGGTGCTGAGTATGATCGATTCACCGATGCAGCTGAGATTTCGGGGTGCCAGAGGTAACATGACTTTGCCTTCCAGGTCGAATAGGCCTTGTTGGCCGTCGAGGGTGGCGATTATGTTGCCGTCAGGCAGCACTTTGCAATTATCGTAGACTGGTGGCATGATCATGCCGCTTTTTCGATGAAACAGACCCGCTTTAAAATTGGTGCAGACCATGAAGAGATCGGATTCCGGAAGCTTGTTTATGTAGGGAAATTCTGGTTTAACCAAAAAATTACCCGCCTGATTGATGATACCGTAATTTCCCTTTGCCACAACTATTGCCGTGCCGGAGGCGAATTCCTCAGCCTGGTCGAATTGCTCAAGAATTGCAGTCTTACCATTGACATCGATGTAACCCCAGAAATTGTCTTTGCGCACTGCGGCCAGACCTTCGCTGAAGTTGCTGACTTCAGTGAACTGAAAAGGCACTGCCGGCAGGCCATCTGGGCCAAGGAAACCCCAGAGATTATCTTTGATTGCTGCTGCCCTGTCACATGCCATCGTCATCAATTCCGGGTAAGCGGTATCGCTGAGCTGGTCTCCGTCAGCGTTGATCAGGTGCCAGGCATTGTCTTTCCGCAAGGGGAAAACACCTGGATTGAAGCCGTTTGTCCAGTCTTCGAGCGGATCGACCTCGTAGAGGTCATTGGAATCAACCCCATCACCGGAAAATCGCATGGTCAGCTCGCCGGGGTGCCCATCATTGGCTGGAGACCAGACTTTTTCCCAGGCTGGTTTGATCACGAAGCAGGCGCTGATATCGATAACGCCCCACAAACCATCGAGCTTAACTGCGGCATAGCCATTGACGAAACGGCAGACCTTGTCGAAAAGCGGGTAGATTTCGACTTTTCCCGATGGTGAAGTTGTGCCCCATTTGCCTGTAACCAGTTCGGTAGAAAAACCGAACTTATCGCCAACCTGGACTGGCTTGAATTCCCAGTCGTCGATACCTTCGAAAGTGATATAGGCCCGGTTATCTGCGAAAGTAATGTTGGTTTGCTGGGCAACGCCGGGAATGCAATAAAAAATGGCGGTTAATAGAAAAAGAGGCAGCCGCCATTTCGCTTTCATAAGCCATTGCCCTTCTTCCCGAGAAATAAAAAATCGGAGAGGGCGAGATTTGAACTCGCGGAAGGCATAGCCCTCAACGGTTTTCGAGACCGCCCCGTTCGACCGCTCCGGCACCTCTCCTGATTCTTTCTTTCTACCTGAGAATCGGATTCTTTGCAAGCTTTTTGTAAAAATCTGAAAAAGATAGTATGGTTTGACCGCGGTGGTTAAACCTTGCGCACCGGTTTCAGCGAGTCTGGGTAGCGATGGGGCGCCAGACCGGTGGTTCGGTGACGGCCGGCCTGATTGATTAAGAGTGCGGCATCGTCGGCAGTGATTGATATGCCCATGAAAAGATTGAAGAAATGCCGGGTTTCTTCAATCATGTCGATCTGGTAGATTTCAGGGTAGAGAAGATTCATCAGCCACTTGAGGCCGATAAAACGCATGAACGAAGGCGGCCGGTCGAACCAGTTGAATGGCAGAGAGGGTATGAGGTGAACCCGACCGTTTTGCACGGCTTTAACCGCTTTCCATACCGGGTCAGTGAAAACATCCGCGAAGAAAGCCTGGTCGAAGGCAAGAATGACGTCTGGCCCGGCAGCGGCAACCTGCCCGATCGTAACTTTTTCCATGCCGGCATGCGTCTGAATCTTTCCGCGATGCAGATTGACGTCACCAGCAAGTTTGAGCAGATGCGCGTGCAGTGAATCATCGAACTCAGTGGCGAGACCGTCTCTGCCTTCGGCATAATAAACGCGTGGTCGCTTTTCGAGCGGGATTTTTTGTAAAACGGCCTCGGTTTCAAGGATTGTCTGCCGGCAGAAGGCGCTTAATTCTGCTGCCCGGTCGGGCCGGCCGAGCACCTGGCCGATAAATTCGTAGGCTGCCGGATAGTCACGCAGATCGACAAGATCGCCCATGGTGACATAAACGAAGGGTATGCCAATAGAATTCAGAGCGTCTTCAGATTTTTTGTGATACGGTTTGCTTTTTTCGGCCCAGACAATAACCAGATCAGGCCTGGCTTCAGCCAGAGGGGCGACTTCGGGAAGCATGCCAATGACAGGCAACTTGTGCAGGCAGGTGGGAAGAAACCTGAGTTCTTTGTGCTGCAGCGGTTGCAACAACCCGGGCAGCATGTCGGGAGCGACAGTGCAAAGCATGGTGAAACCGTAAGGCGACGGGGCATAAACTGTTTTGATGGTGTCGGGGATCATTACGTGGCGGCCGGCCATATCGACAATTTCGCGGCCAGCCGGGCCGTTCTGGTGCATTGAGTCCATTTTTTTTCTCCTGATCGGTTCCGGTGGCGAAGCTTGTTGTATGGGCGCTTACGCCATGAAGGCGGTTGTATAGTGCAATTCAAGGCGGCAGAAATTGTAACGGGCGATACCAGATTTTATGAAGATTATTGGTTGGCCAGGTCGTGTACCCAATTGCGAAATTTCTTTTCGAAATCAGGAATTCTTAGCTTGCACACGGTAAAAATGGCTTTGTCGAGAGGCTCGCCGATTTTAAGAGTGTTGAGAACGACGCGTGGTGCCGTCATAGTATAATTCTGAATCAGGTAGCGGGCATAAAGCCCGGCCAGATTGTATGCCTGCTCGACGCGTGGGCCGGCATCGATATTGCGTATGGCAGCAAATTCACGATTCAGCTGGTCGAGGGTCATGATCTGCTCTGGTGTTGGAATCTGGGGTTTGAATTCGGTGAAGGTATCATCCTTTTTTTCGGCAAAAACGGCAAGACCTTCATTCAACCAGGTCGGACAGCGCCCGCCACCGGCGATAAAAACGATATTGTGGGTGAATTCATGTATAACAAGCTTGCGAGCTGGCAGTCTGCCGGATTCTGACAGCGGAAAGCTGTCGGTTTTGAGGGTCATTGACTTGCTGCCCTGCGCGAAACCACCAGCCCATGATGCCGGTTTGACAGCGTCAAACTTGATCGGATCAAGAACGATTATTGAAGTTCGGAAGGCGGGGATGCATTCGAGGTCGCCAGTAACCTGCAGATAAATCTCTTCAAGTCGTTCATCAGAAAGTTCATTGCTGACGTGGAAATATTCGCCGGCTGCGGGCGTGTAAACAATATATCGACGGCCCTGACGCATGACCATCTCATTTTCTTCAGCCATTCGCCCAAGGTTAAGGGTAACCCGTTCGCGCAATTCCCGGGTTGCATCTGTGTCGTCGTTTTCAATCAGTTCGCGCAGGGTTTCCCAGCATGAGACTTCGTCGGCGGTCTCCTTGAGTTCAGTGTGACAATTTGCCAGGAGTTCGAGAGTGCATAAGTCTTTGGGTTTCAGCGCGAGAGCCTTTTTAAGACGTGGGATTGCTTCAGTGTAGCTATGCTTTTCGAGGGCAAGATATTCAGCATGTCTGAAGAAAAGATCGAAAGATTCGCTAAAAATTCCTTCGGCTATAAACAGCAATGAACGGTCAGTTTCAGGGATTTCGGTGACCGGGCGCCCCTTGAGAACTGGTTCGATTCTGATCTCAAGATCTTCAAGCTGTTCAGGTGACAGCCCAAGAGTAGCGTTATCAGCCTGTGCCGGTTGAAGGCAATAAAACATCAGGGTCAGAATCGGCATGGCGATCAGGAGAAACCACTTTCTCATCAGGTGCTTCGGCATGGTGAAACCTCCGTCCGAATTACTCTTCTTATATTCTGCCACGAAAGCAGAATAAAAACCAGACTCGATAAGCGTTGAGTTAAGCAATTGCCGGGTCCTGAATTTTTTTTAGCAGATATGGCCGAAAAGTTTGTATTTTGAACGGGCATCGGGGTATAGGGTTAAATAAATTTAAAAAAGTTGAAACCTTTTTGAATTTTGTTGGTCATACAATTTCTGAAAAGTATTCCAAGGAGGTTACACCATGATTGCGGTACAGTCATTAACCCGTCATTTTGGCACAATCAAGGCTGTAGATAACATTTCGTTCACCGTCAACAAGGGCGAAATTCTTGGTTTTCTCGGGCCGAACGGTGCGGGCAAATCGACAACCATGAAAATGATCACCACGTTTTTACCGCCAACTTCAGGAACGGCAACAGTAGGCGGCTGCGATATCATCGAGCAACCACTGGCGGTGCGCGGCAAAATCGGTTATCTGCCCGAGTCGTCGCCTTCGTATCGCGATATGAATGTTTTCGATTTTCTTACTTTTGCAGCCGAGGTCAGAGGCTACGATGGCGATGAACGCTTCAGCCGGGTGAAGAATATCATGGAAACCTGCAATCTCAAAGAGGTTGCCTGGCAACAGATAGACACCCTGTCGAAAGGCTTCAGGCAGCGTGTCGGCTTTGCCCAGGCTTTTCTGCATGACCCTGAATACCTGATTCTCGACGAGCCAACCGATGGTCTTGACCCAAACCAGAAACAGGAAATGCGAAGCCTGATCCGTAAGATGGGCCGTGAAAAATGCATTATTCTGTCAACCCACATTCTTGAAGAGGTCGAGGCGATCTGCAGCCGCGCCATAATTATCGGTGAAGGAAAAATTGTTGCTGACGGCAGCCCCGAAGAGCTGCGCAGCCAATCGAAACTGCACGGCGCCATCAGCCTCGAATTGATTGATGTTGATCTCAAGGAAGCAATCAGCGCCCTCGAAAAAGTGCAATGTGTCGATAAGGTCGTCGAAATTGGCTCAGATTTTTCCGGCAGCCCGGTTGCTGAGAACGGTTCTGGCAAAAAGCGCCTTAAATTAAGGCTTTACCCGATGAGCGGCAAATCGATCGCCCAGGAAACCGCCCGCTTCATTCACCAGCGCAGCTGGCAGGTCGATGGTTTTACTGTTGAAAAGGGCGATTTGAACGAAGTATTTTATAACCTCACCAGGGGAGGGGCGCCAAAATGAGAAACTTCAAAGCCATTTTCAAACGCGAGCTGAAGAGCTATTTTGAATCTCCTGTAGCCTATGTGTTTATTGTAATCTTTTTGCTGGCAACGGCCGGTTGCACATTCTTCATCTCTAGATTCTTCGAGAACCGTGCTGCCACGCTTGAACCCTTCTTTATGTGGCATCCATGGCTCTATCTTTTTTTGGTGCCTGCGGTCGGCATGCGTTTATGGTCAGAAGAGCGCAAAAGTGGCACTATCGAACTGCTTTTCACCTTGCCGGTTACCCTCGGTCAGGCACTGGCCGGCAAGTTCTTCGCAGCCTGGCTTTTTATTGGCATAGCGTTGCTGCTTACTTTCCCGATGGTCGTGACGGTTGCCTATCTGGGTAATCCTGATTTCGGGCTGATCTTCACCTCCTATCTTGGTTCTTTTCTTCTGGCGGGCGGTTTTTTATCGGTAACCTGTCTGTTTTCGGCCATGAGCAAAAATCAGGTCATCAGTTTTGTTCTGGCTGTAGTTGCCTGTTTTGCGATGCTGATGCTTGGGGTTGGCGTGTTTACTGATTTTCTCAATGGCTTTTTGCCGGTATGGCTCTCTGAGGCAATTTCAGCATTCAGTTTTTTCACACACTACCAGGAATTTCAGCGGGGTCTGCTCGACAGCCGCGATCTGGTGTATTTCATTTCGGTAATCGGTTTCATGCTGGCGGCTAACGCCCTGGTGCTTGAGCGCAAAAAAGCCGAATAAGGAGGCATAAAATGACTGGAAACAATTCAAGAACAGGCGGCATTGCGGCCTCTCTGACTTCGGTGCTGCTGCTTGGCGTTATTCTGGTGGCGGTAAACTATATTGCCAGTTTTGCAGTGCTGCGGGCTGACCTGACCGCTGAAAAGCTTTTCACGTTGTCTGAGGGTTCGCGGGCCGTTATTGCAAAAATCCCCGATAAAATCCGACTTAAATTCTATTTTTCACGCTCGATGGGCAACGTGCCTTTTCTCTATAAGCAATTTGGGAAAAGAGTCGAAGAGTTTCTCGGCGAATACGTGGCCAGCAGCAAGGGCATGCTTGAACTTGAACTGCTTGATCCGCAGCCTGACACTGATGTGGAAGAATGGGCAGTGAAATACGGCCTGGCCGCCGCCGGGCTGCCAACCGGCGAAAAATTCTATCTCGGCATGGTCGCCATGGCCGCCGACAAAGAAGAAGTGATTCCATTCTTCGCCGTTGATCGCGAAGAATTTCTTGAATACGATATTACCCGCGCTATCGTGCAGGTATCGACCGCGAAAAAGCCGACGATTGGTATTCTTTCGCCGTTGCCCCTGTTGCGGGCTGATAATATGCCAATGATGGCACCTCAGCCTGGCCAGGCCGATGACTGGATATTTGTCAAAGAGTTGAAGAAAAACTTTCAGGTTCGCCCTGTGCCTGTTGATGCAGCTGGCATCGACGGCGATATCGACCTGCTGATGGTAATTCACCCGAAGGGCCTTGCCGAGACTACCGTTTATGCCATCGACCAGTTTGTAGTAAAGGGTGGCAGGGCCATTGTCATGGTTGATCCGATGTGTATGGCTGATAATCTCGAACAGGCGGCCAACCCGTTCATGGCCATGATGAACAAATCTTCTGACGTTCCGGCTCTCTTCAAGGCCTGGGGCGTCGAATACACTGCCGGAAAAGTCGCGGCCGATATAAATTCAGCCACTCAGGTAAACATGGGCCAGTATGGCCTGGGCGCTCACCCTCTCTGGCTTAGCCTGAAGGGCGAGTCATTTAACCGTGAAGCCGCCGTAACCGGCAAACTCAACGGAATGTTGTTGGTCAACGCAGGTTTATTGAGCAAGGCATCTGCATCTACCTTTGAATTTACAAATCTTCTGCAGACCTCTGCTGCCGGCAATGAAACCGATACAATGAAGGCGCTCTCGACTCCTGATGATATCGCTAGAAGCATGCCGACCAGCGGCAGCAGCAAGACCCTTGCCGCCATGGTGCGTGGTGCCTTCACCTCAGCCTTCGCCGAACCGCCGGCCATTCCGGCCCCTGAAGGAGAAACTGAAGACGCCAAAAAGATTCGTGAAGCGAAAATGGCTGACATGAAGAAACAGCACGTCGCCAAGGCTGCCGCGCCCGTTTCGGTGCTGCTGGTCGCTGATGTTGACCTGCTGCAGAACGATTATTCGGTAAGGGCGGTCAATTTTTTCGGCAGCATGCTTCTGCAGCCACTGAACGATAATCTGGCCTTCGTTGCCAATTCGGTTGATCTGCTTGGTGGTTCATCTGATCTGATCGCTGTTCGGTCACGAAGTCGCTCAAACCGCTCATTTACCCGGGTTGAAGAAATCGAACGTCAAGCTCAGATAAAATGGCAGGAAGAAGAAGTTACTCTGACCAGAAAACTTGAAGAGGTGCAAGGCCGCATCAATCAACTTCAATCTCAGAAAAAAGACGGCGAACGCCTCATTCTCAGCGCTGAACAACGCAGTGAAGTTGATAAGGCAAGGGCAGAGCAATCCGAAACCATGAAACGTCGCCGTGAAATCCGCAAACTGCTGCGTCAGGATATTGAGAGCCTTGGCGTCAGAGTTACCTTTGTAAATCTTCTATTAATGCCGTTTTTGGTTATAATTGTCGGTTCTGTGATTTATTTCAGGCAGAATACCAGGAGGTCGATGCTGTGAAAAACCTTAAACTCTTGCTGATTGCCGCTGTGCTGGTCGCCATTGCCCTGGCTATTCAACCTTCCGGCAAGCCTGGCAGTGCTGTTGACGCCAATATCGGCCGCAGTCTGGTCGTTGCTGAAGAAATCGATGGTATTGCTGAGATATTTCTAAATGCGGCTCAGGGGCAGATCAGTCTCAAACAGGCCAGCGCAACCTGGCGCCTGCCCGAACTGCATTCGCTGCGGGCTGACCCTAATCGCGTCGAAGAACTTTTTCAGCGACTGACAGCTGCAAAAATCGTCGAATCGGTCAGCGCCAATGCGGCGAAGCATGCTGATCTTGGCGTTGCCTCGCTGGCGAATGACGCGCCTCCGACGGGGCCAGACAGCGCCATGCTGGTTTTTAAAAATAAAGCCGGTGGCGAAATAAAGCGGGTCTATCTCGGCAAAGGCCGTCAATCACGCATGGTTGACGGCAGCCAGGGGTTTGGCAACGATGGCCAGTATTGCCGTTTTAATGCTGATAACAACGTTTACCTGCTATCAACTTTTATGTGGCTCGAAAAGAATGCCAAAAACTGGCTGGGCAAAGACCTGCTGAAGATCAACCCCGAAAAGATCAGCAAACTCTCATGGTCATACTCTGGCTCTGAAAAAAATACTTTCGTTCTGGCTCGCAATGCGGCTTCAGATAGTCTTGTTCTCGACAAACTCCAGAACGGGCAGCAGACAAAGCAAGCTGCGGTGGCCGCAATTACTTCTCTCTTCTCGGGTCTTGCTTTTGACGACTTCATTGCAACCAGTACCCCGGCTCAGCACCCCGCTCTGGCTGATCGCCTTGAACTTGCCCTTGAATCTTTCGATGGCCTTAAGTTCAAGATACTCATCAGTTCTGGCACGGTCGAGTTGCCTGGTAGCGGCAATATGCATCTGCTATGGCTGAATGGCGAATATGCTGGCGCTGATACGTCATTGCAGGCTCTGGTGAAGGAACTAAATGGCAACTCAGAAAAACTTGCTTTTGCGGTGCAACCGCAGCGCATCAAGGCATTGATGGTCAAAGCGGCAGACCTTTCTGAACCCGAGCCGCCCAAACCAACGCCTCCGTCATCTGCGTCGGCAACTGTTCCGGTTGTATCGCAACCCGTTCTACCTGCTGTTGAAAATGCTGCCACCTCGTCGCAACCAGTTCTACTAGCTTCTGAAACTTTATCTGTAGCCTCTGAAACTGTTCCAGCCCTTGTGGCTTCAGAATCAGCAAACTGACAACTGCTTTTCGTAAAACGATATCCTGCCTGGCGACTGCTCAGGCAGGATATTTCTTTTTCGGAAGCGGCAAACCCGAGCCTGGAAGCTTTTTAATTGCCTGCTCGGTTGAGGGCATTAACCTGGGGCAAAATTGTCGGGTCAATCGTCAGGCAGTCTGAGGTGTTCTTAAAAACGATACCGTTTGCCGAAACTGTCAGTGACTCGGCAAAACCAAGTTCTGCGAGTGCCTGGGGGTTGTTTCTGATGGTGAAAAAAATCGGTCCGGCTGCACTCGGCACCAGTTTAAGCACTGGAGCTTTGTCTGATTCGGTTGCGTGATCGTAGACTGCCTGCAGGTGTGGGTTTTGGCTGTCGTTGTCTGCAAAGGCGAAAAACTCAACTGCAACTATCTGATTCCAGAGCTTTTGCCGGGCCACCGCCTCTCTGGTCATCAGTCGCCATGTATTTTTGCCCAAGTTGACGCGGTAAACTGGCACTGGCAACCTCAGCGAGGCATCTGCAAGATCGAGACGATACATGACCTGGTTATAATCTGCCCGGGGTGTTTTATATTCTTCGCGTGTAAAAAACGAGGTGTAAGTACCCTCCAGGTAGATAATCCGGCCATGTTCGTCATCAAACCAGCTATGATGAACCGGATTATAAAAATTATACCCGTCATGTTCGACGATACGGCGGGCGTAGACCCATGGCCCGGTGAAAGTGTCGGCTTCGCTGAACCAGATTTCCCCTACCTGCCCCTGAGAGATCATGATCCAGCGGTTGCGGTAATCGTTCCAGCTGATTGAACCGCTGAAGTCTGAGATTTTATGGCCCGTGCCGATTTCGGTGAGTTCTAGCCAGCGCTCGTTTTGGCTGATGATGCCAGCTTTCAGCAAGAGTTTCTGGTTGGCAGGGCTGAAAGGGATACCGTTGCTGACCCATGAAAACACGGGTTTTCCAGCGGCATCTCGTTTAACCTTGAGCTTTTTGCCGTCAAATTCGAGGGTCTGGGCTTTTTCTTCAGGCGCTAACGGCTCAAGGCATGTGTAAAAAGCATAAGTTTGCGGATTTATAAAATCTTTCAGGTTGATGCCTGTTCTTTCCCATGGCTGAATGCACCAGGCCGGGCGATTATCGATGTGAACTCTGACCGCATGCGCTGACTTGTGGTGACGTGCTGATTTGAACTTTTTAACAGGCATGAACTTCTGCTGAAGCGGGTTAAAGAGAGCAAAGCCCGTTTCTACGGCTTCTTCGAGGGTTTTGTGTTTTACATATCTGGCAACGAGCAGTTCCCGTTTACCAGCCATAACCGGAATAACCGTTTCGATCCAGATGAATCCAGGTTCGGGCAGTTCAATCATTCTGCTGGCAAAACCATCAGGATCACAGAAAAAATTAAGAGGCAAAGCTTCTTCGGGCACGCCTGTTCCGGTAATCACTTCTGCGCCAGACCCGCTGAGGTTGAGGCGGTCAGTGCCCAGCGTGTCGCCATAGAAACAGAACAGGCGGTTCTGCCAGACCACCGGAATCGCTGAATCCAGGCCGGTGACTCTGCCAGGCAAATCATCTGGCCGACTGGTTAACCTGCCCAGAATGCTGTCTCTGAATCTTCCACTGCCGGTGATTCGATAAAGTCTTTCAGCTGCAACCGTTCTTTCGAGTTCGATCTCGGTAACGCTGCCAGGCTTGATGGCCAGGCTGATTGCTCTTTCGCCGAAAAAATCAAGTTGCGGGTAGCGGTAACCATGGCCGCGAATTCGCAGGCGGACTTGTCTGCCGGCGAGGTCAGGTTCGAGAATGGCCATGTTCCCAAGATTATCGCTGCACAGGCGCAGCGCATTAAAAAGTTCTGCCTCGACAAGCGGAATCGGCCTGCGGGTTTTTGCATCGACAAATCTCAACAGAAAGGTTTGCGAAGCCAGAGTCTGCGCCGACAAGCTGGCATGGGCCAGGCAGATGCACAGCAAGAGTGTTGCCCGCCCGATTAAACTGAAAAAATTTGCGGTTTTTCCCACATTTGCCCTCCTGAGTGCTTCGCATAAATCGTTTCACAGTATAACGATTTTTGATTAAATCATGCAAAAACATAGTAGCGTAGATTCAACGACCCGGCCAATCAATCGGGCCTGTTCGTGATGTGTCAGGGAGAGCATTATTTATGTTTTAATCAATAGCATCTGTAAACATGATCGTGGCAATCTGGCATCATTTTGCTGCGAACCGGTCACTTGTTGGTGTTCCATGCTTGGGTTCATGTTATAATTCAGTTGAGGGTAATTTTTTAATTTGTGATGTCAGCCGGGCAGAAGTTGTGTACGGTTATTTATGAAGGCTGGCTGGTTTCCGCGTCTGGTTTTAGTCTTTCGGGCTGCGGTTTTGCAATAGATCTTTCAGGAGCCGGTAATGCGCCTCGAAAAAAAAGATTTTGCCAGAATGCGGGCAATTGCCCCGATCACGAAAAGTCGTGCCGGTGCGCATTGGTGGCCCTGGTTGGTTTTTGTCGTGGCAATGCTTGCGTCATTCTGGCTCTGGCAAACGATTCGCTCTGCCGATCTGGCGCGTGGCCGACAGATTTTTACTTCTGATGTAAACGAGACTAAACAGCGTTTTGACTCGTTGTTTGCCGGGCATGAGCGCCTGATGATGAGTTGTGCCGCGCTATTCAGCGCTTCTGAACGGGTTACCGCCGCAGAGTGGCGGGCTTTCTCAAACACTCTGAAAATTGCCGAAAATTACCCGGGCATTCAGGCGATCTGCTTTGCGCCAGTTCTAAGATCGCCAGGGGTCGCCATGCAGATCGAGAAGTTTTTGCCCGGAAACTCTGATTTCCGCATCTGGCCTTCTGAAAATGCTGCTTTTATGGTGCCCGTCATGCATATGTCTCCAGAGAATGGGCCATCCAAAAAGGCAATCGGGTTCGACCTCAATTCAGAACCGGTTCGCAGGGCAGCCATAGAACAGGCTATTAAAACAGGTTCCTTTTCTGTCAGCGGCAGACTGGTTCTTCTCGACACCCCTCAATCCGATAAAGATGGCCCTGGTTTTCTTCGCGTTCTGCCGGTTATGATCAAAAAAGCAGACGGCCAAAATGATGAGCGTGAGTTGCATGGTTTTATCGTTAGCCCAGTCCATGTTGGCCGCCTGGTTCGGCATCTTCTGCGCTTTTCAAATGATGAACTTGGCTTGATGCTGTATGAGGGAAAAGCCGAGCAGCCCGGCAGTCTTCTGTATGATTCGACCGGTAATGGCTATAAATTGCAGAGTGAAGCGATGTTTTCGACCTTTGAATTTATGGAAACGGCCGGCAAGGTTTTTACGGCTCGCATTTTTTCACTGCCGTCATTTAATACCGCAATTCATCGCCTGGATTCATCGCTGGTGCTGGCCGGGTGCTTTTTTATGGGCTTGCTGCTGACCTTTTTTGCATTCGCACTTGCCGGGCGTCAAGACGCTCTACAGCAACTTTTTAAATCTGCAAGAAGCATGGAACTTCTGACCAGAGCAATTGATACCAGTGCTTCCATCATTGTAATCACCGATTCTTCAGGCACTATTGAGTATGTTAACTCCGAGTTTACCAAGGTGACTGGCTATGGCCGTGAAGAGGCCATCGGCAAGAATCCCCGTCTGCTTAAATCAGGTTTGCAGGGCGAGGCTTTTTATTCTGAACTCTGGAACACGATTACCAGCGGCAAACCATGGACCGGCAGGTTCTGTAACAAACGAAGGACTGGTGATCTCTACTGGGAATCAGCGCAAATTAGCCCGGTTGCAGATTCTACCGGCAAGATAACGCATTTTATCGCCGTTAAAGAAGATATTTCTGACAGCCTGGCCACCCAGTTGGCTTTCGAAAAGGCTAAAATAGCGGCTGAAGCCGCCAGTATTGCCAAGGGCGAGTTTCTCGCCAACATGAGCCATGAGATCAGAACTCCGATGAATGCTGTAATCGGTTACACGCATCTGGCCCGCAAATCTGGCAACCACGATAAGGTGCGCGAGTATCTCGAAAAGATTCTCGATGCAGGCAACAATGTTCTTGATCTGATCAATCAGATACTCGATTTTTCAAAGATTGAAGCCGGAAAACTTAACCTTGAGTCAACGGTTTTTGTCCTGGACGAAATCATGAGTGATCTCGCAAATGTTGTATCC
>Ga0209098_1003286_pt1 | contig 13583 bp, 9 predicted proteins | sample AD_JPNHW1_MetaG_FD_184429 | JGI IMG/M metagenome (GOLD analysis project Ga0209098, IMG submission 184429) | Active sludge microbial communities of municipal wastewater-treating anaerobic digesters from Japan - AD_JPNHW1_MetaG (SPAdes) (version 2) | ecosystem: Engineered > Bioreactor > Anaerobic >... | reverse complement strand
CGAAGATGCCATTCTCTACGCCGCCTGTTTCGACGCCAATGGCGGGGTCTTCGAGCCCTTTATGGGCGCCGAGAGTGCCATCATCACCGACAGCCTCAATCATGCCTCGATCATCGACGGCATCCGGCTGGCCAAGGCGCAGCGGTTGATCTACCAGCATGCCGATATGACCGATCTTGAGGCGAAGCTCAAGGAGACCGCCACGGCCAAATTCCGGCTGATCGCCACCGATGGCGTCTTTTCCATGGATGGCGATATCGCCCGGCTGGACGAAATCTGCGCTCTGGCCGAGCGTTACCACGCTCTGGTGATGGTCGATGACAGCCACGCCACCGGCTTTATGGGCAAGACCGGGCGGGGCACGGTCGAGCATTGCGGCGTCCAGGGGCGCGTCGATCTGCTCACCACCACCTTCGGCAAGGCCCTCGGCGGCGCGATGGGGGGCTGTGTCGCCGGTCATGCCGGGATGATCGAGTTCCTGCGCCAGAAGAGCCGTCCCTATCTCTTCTCGAATTCCCTGGCTCCGGCCATCGCCGGGGCAACGCTTGCTGTGCTCGAACTGCTCTCCAGCACCACCGATTTGCGCGACAAACTGGAGAAAAACACCGCCTATTTTCGTTCGCGTATGACGGAGGCCGGATTTGACATCCGTCCTGGTGTGCATCCGATCGTGCCGATCATGCTCTATGATGAAAAGCTCGCCCACGCCATGGCCGATGCCCTGCTGAACGAGGGCATTTACGTGATCGGGTTCAGCTATCCCGTGGTCGCCAAAGGGGCGGCGCGGATCCGAGTGCAGATTTCCGCCGCCCACGAGACCGGGGATCTGGATCAGGCCATCGCCGCCTTCGCCCGGATCGGCCTCCAGATGGGCGTCATCAGGTAACCCGGCCATGAGCGAATCTCCCATTCCGCGCCGCCGCAGCCGCAAAATCCGGATCGGCCCCCTGAGCATGGGGGGCGATGCCCCCATTGTCATCCAGTCGATGCTCAACAGCAAGACCACCGATGTCGCGGGCTCGCTGGAGCAGATCGACCGTCTGCACTCAGCGGGCTGCCAGCTGGTCCGGCTCGCGATCCCCCATGCCGATGCACTGCCCGGCTTTGCCGAGATCAAGAAACACGCGCCCATGCCGCTGGTGGCGGATATCCATTTCGATTACCGCCTCGCTCTGGGCGCGCTCGATGCCGGTGCGGACAAGATCCGTATCAATCCGGGCAATATCGGCGGGCGGGACAAGGTGCGTCAGGTGGTGGAAAAAGCCATGGCTTGCCACGCTCCGATCCGTATCGGTGTCAACTCGGGCTCCGTCGAGAAGGATCTGCTTGAAGAGGAGGGAGGCCCAACCGTCCAGGCCCTGGTGCGCAGCGCCTTGCGCCACGTCGCTCTGTGCCGGGAATTCGGGGCGGAGGATCTCGTTCTCTCGCTCAAATCCTCGGACGTGCTGCGTACCATTGCGGCCTATCAGCACATCGCTGCGGAGTGCGACCTGCCGCTGCACATCGGCGTCACCGAGGCTGGCACGGTCAAAGCGGGAACCATCCGCTCTGCGGTCGCCCTGGGCATCCTCTTGCACCAGGGCATCGGCGACACGTTGCGCGTTTCCCTGACCGGCGATGTCGTTCAGGAGGTCCTTGCCGCCCGGCTTATCCTTAAAAGCCTCGATCTAATCGATGAGGGCATCACCCTGATCTCATGTCCGACCTGCGGCCGCACGGAGGTCGATCTGGTACCCATCGCCGAGGAGGTAGAGTCCCGGCTGGCCCACGTTCGATGGCCGCTGAAGGTGGCGGTGATGGGCTGCGTGGTCAATGGCCCCGGAGAGGCCCGCGAGGCGGACATCGGAGTGGCCTGCGGCCGCGGCAGCGCGGTGCTGATCAAAAAGGGCGAGATCATTCGCCGGATACCCGAGGATCAAATCGTCGAAACCCTGGTCGCGGAGGTTTTGAATTGGCCCGGCTGAAGCCGGTACGCCGTATCAACGCAGCGAGCAGCACCCAATGGATGGAGGGGAGTGCAGATGAAGAGTCATTCTGAGCGTGTCATGATTCTGGGGGGAAGCGGACTGGTGGGGTACCAGATCGCCAGGCATATTGCGCGTGAAGTGCAGCCCCGCACCATATTTATTGTCGCCCTGCATCAGGAGAGCATGCGCCGGGCGATGCAGCAGCTGCGCAAGGAATTCCCTCGGGTGACTTTCGATGGGGCCTGGGGCAATCTCTTTCTGCGCAGCACCGCGCATGACAAGAAACGCAGCGAGCTGCACAACCATAAACAGGTGCAGGAGCTGCTGCAAGATCTGTACGCCGACGCCGCTTCGTCCGGATCCCGCAACCTGCTCTCCGAACTTTTACGCAAACAAAAGCCCGACATCGTCGTCGACACCCTCCCCTTCGCACCCAGGCTGGCCTGGATGGACGATTCAACCCGAATACGCTCCATTATCCAGGAGCTGGAGGCCCTGCCCTCCGGCAAGACAACCGGAAAGGAGTATGCGGTGCCGCGCAGCTTGATCGAGGCTATCGAGCAGACCCTGGCCCAGCTCGCCATCCCGCATCTGACCCGGCACATCCAGATCCTTCATGAGGCCTTGACGAGCGTTGGCACCAGCATTTATCTCAAGGTGGGAACCACAGGCACCGGCGGCATGGGCTTGAATATCCCCTACACCACCAGTGAGGACCGGCCAAGCAGCCGCCTCCTGGCCCGGACCGCCATTGCCTTCGCCCACAGCGGCTTGCTTTTCACGATGGCGCGAACACCCGGCGCGCCCATCGTCAAGGAGATCAAGCCGGCCGCGCTGATCGGCAGCCGCCAGGTGGAACATCGGGTCCTGACGCAGGACAACAAGCCTCTGCCCCTCTATCATGCCAAAAAGACCCTGCTCGCCAACGCGCTTTCCCTGAACCCGGATGTGGGTTATGCCCGCCGTGGCGATCTCTCCATGGTCGGGGTGCATACCGGCGCCACCGGATTCCTCACCCGCAATGAATTCGAAGCCATTACCACCACGTTTCAAATGGAATTCATAACCCCCGAAGAAATAGCACAAATCGTTGTTCTCGAAATTCAGGGGGTCAACACCGGCCACGATGTCCTCGCAGCGATGCAGGCCGCTGTAATCGATCCCAGCTATCGCGCCGGCTTGCTGCGCAAGCCGATCCTCGACAAGATGAAACAACTGGAAAACGAGACCCAATCCCATAGCGTCGCCCTCGGGCAACTCGGGCCGCCGGAACTGTCCAAGCTTCTCTATGAGGCCTGGCTCTTCAAGGCCAAGTACCATCGGATCGAGCGCTCGCTCAGCCAGAGTCCGGAAGAGATCAGCCGTGCACTCGAGCAGTATATTCTGCATCATCCGATCCGCCATACCATCATTTCAATCGGCATTCCAATTCTCATGCCCGATGGCTGCACCCTTTTTCGCGGTCCATTGCTCAAGATTCCCGAATACCGGGGCGTCGCCGAACTGGCTGTTTCACCCGCAGCGATCAACCTCTGGGCGGACAAGGGCTGGATCGATCTGCGTCCGTCCAACATCGCCCGGTGGCAGCAGCGGTTCGGCCGGATGGTGGATTCCGATAAAACCTTTTTTGACCTCAATTCAGGCGACCAGGGTCGTGGGCCCAGTCCGGGTGAACCGATGGAAGTCGGCGATGTGGTCGGCTGGCTTCTAAATAACGACCCTGCTCTGGCTGGTTTTCGTCTCCGGTCCAGTTGAACCGCCCGGGCCATGAAGCACCGGGGAGGATCAGGCCGGCGCGGAACATCGTGGCTTCTCCCCCGCGAGGGGGTGCGGACCCGAGCCGCAACAAGGCTGGAAGGATGGAGGCGCCTCCCCGGGCGGCGAGTTGCGACGGTGGGGGCGCCGGGGTGGCGCTGGCTGCCGGCCCTGCGGAAATCCTGATTGCAGTCCCGGCTTGCAATGAGGCAGCGGTACTGGGGGATGTGATCACCCGCATCCGCGCCGCGGCGCCGCAATGCGCGCTCCTGGTGATCGATGATGGATCGCAGGACGGGACGCCGGAGGTGCTGCAGCGCTTGCAGCTAGCCTCGCTGTGCCATGCGGTCACTCGTGGTAAAGGGTGTTGCCTGCGTGATGCGCTGGCCGAAGCCCGGCGGCGTGGCTGCGGCTGGCTGATCACCCTTGATGGCGACGGCCAGCATGATCCCGCCTTTTTGCCACGATTCCTGGAGGCCATCGGCTGCGGCGAGGCGGATGTTCTGATCGGCTGCCGGCAGGGGAGAGCGGGGCAGATGCCCTGGCCGCGCCGCATCAGCAACAGCCTGAGCTCAATCCTGGTCTCCTGCTTCTCCGGCATCCGCTTTCATGATGCGCAGTGCGGGTATCGCGCCATGCGTGTGGATCTGGAAGGGCTGGCGGAGTGCCGGGAGGAGGGATTTCAATATGAAAGCGAGGTTTTGCTGCGCCTCGGCCGCCGCCGCGCCCGTTTCCGGGAAATCCCGATCTCGACCTGCTACAGCGCTGCAGCGAGTCGTATTCGCTATGGGGCGGATACGCTGCGTTTTCTCCGGCTTCTTTGGCGCAGCCTGTGGTGGGCAAAATCGGCCTGAGTGAATTATTTGCTTGTATTACTCGTGAATATATTGTATATTTTTGTCCCTTTCGGGGCGTAGCGCAGTTCGGCTAGCGCGCCTGGTTCGGGACCAGGAGGTCGGTGGTTCAAATCCACTCGCCCCGACAGCCAAGCCCATTTGCATCCTCTGCGAATGGGCTTTTTTTATGGGAGAGCCGTGAAATGCTTGATATTGAATATAATCTTCGCTATATTTCATAATTATTCCTTTATGCTGACCCTGGATGAGGATGGTGCATATGAGTTCCGAGTATACCTTTACAGAAATCGATAAAAAATGGCAAGCGCGCTGGCGGGAGAGCGGCCTCTACAAAACCGATCTGAGCAAGACCGACAACAAACTCTACTGTCTGGTCATGTTTCTCTATCCCTCCGGCGATCGCCTGCATATCGGTCACTGGTACAATTATGCCCCGACCGACACCTGGGCGCGGTTCAAGCGTATGCAGGGCTGCAATGTCTTTGAGCCGATGGGGTACGACGCGTTCGGCCTGCCGGCGGAAAACTATGCGATCAAGAAGGGCGTACATCCGGCGATCAGCACGGCGCAAAATATCGCCAATATCCGCCAGCAGCTTGAGGCCATGGGCGCGATGTACGATTGGGATCATGAGGTCAATACCAGCCATCCCGACTATTACCGCTGGACGCAGTGGCTCTTTTTGCAGATGTACCAGCATGGCCTCGCCTATCGCAAGAAACAGGCCGCCAACTGGTGCCCGAGCTGCAAAACGGTTCTGGCCAATGAACAGGTCGTCGACGGCCGCTGCGAGCGCTGCGACAGTGAGGTCCTGAGCAAGGATCTGGAACAGTGGTTCTTCAAGATCACGGCCTATACGGAGCGTCTGCTCGAGGGCTTCAAGCAGATCGATTGGCCGGACAAAACCGTCAGCATGCAGCGCAACTGGATCGGCAAGAGCGTTGGCGCCAGTATTCAGTTCGGCATCGAGGGCCGGGCCGATACCATCGAGGTCTTCACCACCCGTCCAGACACCCTCTGGGGGGTCACCTATATGGTGCTCGCACCCGAGCACCCGCTGGTGGACGCCCTGACCACTCCCGAGCACAAGGCCGAGGTGGCTGCCTATGTGCTACAGGCGCGCAAACAGCGCGAGATCGACCGCATGTCGACAGAAAAGGAAAAGACCGGCGTCTTTATTGGCAGCTATTGCATCAATCCGGTCAACCAGGAAAAGGTTCCGATCTGGATCGCCGATTACGTGCTGGTCACCTACGGCACCGGCGCGGTCATGGCGGTGCCCGCGCATGATACGCGCGATTTTGCCTTCGCGCAAAAATACGAACTGCCGATTCGCGAGGTGATCTCGCCGACGGGCATCGGAGAGGCGGCCGGACTGACGGAGGCTTGGGTCTCGCCCGGCAAGATGATCCACTCCGGACCCTTTGATGGCGTGGATTCAAACGCCGGCATCGAAAAGGTGATCGCCTACCTGCAGGAACGAGGCTGGGGCGGCCGCAAGATCAATTACAAGCTGCGCGACTGGCTGATTTCCCGCCAGCGCTACTGGGGGGCGCCCATCCCGATCCTCTACTGCGATTCCTGCGGTGAAGTACCGGTCCCTGAAGAGGATTTGCCGGTGCTGCTGCCCGAGGACGTCGAGTTTACGGGCAAAGGCGAGTCGCCGCTCTCGACCTCGCCGACCTTTGCCACGGCGCCGTGCCCACGCTGCGGCCGGCCGGCCCGCCGTGAAATCGACACCATGGATACCTTTGTCTGCTCCTCCTGGTATTTCCTGCGCTTTTTAACGCCCGGACTGGCCGATGCGCCCTTTGATCAGGCTCTGGCCGATGCCTGGCTGCCGGTGGACCAGTACGTCGGCGGCGCGGAACATGCGGTGATGCACCTGCTCTATGCCCGTTTTGTCACCAAGGCCCTGCACGACATGGGGCATATCGGCTTTGATGAGCCCTTTAAATGCCTCGTGCACCAGGGGACGATCACGGCCAAAGGCGCGAAGATGAGCAAAAGCCGGGGCAATGTGGTCAATCCGGATGAGTTTATCGAGCATTACGGTGCCGATACCTTTCGCATGTACATGATGTTTATGGGCGGATATGAAGAGGGGGGCGACTGGAGCGACGAGGGCATTGTCGGCATTCACCGTTTTCTCAAACGCATCTGGCGTCTGGTCGAGCAGAGCATCGAGAATCCCGCCTGTGGCGCGGCTGATCCTCGCTTCGACAAGGTGATGCAACAAATGCACTACGCGCTCAAACACGGCAGTGCTGATCTGGAACGGTTTCACTTTAACACATCAATAAGTCGCATGATGGAGCTTCTCAATGAAGTATCACTTTATGTCCAGGATTTGCCGGCTTCACGCCAGGATAGCCGCCTGGCCACGGAGGTGATTCCGAATCTGCTGCTGATGCTCGCGCCGTTTGCGCCGCATTTCGCTGAGGAACTGTGGTCGCGTTTAGGCCGTTCCTACAGCATTTTTAATCAGAAATGGCCGCAGTATGAGGAGCGCTGGCTAGTGCAGCAGCGTCTCAACCTGGCGGTCCAGATCAACGGCAAAGTGCGCGGCCAGATCGAGGTAGCTGCCGGGAGCAGCGATGCGGAGGTGATCGCCGCAGCGCTGCAAGAGGAGCGGATCAAGAGCTATCTGGAAGGCAAAGAAGTGGTCAAATCCTTTGTGGTGCAGCAGCGCCTGGTCAGCCTGGTCGTTCGCTGAGACAAGCTGATTCTGACCAAAAAAAAGCCGAAGGAGAATTTCTTCGGCTTTTTTTTGGGGACAGAGTCCTGCGTTAGATCAGATGTGCATAGCGGCGAGTCTGAATAAGGCATGATCGGGCTTGCGGTAACTAATATGTTTGGTTGATCAGCGGCGGCTTTATAAGCAGGCATGAGTGATTGTAGGTGTGGCGGGAGAGGAGCGATATGCGGGGGCGGGGGTGCGAGGGATTCAAGCTGAGTGCGGTCATTCTGCAGTCGTGCAAAGCTGCTCAGTCGTGCTGTGTTCAGTTACATGTTAACATAACTAATATTATGCACAATACTGGGGCCGGTAATCGTGTGGCCCACACTTCAGGGCCCATAATTCAGTGGCCCGCAATCCTTCGGCCAATGATCGTGCAGCTCACAACCGTCCGGAGGATCTCCTGATCCCTTCTACCCGCCCCGTCTGCTACCGCCGCATCCGGACGCCGGTACCAGGGCCGAACAGCCCGCGTCAGCCGCCCAATCCCTGCATCTCGCGACGCGCCCGGTCTTTGAGCGGCGTCTCCACTTTGCTCCAGAGAATCTCTTCGAGATTTTGCTTCGCCGCATCGAGATCGCCGGTACTTTTGAGCGCTTGCGCATAATAAAAGCGTGCGTGCAGGTTGTTGGGGTTGCTGCGCACGGCATCCGCCAGATATTTCAAACCTTCCTGTGCCTTGCCCGTTTGCAGCAGGCTTTTACCGGCGAGCGTCAGGGTTACGCTGTCCTGTTTGCCGAGATCGATCGCCTTGAGGGCATACTGGCCCGCTTCGCTGTCGCGTTCGCAGGCATCGAAGATGATTCCGGCCTGTTTGTACAACGCGGGTTTGTTGGGGGCATATTTTATCGCGTTGCGGATGGCTTCCATGGCCGCATCACCGCGACCGAGGCGGATCTGACATGAAGCCAGTGAGGCCCAAATGTCCGCTTCTGCGCTCCGCTGCGCCAGATAGCGCTGATAGAGCGCGACCGCGGTAACATAGTCACCGGAAATGTAGGCCTTGAAGCCCTCGGCACAGATCGCTTCAAAATTCTCTTCGGTCACCGGGCCCGTGCCCGTCGCGGCGGCCATCTCGGGCGTGACCATGCGCAGGGATTTGCGCGCGATTTCGGCGAATTTGCCATCCGGATCGAGCTTGAGCACCGCCTTGAAGCAGCGGCCTGCGTTGTCCATGTCTCCCTGGGCCATATAGACCTTGCCAAGCCCTAGATAAGATCTTACTTCTTTAGGAGATACAGCAATCGATTTTTCAAAGGCACGGATCGCCTCACCGTAATTCTTTTGAATGCTGTAGACCGCGCCGAGGTTGACCAGGGCCATGACATTAGCCGGCTGCAGGATCAATCCCTCCTTGAGGAACCGTTCCGCCTGGGCGAATTGGCGCATTTTGGAATAGAGGCTGCCGAGGACGAAATAGGCGCGGGCGTAGACGGGGCACAGGCGCACGGTTTCGATGCATTTGTCAAGTCCTTTGGTGTAATCTCTGGACTCGAAATAGACCAGCCCCATATTGTAATGCAGGTCGGGATCGCGCGGGCTCCACTCGATAGCCTTACGCCAGAGCGCCAGGGCGGCCTCGAAGGATTTTTGGCGGGTTTTTTCCAGAGCTTCTCGGTTAAGCTGCTCGGACTCGGGTGCCGGCGGGGCCACGTTCCAGATCATCCGAAGGTCGCGGTTGTACCAGGCCAGATCGAGCCGGTCGCCTCCTCCCCGGTATTTTTCTTCGAGCCGGGTGAGGAGCATGCGTTTGTCGGATTCGGCGCTGAGGTCCAGGTCCGGATAGAGCCGGTTGAGCTCGGTGGCGGCGAGGGTGACGGTGAAGCTTTTAAGCGCGTCTGATGGTGCTTGAATATCATTCATGGTTGCAGGACCACTCGGCTTGCACACGCTTTCGGCTGACCGGCCGGGGCCGGCGGCAGCTCTTTTTACATGTTACTAATAATTTTCAATAAAATCAATAAAAAAGGCGGCTTTGGAGGCCGCCTTCCTCGTGCGCCAGGCGGGAATCGAACCCACAACCTTTAGCTCCGGAGGCTAACGCTCTATCCTATTGAGCTACTGGCGCAACTACAGCAGTGTGTCAGGGAACATTGATGCGGCTGATCTTACGGGCACGGCCGCTGGCCACATCGACCTCGATCAGCGCGCCGTTAAGCCGAATGTTGGCCGAGGCCATACGGTATTTTTCCGGCAGAATCGTGGTGAAGCGCTTGATGGCCACCTGGGCATCCATGCCGATCACTGAATCATGTGGCCCGGTCATGCCCACATCGGTAATAAAAGCGGTGCCCTTGGGCAGAATGCGTTCATCGGCGGTCTGGACATGGGTATGGGTGCCGATGATCGCGCTCACCGAGCCATCGAGGTACCAGGCGAGCGCCGCCTTTTCCGCCGTGGCCTCGGCATGAAAATCGACGAGGATGATCGGCGTCTTCTCCCGCAGCCGGGCGACCTCTTCATGACCGGTGCGGAAAGGGCAGTCGATCGGATACATGAAGGTGCGCCCTTGCAGATTGAGCACGCCGACCGGTATCTGCCGGCTGGTCATGACCACGGTGGAACCTCGTCCCGGGGCTTGCGGTGGATAATTCAGGGGCCGCAGCGCCTTCTGCGTATTGTCGAGGTAGATCCGGAACTGGGCATTGCCCCAGGTGTGGTTGCCGCCGGTGATTACATCGACGCCCAGCGCGAAGAGCTGCCGCGCCAGGGTTTCCGTCAGGCCGTTGCCGCCATCTGCGTTCTCGCCATTGGCGATGCAGAGGTCGATGTTATGACTCTTTTTCAAGCCGGGCAGCAATCCGGCCACCACGTCCATGCCCGGTTTGCCCACAATATCAGCGATAAAGAGAATATGCAGGGAATTGTCGCTCACTGAACCATCCAATATACATCATTTGCGGGAATTATTCAAGCCTTTTGTGCGCTACTTGGCATAATCGATGGCCCGGTATTCGCGGATCACCGTCACCTTGATCTGGCCGGGGTATTCCATTTCGCCCTGGATCTTTTCGGCGATGTCGGTGGCGAGCTGCTCGGACATGGCATCATCGATTTTTTCGTGTTCCACCATGACCCGGACTTCGCGGCCGGCCTGGATGGCATAGGCCTTGCCGACGCCGGCGAAGGATTTCGCCAGGCCTTCGAGGCCGTCGAGACGCTTGATGTAGGTTTCCAGGGTTTCGCGGCGGGCGCCGGGACGGGAGCCGCTGACGGCATCGGCCGCCTGCACCAGGACCGAGATCGGCGAGATGATGGGTATATCCTCGTGATGTGCCGCGATGGCATTCTGGACGATGGGACCCTCTCCGTACTTTTTGGCGATTTCCAGTCCGATCTGTGTATGGGTGCCATCGGTGTAGCGATCGATCGCCTTGCCGATATCGTGCAGCAAGCCGGCACGCTTGGCGAGATTGCCGTCCAGATCCAGAGCCGCCGCCATCAGGCCGGTGAGATAGGAAACCTCGATGGCGTGCTGGAGGACGTTCTGGCCATAGCTGGTGCGGTACTTGAGTTTGCCGAGGAGTTTGACCAGTTCGATGTGCATGCTGGGGATGCCGCATTCCATCAGCGCCTTCTCCCCTTCCTCCACCAGTTTTTCCTCCATCTCCTGCTTGGTCTTCTCGACCACCTCCTCGATGCGGGTGGGATGGATGCGGCCATCGATAACCAGACGTTCGAGCGCGATCCGGGCCACTTCGCGTCGGAAGGGATCAAAGCCGGAGAGGACCACCGCTTCCGGGGTATCGTCGACGATCACCTCGACGCCGGTGGCCGATTCAAAGGAACGGATATTGCGTCCCTCGCGGCCGATGATGCGTCCCTTCATCTCGTCGCTGGGCAGATTGACCACCGAAACAGTAGTTTCCGTCGAGTGGTTGGCGGCGGTGCGCTGGATGGCTTGGACGATGATCTCCTTGGCTTCGCGATTGGCCTGCTGCCGGGCACGATCCTTGATCTCCTTGATCGTCTGAGCCGCCTCCTGCTTGGCCTTTTCAACGAGGTTTTGCATGAGGATGCGTTTGGCTTCCTCATTGGAGATGCCACTGATCTTTTCGAGGCGGCGGTTCTGCTCCTCGACGAGTTCAGTCAGTTCGGTTTCGCGCTTTTGTACCCGTTCATCGCGCGATTTGAGCCGGCCCTCGACCTCATCAAGCTCCTTTTCCTTGGTATTCAGCAGGTCATGCCGGCGGTCCAGATTCAGTTCGCGTGTGGTAAGCTTGTTCTCGTTCTTTTGCAGATCGGAACGGCGGGTTTTTATCTCGTTTTCAAGGTTTTGCCGGTGTCTGAAGATCTCATCCTTTGCTTCAAGGATTTTTTCTTTTTTAAGGTTTTCAGCCTCCTTGCGGGCATCCGTGATCAGCTTGTCGGCGATCTTTTCGGCTTCGGTAACCTTGCCGCGGCCAATATGACGCGAAACCATCCAGCCGCCGACAAATGCCGCGGCCGCGGCTGCAATGGCAATGAGAATGACCAGATATGCATCCATATATCCTCCAAAACTAAAAAAACCCATCACTATCAAGCATCCATATATCAATCATGAAAAGCGGAAATTCCTCGTCGTTGCGGTCGGCACCCCGGCACGGCGCGCGACGATATGGAATCTCCCATCGGACTCTTGACAGCTGGGTTTTCACAAATCATAGAACATGATGCGGCCGGAATCCAGCCGCAGGTATCAAACGCCTTTCTTGCCTTCCTCCATGAGTTCCTGAATATCGATGTCAAACTGATGGGTCAGAGTCTTGACCCGATCCTCAAACGAGTTGAGTTTCTTTTTGGACAGTTCCCGCTGCTGGAGCAGTTCATCGGCAATGTTCAGGGCAGCCAGTATGGCAACTTGATGCAGAGGACGATTGGGTTTAGCGGTCTGCACTTCACGCATCTTTTGGTCGACATATTCGGCGATGCGTTGTACATACTCCACATTGGCATTCACCTTGAGCGGATAATCCGTCCCAAAAATATTCACCTTGAGGATGTTTTTTTCATCATTCATGAAAGTAAGCTTGAATAGGCCTGTGAAAACTGCACAGTCAAGAGATATCATCCGCCCGTTTTCTAGCGGTTCTCGAAGGCTTTCAACTCATCGAGCTTGGCCAACATATTCTGGACCCGTTCGCGCAGCCGCTCCTCGGTTTCGCGATACTTGTCCAGCATGGCCTGTTCAGAGCGGCTGGCCTGCTCGTTGAGTTGCTGCCGCAATTGCTCGATTTGCAGGCTCTGTTCAGCCGCACGCGCCCGCAAATCGCTGTTTTCCTGTTCCAAATAAAGAGCTTTCTTGCGCATCTCCGCGATCATTCCGAGCGCGAATTGAATGCGCTCTTCCAGAACATCCAGTATACTTTTATCCACAGAGCCCTCGTCTTAGCGTGGTCTCAATTCGGCGCCAAATCGGGCAGTCAGGAGGGCAAGGATCGCATCCACCTGGTGCTCAACCTCTTCCACTCCCAATGTACGTTCTTTTGAGCAAAAATTCAATGAAAAAGCGATACTTTTTTTCCCCTCAGGCACCTGCTCGCCCTGGTAAAAATCGAAAAGACGGACATTTACGAGAAGATCGCCTCCGGCTTCGCGGATAGCCGCCTCTACCGCTCCCACGGGAATCTCGACATCAAGCAGCAGGGCGATATCGAAGGGGACGAAGGGGAATCGGGCGATGGGCTGGAACTGGCGATGGCCCGCCTGATGGGCGTAGAGCAGATCAAAGTCGAGAACAAAGGCGAAAAGATCGGCCGTCTTGATCCGGAAGGTGTGCAGCACACTCTCATCGAGCCGGCCAAAACTGCCGAGGCAGGTTTGATCGGCGAGATAGAGGCCGGCGCTCTCCTGGCCGAAACAGCGCCCCTGCGCGGCGCCGAGGGTGACCTCCTTGATGCCGAGCTGTGTCAGCAAGGCCAGGAGGATGCCCTTGATGTCGTAGAAATCGACCGCGCGCGGTTTGCCGTACCAGGCCGGCAGGTCCGTTTCGCCGACGATCATGCCGGCCACCTGCTTGTACTCCGTGAACGCCTCCCCCCTCTTCCAGGCGATATTGCCGATCTCAAAAAAGCGCAAATTGGGCATCTGGCGGTTGCGGTTGTAGGCGCTGTTCTGCAGCAAAGAGATCAGCAGGCTGGTGCGGAAGAGCGACCAATCCGCGCTCAAGGGATTCAAGAGTTCGACTGCTGTGGCGTCTTCCGGCAAAAAAATTGCAGCCGCCTGTGGCGACACCAGGCTGAGCGAGAGGGTTTCACGAAGTCCCAATCCAGCCAGAAGCCG
>Ga0209098_1003285_pt1 | contig 13587 bp, 4 predicted proteins | sample AD_JPNHW1_MetaG_FD_184429 | JGI IMG/M metagenome (GOLD analysis project Ga0209098, IMG submission 184429) | Active sludge microbial communities of municipal wastewater-treating anaerobic digesters from Japan - AD_JPNHW1_MetaG (SPAdes) (version 2) | ecosystem: Engineered > Bioreactor > Anaerobic >... | reverse complement strand
GCCCCAGGTAGAGTAGTACCCGCCTCGGCCCCCGTAGCTGCCGCCCGTGCCGGAATTGCCGTTATAATCGCGCCGCGAAACCCCCGAGGCGTCGATGCTCGAGTTGGTGCTCACGTAAATGCGGTTCGCCTCCAAATGCACCTTGTTCGTCGCCGTCGCCGACGCCGCCACCGCGCAGGCGATCTTGCCGCCGTTGGTCACCCACACTTCGTCGAACGCGTAGGTCCCGTCCAACGTCAGCGTCGCGCCCGACACCATGATGCACTTGCCCACGTAGGGATTGTTGGAAGCGTTCAGCGTGGTGGAGACGTCGAACACCTTGTCCATATGCACGTAAAACACCAGTCTCACCACTTCCGACGTGTTGCCGGCCCGGTCCATGGCATACAGGTCGAAAGCGTGAACGCCCCGATTGAGATTGGTCGCCGCGAAGGTCCAGTCCTCCGTGCCAAAACCGGCCACGCGTTCGCCGTTCACCCACACGTCGCACAACTCGCTCCGCGTGCCGGAAAGCGTCAGCAGACCCTCCATCAGCATGTTCGTCTGCGGGGCGGTCAGCCAGTCCTTCACGACCGGCGGCGCCGGCGGGATGTCATCCACGCCGTCAAGATAGGTGAATCCCTCCACGAGCGAGGCAAACCCTCCATCGGCCTCGCACACCGTCACATCCACTGAACCGACGCCTCCCATCGGCGCCGTCGCCACGATCGTCGTGGGGTTCAATACCGTAAATGTCAACGCCGCTTGCGTTCCAAAACAGACGCCAAGATCGCCTTGGAATCCCGCCCCCGTGATCGTCGTGACCGTCCCGCCCCAGACCGGACCGAACGCGGGCTCAATCGCCGTCAATCGCAGGTCGGTGGTCGGCGACACCAGACCGAAATCCACCCCCCCGAGGTGATTCGTCACGTTGCCCAATAGGCGTTGAGCTGGCTGGAACTGCCCGAACAAATGGACCGGGGTCACCGTTCCACTCCAAGCTTGCCCCACCAGACCCGTGTAATACCCCCCCCCGGCGGTCCGCGCCTCTCCGCCACCGTTGGAGAACTGCACCCGCACACCGTCCACTCCGGCACCAGTGACAATATTGGTGACCCGACCCGCAATCCGCCACAAGCCGACATGCCCGCCCCATCCCGAGCGGCCGCCCGCGCCGCCGCCGCCGCCGCCGGAGCAACAGCTGGAAGGACCGCCGCCGGCCCCGCCGCCGCCCAGATCGTTGCCCGAAACATAGAGCGCACCCGTTCCGCCGTTGCCATCGCCCGCCGTCGGCCCGCCACCTTTGCCGCCGCTGCCGCCTTGCCCCCCGGCCGCACGAATGGCTTGCGGGACCATTTGAGAACGATTGAATTGCAGAACGATTTGTCCCCCCTGGCCGCCGCTGCCGCCCTGGCCGCCGCCGCCAACTCCGCTGGCCCCGGCGCCGCCCGCGCCGCCCGCGCCGCCTTGCGCGCTGATGGCGTTGGGGCTCTCCACGACGAGTTCGTCGCACAAAATCATCACGGCTCCGCCGCCGGCCGCGCCGCTCGATGCCGCGCCCCCAACGGCCCCGTTGCCCGAAGGCCCGGTCCCGGCTGCCCCGCCCGCTCCATCGGGCTTGCCGCCGCCACCGCCCTGGCAGATGCCCTCTATCCCGCCACCCGATCCGCCCGTTCCGCCGCCGCCCGCACCTTGGGTTGCTCCGGCGCCCAAGATCAGACGCCCGGCAATGAATGTGTTCTGCATCGGTTCCGCGGCCTTGCCGCCGCCGCCGCCGTTGGGATTGACCCAGTTGTCGGTGGCCCCGCCGCCGCCGCCGCCTTCTCCGCCCGCGCCGCCGGGACCGTTGTTGGCCCAGGAACCCCAGGCCGCGCCACCGCCCTTGCCCGGCCCGCCGGCGCTGCCCGCCGTTCCCCGGCTCGCGCCCGGCGCACCGCCGCCGCTGCCGCCGCCCGCTCCGCCAAATCGGCTGCTGTTCCCGGGATTGTTGGTCGTAGCGGCCCCCGCAGAGCCGTTCGCTCCGCCCGTCAATGCCGCCCGGCCGGCCGGAATTTCCGGGCCTGTCCCCCCCGCCACGCCGCCGCGATAGCCACGCTGGTCCGCCGAAATGCTCCCACCTGAACGAACCGTGACCGCGCCTTCGGCCCGGAAAGCCAAAATGCCGGTCCGATATCCCGCGCTCCCCGCGGGCCCATTCGTCAGGCCATCCCAGGCCGAAACCGTCAACGTGCTGCCGGGATCCACGGTCAAGCGCCCATAGTGCGGTACGCGCTGGACCACCACCTTTTGGTCGCCCGAAATATCCCCCCCATAATGCTTCGTCACCGGAGAAGACACCGTCAGGCTCGTCGCGGAAACCGCGCTCACCTGCAACAACTCGTAGTTGCCCACGTCGGCGGCATCCCCCGCCGCGCCTTGCAGATTGATCAGCAGAATCTCGTCGCCGGCCTCGATGCCGTTGGAAAGCGTTCCCGCAAAGCCGCTCGCGATCGTCGTCGCCCCCGGCGCCGGCGGATCCACCCGGTACGCGATGCCATCCGCGAAACTCCGGTCCGCGGCGATCGGGTCCTGGTTGAGGTCCAACGTCCCGGAAATCACCGTGGCATCTTCAGGGGCCTCGGCCTCCTCCGCCCACACCGTCGCCAGCGTTCCCTTCCCCGCGTGGCACTCCGCCTTCAACCAAGCCGGCGAAAGGATCTGCGACGACTTGCGGACCTCGTCCACCCCGCCGACAAAGTTTCCATAGGTGATGGTTCCGATCACCCACGGCGCAATCACGCTCTCCCTCGGAGAAAGCAACCCCGTCCGGACCAATTCCCCGTCCAGATAGATCTGGGACCGCTTGTTGGAATAGACCATCGCCACGTGGCGCCAACCCGTGCCCACGCTTCCCGTGTAGGTCGCCAGCGGCGGCAGATAGCCGTCCCCGTGCTCATAGACCGACAGCCCGTTGGCACCCGCCGACAAGCCCGCCCCGCCGTTCGACGTCCCGCCGTGCTCCGGATACAGGACGAACCGCTGCCCCGTTGTGCCCGGAGCTCCCGACGTCGTCTCGGCATTCAGCGTGATGGATTGCTCCGGCTTGAGCCAAAGAGAAACCGTAAAGGTGTTGGTCGGATTGTTGTTCCGCCCCGTGACGATGCGGTCGTTGTTCCCGTCGTACTGCTGCCCGAATCCGACGACTCCCTCCGCCTGCGCCGGTTCGTTGGCGGCCACCTTGGCGCCGTGGTTCGTCTTGGACGTGCTGTCGAGGATCAGGGAGGCCGTGGCATCGTTCTTGTGCCAGACCCCCGCGAAATGCTCGGCCCACACCCCGGCGGCGTTCGCCCCGTCTTGCGCGACCGGATTGCCGTAATACACGTAGAATACCGTGTCCGCCGCGCTCGACACCGCCGGCAAGCGCACCCAGTATTCCGCCTTGCCCGCCGCCGCGTCGTGCCGCTCGCGCTCGTAGTCCAGCGGCGTGCCGTCCGCCAGCGCGAAGCGCACGTCGTGCCCATCCGCCCGCGCCTTGGCAAAATCGAAGTTGTTCGTCGTCAGGCGCACCAACACCGGGAAATCCGTCAGGTCCGCATCGATCTTCTCCTCATCCACCACGATCGCCCGGCGGGGACGCCATTCCGGCGTCCACCAGAACAGATTGGCCTCTTCCTCCCCTGCCATCAGCAGCGTTCCCGCCCCCGCATGGTACTCCGCCTTCAACCAAGCCTCCGAGCGACTTTGGCTGGATATGCGGACTTCATCCAGGAGTCCGTTGAACCAATCCCCGCTCAAGGCGGAGTTGGCTCCAAAACGCAACGGCTGCGCATTGGTCTGTAGATTGACGACCCCGTTGGTCGCGGCCTGCGCCTCTTCCCCGTTCACATGGATGGTTTTGATCCCTCCGGTCTTGTCGTAACGGGCCACCACATGGCTCCAGGCTCCGGTGGCCAACGCGGTTGCCGTTGAAAATTGATTGCTCAGGGTGATGAAGCGAACCCGGTTGGAGGGATATGTATCCAATAAATATCCGGACGATGTGTTCACCGGCATCTTGTCTACCACCCGCATACCCGCCGCGAGATTGGTCTTCGGATAAACCCAGGCGGAAAGGGTGATGTCCCCCGAAATGTTCAACGATGGGCTGTGCGCACATTGGGCATAGGCACTGGAACCGTTCAGGCTCAATCCCGGACCCGATTTTCCTTCAAGGGTGGCCGCCCCGCCAATCAACGATCCATGGTTGGTGTTCACGGTCGAATCCCGCGTGCCGGTGTTGGTCGTCGCTCCAAAATGCCAAACGCCGGCAAATCCACCGTCCCATACGCCCGCCGCGTTCGCCCCGTCTGCCGCCGCAGAATTCCCGTAATACACGTAGAAATCCGTGTCCGCCGCGCTCGACACCGCCGGCAGCCGCACCCAATACTCGGCCTTGCCCGCCGCCGCGTCGTGCCGCTCGCGCTCGTAGTCCAGCGCCGTGCCGTCCGCCAGCGCAAAGCGCACGTCGAACCCGTCCGCCCGCGCCTTGGCAAAATCGAAGTTGTTCGTCGTCAGCCGCACCAACACCGGGAAATTCGTCAGGGGCGCATCGATCTTCGTGTGGTCGAGGGTGAGTTTGCGCCAGTACAACCAATCGCGCGAGTCTCCCGACCAGCAAACCTCCCGGTTCGCGCCCCACGTGAGGAGCGGCGCCGGAGCCACAACCCGCCGGTGTTCGTACAGCGCCACCACTTCCTCCGCCGCCAGTGCGCGGCCATACACCGCCACCTCGTCCAGATCTCCCGCATACCGCATTTCGGCGCTGCCGTTCCCATGTCCGGCCAGCCGGAAGGTGGAGGAGTTGCTGACGCTGAACAACCCCATGGGATGGATGGCGGCGCTCTGGAAACGCCCGTCCACGAACAGACGCGCTTCGCTGCCGGCGCGCACCGCCACGATATGATGCCAACGGCCGTCGCAGACCGAATTCGACGAACTCGGCCGCGCCGCGGACCCGTCGCTGAACAGCTCGAAGATCGCATTCCCATTCGTCGGGGCCAGCATCAAGGTATATCCTTGCCGCGGCGCGGATCCCTTCTCCTTGGCCAGCACCATGGGATAGGTGTTCGCCGCCGGCCGGTTGGTGCTCCGCATCCAAAGCGAAAAACTGAAATCGTTGGTCCCGAAATTCAACGCCGCCGGATTGCCCATGTCCACGCAGGCCCCGGCCGGAAACCGCAAGCTGTTGCCCGTCGCCGCCAGGCTGTCCGCCCCGATCCACGAAGCGCCGCTGATCGTCCCGGCAATGGCGTTGGTGGACGCATTGATCGCGGCGCTCCCCGTTCCCTCGTCCAGCGCCCAGCGCGAAACCAGCCCCGTGCCGACGGCGTTCTTCACCCCTTGGTAGCTGCCGCCTCCAACGGCGGCGTCATTCCCAAAATATTGGTAAATGACCGTGGTCTGCAACGCCGGCAACAGCGGCACGACCACGCGCACCTCGGTGCCGGTGCCATTGACCTGCGCCGCCAGCCAATAGGGCAGCTCATTCTGCGCCGAATCCACAAACCGCAAGTCGTCGAAATCGGCCTGCATCCCGCTTTCAAAGGGGATCGCGAACGTCACGGTCTGGTTGGTCAACGCCTGGGTCCCCGGATTGAAGATGGACAACGGGCGGCGGAAATTCCAATTCACGCTCCACCAGTCCCCGCCACTAGCAGGAACGCTCGCCACCTGAACCGCATTGCTCAGCACGCTCGCCTGGCCGTCGGCGCTCAGGGCCTTCACGTTCACGGCCCCCGAAATTCCCGCCGGCACCTTGGCGGCCAAGGTGGTCGGATTGACCACGGTCACGTCCGGCGACTCCACCCCGTTCATGAACACCCGAACCGGCTCGTACCGCCGGTTGGTGCAGACAAACTCCCCGACCTTGGCTTGCAGCGTGTCCTGGTAGTACATGGCGATGCGCCCGGCCGAACCGCCCCCCCCCCAGTTGGGACTGGTTCTGCCGCCGCCACCGCCATACACCCAGACCATGTCGTTTGTGCCCGCCCCGATGGCGATCTTGCGCCCCGTCAGCCGGATGGACCCGCCCGCCCCGCCCCCCGCCGGCGAGTTGCTTGCGGTGATCCAAACTCCCTCGGCATCGATGTAGCTGCTTTCATCCGCGATTTCCAAGTCCTGCGCGCTCACCAGGATGATTCCGCCGCCCTGCCCGCCGTCCACCGCCGCGTTGGTGTTCGCGCCGCCGCCGCCGCCGCCACCCATGAATACTTTTTCCAGCGCCGCATCGCCCACCGGATTTCCGCCCATCCCATTGGTTGTTCCCGACGAGGTCGCGCCCCCGTTCACGCCCTTCAGTCGATGCCCGCCCCCGCCGCCACCGGCCGCAGAGTAGCCGGCCAACTTCCGACCACCGCCGCCACCGGTCTGGTTGACCGCCTGGGTTTGAATCCCCAAGCCTGCAATCGATTCCCCCTGAAAAGCCAGCGTGTTGTCCCCCACCATTTGGGTTCCGCCGCGATAGCCCTTCCCCCACATGTCCAGCGCGCCATTGAGTTGCGCCCGGCCTCTGACCCGGAAGGACATCACTCCCCCCCGCTGACCGTCCCATGCGTTGCCCCGCACCTCAAAAACGGAATGCAAATTCGCGTAGTTCGGAACGCGCTGCAACATGACCCGCTGCTGCGTGGCGTTGGTTCCGACGTTCGTCTGGTCCGCCGCCCCGTTGCCGTAGAACCGCGTCAGGTTCTCCGTGAACACCACGTTGCTCCCCGTCACGGATTGAACCCTCAGGAACTCGTGATTGCCGACGTTGGTCGCGGCGCCCGCCGTCCCTTGCAGATTGATCAGCATCACTTCGTCGCCCGCCGCCAGGCACCCCGGCCCCGGTGCTTCCGTCAACGCGGCCGCGTTCGAAGCCAACGCCGCCACCGAGTAATTGACCGCATCCGGACACGACCGACCGGACACCAGCGCTTGGGTGTTGATGTTGGCATGCCCGGTCAACACGCAGGAACCATCCCGCCCCGTCCCGAACGCCCCGCCCCAGCCGCTGCCCGTGAGCACCAGATAGTCGCCCGACTGGATCCGGTTCGTGGCCACTCCTTCCAACCGCGGGACGTCGGCCGGCTCCCGGGACCAGATCGAATGCAGCAAGCTATAGGTCGCATTCCCGGTTCCGTCGTACGTGCGGACTTTCAAGGAATACCAGCCGCTGGTGGCAACCGGATAGACCAGCTCGAATTGAGTCCCGCCCCACCTGTCGTCGTTCCATGCCACCATATTCTGTCCGGCCAGGTCGCTGTACAGTTCACTGTACATATCGTCCCCGCTGTCGGCTCGGAAAGCATAGACCCGCCCGGCTTCCAGATAGATGCGGTACCAGTCCGCCACGTCGGCGTCGGACAACGTATGGGGTCCGTGACTCGCCTCGACGCTCTGCGGCTCCAACAACGCCGCATTGCTCCCGGGCACGTCGTCGGCGGGATCCCAGGTGTCCGCAAATCCGTTCGCCCCGGCCAGCATCCCGGCCATGACGAGGCCCCTGCCCAACCATGCGCTCCTGGTTCCCGCCACTCGCCACCTGGGTCGCAGGGCATGTCCATGCGGACGATTCGTCTGGTCCATGGCTCGGTCCCTATTCATGCATATTCCTTCACGTCGGTCCGCATCTCCTGCGAACATCCACCGACACCCGACATGGGCAACCCGCTTCGTTTGTCGGCATTCATCCAACCATGTTTTGCGGCCGGGAGACATGCGGCGACAGGACTCCCGGTTTTCGCCAAAACACCATGTTTTGATGCTTCCACACGAAGCGCCGGCTGTATGCAGGGGCTCCCCCGAAAATCACGTGGGGAATTTTCCCTCACCACCCCCCCCTCCCGGATGTGCGGGAATCAGGCTTCGAGCGCGAATCGACAGGTCATCCGGGTCCGGCCTTCCGGAGTGGCTCGGATGATCAGCGAACCGCCGATCATCCGCGCACGCTGTTCCATGATGGAAAGCCCCAGCCCCGTCCGGCGGACCGGCAGCCGTTCGAACGGATGCCCGTCGTTTTCAATCGTCAGCTCCCCCCCCCCATCGTCCGCAAACCCCACCTCAATCCAGGCGTTTTTCGCTTCGGCATGGCGGATCGCGTTGCGCAGGTATTCCTGCACGATCCGGTACAGCTGTCCCGCCGTTTCGCTGCCCACCCGCGAGGCCTCCAGCCGGTATTCCAATTTCACGCACGCGTTGAAATAGCGCTGGCCGATTTCCGCCAGTTCCCGCAGAGCGCTTTCCAACGTGCGATCCACCATGGCCAGGGGCACCAGCGAACGGGCCATGGCTCGGACTTCCCGCGACAGGCCTTCCACGATCCGGGTCATCTCTTCCGCTTGCTCCCCGTCCGTCGGCTCGTGGCATTCCGCCTTTTTCCGCAGGAGGAGACACTGGATCTGCAACGCCGATGCAAAGGGTCCCAGGCCGTCATGAATGTCGTACCCCAACGCCTGGCGCTCGTGCTCGGTGATTTCCTGGGCCATGCGCTCCAGCCGAATCCGCTCGGACAACAGGCGGGCGCAGCACACCACCGCCGGTTGACCGCCATATTCCTGCGGGTACAGCCGAAAATCCACCTCCGTCTCCTTGCCATCCTGCCCCACCAGGCTCGTTTCGAAACTGGCGGAGGCGCCCTCGATCGCCTGCTGAAGCTGCTGGCCCACCCGGTCTCGGTCTCGCTCCACAATCAATCCGACATAGGCGCTTCCGACCAGCTCTTCCAAGTCGCGCCCCACGCCCCGGCACAGGGCCGGATTGGCGTGCAGCAACTGGCCCTGCCAATCCACGATCATGTAGTAATCCTGCGAAGAATCGAACAGGTTGCGGTATCGCTCTTCGCTGGCCTGCAGGGCGCGCATCGCGCGCCGACGCATCATCCGGCCCAGCACCAATTGCAAAATGATCACGCCTTCCACGGCGATGATGGCCCCGCTGCCCAGGATCAGCCATTTGTTCTTCCGGAGAAATTCATGCGGCTGGTGGATAATCCGACTGCCCTTCGGCAGGGAGCGCTCCGCAATCCCCCAGCGCTTCAACTGCACGTAGTCGAACACCCATTCCCCGGGCAGGATCACCGGCGGAATGTCCCCGGGTTTTTCCCCCGCCAGAATCCGTCCCGCCATCTCGCCGGCAATTTCCCCCTGCCGCCGGGCGTTCACGACGTTCCCGCCCACCACCCCCTCGCCGATCGCATCGTATTGGGTCGTAAATACAGGAGCTTTCCAGTCTTTCGCCAGACGGGGGATCAGGTTCCGGGACAGATAGACCCCGCCTTGAAGATCGGAGAGATACCCCACGTGGAGGATCAGGTCCGCGGATCCCAACGCGCCGAAATACTCTTGAACGTCCGCCGGTCCCCAGGTCCGACGATCGCTTTGCTGGAGGCCGGGGATGGATACGGGTACGGGAAAAATGCCCGACTTTGCCTTCGCCTGTATGGCATCCCGCATTTGAATTCCATGTGCCGAATAATCGGTCCACACGTGCAACCGGCGTGCGGCCGGATACACCGCCAAGGCCACGTCGATGGTCTGTTCGTGGTCGGAAACGCTGAACACCCCGGTCCAGGAATCTCGATCCCCTCCATACCGGTGTGCATCCAATGGATCCGCCCCGCAAATCACCAGCGGAACCTGCGAAAACAGGGGTTTCCGGTAACGATCAACCACACCAAGCGCGCCTTCGTTCAATGCCACGACAACGGATGGCCGCCGCGCCCGGTACTTTCCGATGATGACGCTTTCGTACCGTTCAAGATAATTGTCGCGATAGCTGATGCGCCGCACGTCGAGATAATCGATGATGACCTCCGCTTCGGGCGGCAAGGCCGACCGCAATCCCTCGATCTGGGCGGCTTCCAACCGCGATTGGCTGTCCTCGGTCGTCAACACCAATATGGTTTGAGACTGGACCGCCCCCTGGGCCGCGCCCCCAGCCAACCAGCATGCCAACAGCCACCCCCGGATCCCCGGCCCGGGATTCCGGACGCGCAACGCGGTTGCGCCGAACCTATAAGGCATCATCGCATGTCCAGTCCTGCGCCATCTGGGCCACGTCGCGCAAACGGACTTTCTCGAGCTTGGTCTTGATCCGGCTGCAAAAACTGTCCACCGTCTTCTCGCTGACTTGCAACTGCACCGCGATTTCCCTCATCGTCATTCTCTTGCCCAAGCACTCGAACACCTGCCACTCCCGGCTGGACAACACCCGGTCCGGACTGCGCGCCCCAGAAGCGGCACCCGACGCCTCTTGCAGCAACCGCTGCTGGATTTCCTCCCCCACAACCATTTTTCCTTGGCTGATCGTCAAAATCGCTCCCAGCACGACCTCCGGCCGGACGGTCTTCATCAAATAGCCGTGGGCCCCTTCCTTGATGGCCCGCATGGCGTACTTCGCCTCTTCGCGCATCGAAAACACCAAGGACCGGATCTGCGGATGCTCGCTTCGCAGCCTCCGCAGCAGCACAAATCCACTGGAACCGCACAACCCCAGATCGACGACCACCACGTGCGGAGCGGATTCCGGAATCTTGCACAACGCTTCTTCGCCGGATTCCGCCTCGCCGCACAGAATGAATTCCGGCTGGGAGGCGAACAAACTCCGAAGGCTTTTGCGAACCAACGGATGGTCATCGACAATGAAGACCCGGACGCCACCCTCGGAAGTTGCCGCTTGTTTCGTCTGCATGTTCATCCTCACTGATCGTCAAGCCAAGGCGTCACGACCGCCCGGATCGCGGCACAATCATATCCGCGAACATATCCTCGGCCTCTGGCGCGTCCGCTTTCGCCTTGAGAAGTCTGGACCATAAATTATCACAATCTAGTTTCGATCGTCGGCTGCGGCAATCACAAATCGGGTCCATCGATGAACCGTTTCACCCCGCAGGAATCCACCCAGTTGAGGCTCGAGGGCGAGGCCACGGATTCGGCTCTCCCGCGATCTTGCTTTTGTGCGCGCAAGCCCCGACTCCAAAGGCCGTTTCAACCATGGCAGAAGCGGAAGACCCGGTTCCCGCCGCTCCAGGCCGAAATGTCCGGCTCCGCCCGCTTCGCCGCGGCATTCCCGCCCGGATCGATCCCTGCACGCCTTGGCAGAGGCACTCGAAGCCCACCCGGACATGCATCGTAAACGGCCCGCTGGTGTTATGACGAAACGCCTTCCTTCATGTGACCCCATGCGCACTCATCGGCAAAGGAATTGGGATCGCGATGGGGCCATAGAAAGCAGGAAAACAAGGCGATTTTGGCCGATGAACGCGGGCAAAAAAATGGAGCGAGCGATGGGATTTGAACCCACGACAGCCACCTTGGCAAGGTGGCGCTCTACCACTGAGCTACGCTCGCCCTTAAAAAGGACGCGGGGAATCTAGCACGTGCGTTTTTCGGCGCAACCCTTTTTTTCGGCCGGCTTCAGAATATCGGAATGTTCCGGCTCATCAGGTCGGCCACGATCTGTTCCATCGAATAGAGTCCCGGGCCCTTGTCCGCCAGCCACAGCGCCCCGAAGATCGCGCCTTGTCCGAACGCCGCCCGGCTGATGCTCTCGTGCACGAGCCGGATCGTTTGGTTCGGCAGCCCGAACACCACTTCGTGCCGGCCCACGATGCCGCCCACCCGGATCGAGTTCACGTGCTTCGTTTTTTCCAGCCCCAACAGCTGCGCGATCTTCAGCGCCGTGCCCGACGTCTCCCGCTTTTCCCGGAAATGCTCTTCCACGATCTCGACGTCCGCGTGCGGGGCGATCTTTTGCAGCACCTGCGAAGCCACCAGCAGGAAATTGATGCCCAGCGTGATGTTGGGCGACACGAGCACCGCCGTTTTCTTCGACAGCGCCCGCAGCGCCGCCAGATCCTCCGGCTCGTACTTGGAAATCGCCGTGATGATCTTCACTCCCAGGTCCGCCGCCGGCGCATAGCTGCGGTAGCCCTGCGCGCTCGAAAAATCCACCAGCACGTCCACCGGATTCTTCGCGAAAAACCGCGGCCCCACCTTCGCCACGGCCTGGAGCGCGCCTTGTTTCGTCGCCAAGCCCAACAGTCGGCTGGCGTAGTTCTCCCCAAACTTCTTCGTCCGCTTCACCACCCACTTCAAGTCGAACCGCTCGTCCTTGAGGAATTCGCCGGCCACCAGCTTCCCGGTCTTGCCGAAGCCGAACAAGCCCACGCGGATTTTCTTCATGTCGTCACCTCTTCGCGACCAAGCCCCCCGGCTCCGCCACCTCTGCCTTTCTGTTTTCAGTTTTGCCCGAAAACAGGCAAACGGCAAGTCGTTTTCCCGATTATTCCATCAGATCGTTTCGGCGTCCGGCCGATGCGCGCGGAAATTCCGCAGGGCTTCCGCGGGCGCGCCGTTCGCGTAGCAATAGACGCACGCGTGCGGGCACGTCCGGTAGCGGCCGACGTCCTTGCTGGCGAGGCAGCCGCACGCCGCGCGTTGGCCTTTGTCTTTCCGCGCCGCGCGCGAGCCCAGGAATTCCATCAGCGCCACGTCGTCCGGCCACAACCGCGCCAGCAATGTTCCGTCCACGCAGCGGCCGTGCGCGATCCCCCACGCCGCCAAGTCGATTTCTTCCGCGCAGGTGGCCAGTTCCAGTCCGTGCGCACGGTTGATCTCCGTCAAGCCGCGCGCGAATTCCTCCATTTCGGCGGGCGCGAATTCGCGGGCGCAAACGCCCGCCCGCGCCAAGTTCCGCCGCACCGCCGGATAGTTGGCGAGATCCGCGAAGCTGAACGTCAGCCGGCGCGTGGCCGGCGCCAAGCGTTCCGCCAGCCGCGCGGCCCGGGCCAGCAGTTCCGGCACGCCCAGCCGGTCGGTCAACAGCAGCGGATCCAGCCGCCAGACCACGCGCTCCGGCCCCAGCCGCGCCGCCAGCCGCCGAAAGCAGGCGATCCGTTCCGCCAGCGGCGGCACGCCCGGCTCGAAGCCTTCCGCCTCGTAATCGTTCACCGTGTACTGGAAATAATAATGGAAGCCGCGCCGGTCCAGTTCGTCCAAATGCGGCTCGAGCCGCGCCGGGTGCTTCGTCCAAAACACGATCGCCCGCGTTTTCGCGACGGACACGATCTGCGTCTGGGCCGGATGGAACGGATTGCGCCAGCGGAAAAATCCGGCGCGCAGCCGGTTCAGAAACCATTCCGCATAGAACGCCGGCACGTCCGTCGCCCGGCTGGCGGAAAGCACGACGGGCTCGACGACCCCGGCTGCGGCGTGGCCCAGCACGGCGCCTCCCGTCACTTGACCAGATAGACCAGCTTCTTGGGTTGGCCGTTGCGCTCGACGTCGATCACGACCGCGCCAAGGCGGTTCTGCACGAACTCGCCGATGAAATATTCGGCGCGGCGCTGGCTGGTCATGCGCATGGAATTGACCTTGCGGACCACGTCGCCGTGCTGCAGGCCTACTTGGGTGTAGAAATCCTTTTCGCCCGCATCGACGTTCAGGCGATAGCCGGCGACCTTGCCGTCCGCGTCGCGGTCGGGTTCCATCGCCATGAACAACCCGGCCAGCCGCTCGGGATTGTCCATCATTTCCTGGTAGTACTCCATCACCGCCTGCTTGTTGATTTCCCAGCGGGTTTCGCCGACGCGGTTGCCGAAGCGATTGGTTT
>Ga0209098_1003284_pt1 | contig 13591 bp, 9 predicted proteins | sample AD_JPNHW1_MetaG_FD_184429 | JGI IMG/M metagenome (GOLD analysis project Ga0209098, IMG submission 184429) | Active sludge microbial communities of municipal wastewater-treating anaerobic digesters from Japan - AD_JPNHW1_MetaG (SPAdes) (version 2) | ecosystem: Engineered > Bioreactor > Anaerobic >... | reverse complement strand
GGGAAGCGAAGCCGGCTATGCAACAGTTAATCCGGTTGGATTCGTTAATTTACCAAATATGGGCGAGAGCGATGCCTTCAGAACTGTACAATTGATGCCTGGAATCGGCTATACGGAAGGCTCATCGGGGCTTTCGATTCGCGGTGGTACTGCCGATCAAAATCTGATTCTTTTCGATGGTTTTACACTGTATAACCTCGATCATTTCTTTGGAACTTTTTCTTCAGTTAACCCGTCTGTAGTTAAAGACATTCAGATATATAAAGGTGGATTTGATTCAAGATACGGAGAGCGAATATCTGGCATAGTTGATATTACAGGCAAATCAGGAAACAAATTCAAACCCAAATTGAACATCGGAGTTAATTTAATTAGTGGAAACATCGAAGCCGAATTACCAATTTCAAAAAAGTTGACCTGGGTAGTGGCTGCGCGACGCTCGTATGCCGATATTTATTCCAGTTTTTTGGTTAAAGACCTCGTTAATAACCGCATGGAGTACGACGCTTCTAATACTCAGTCAGGTACAAGCGTTATGCAGCTTCAGCCGGGTTACTATTTTTACGATTACAACAGCAAACTTACTTACAGCAAAAGCGACAATGAAAAAATGTCGGTTAGTGCTTTTGGCGGAAAGGATTTTCTTTCAAGTTCAGGCGAAGGTAGAAGCAAGCAAACCTATTCTTCAACTACCGACAAGAATAACTGGGACAATTACGGATTTAGCTTTTCATGGCTAAAGCAATGGCGCAAGAGCTTTTTTTCGAATCTGCAGATCGGATACTCTGGCTATTCAAATCTTTACCTGAATGAAACAACTGTTAATTCAAAAGTAAAATCGAAGAAGGTTGTCGTTGGCACATTTGAATCTACTGAAGAAAACCAATTGAGAGACCTTTCAGGCAGTCTGAAAAACCAGTGGATATTAGGCCTAAAAAACTCCATTGACTTCGGATTTCAGGCTAAATACAACGATTTTTCTTATTTAAAAAGTGAAGGTGTAGATTCATATTATTCTGATATTGCAAGTTCGTCTTTTTTAGGGTCAACTTTCGCTCAGATCAATTTACAGCCAGTTAAGAAACTTATATTTAAAATAGGAGGACGTGCGAGTTACTACAATTTGTCATCAAAAACATATATTGAGCCCAGAGCTTCAATAAGTTATCAGATAGGTAACTTGCTAAAAATCAAGGCTGCTTCAGGTAGGTATTACCAATTTTTAAGTAAAATTACACCAACTCAGTCGTATGGGTATAACCGCGATTTCTGGGTGATCGCTGACGGAACAAAACACCCTGTATTGTCGTCAGATCACTTAATCGGAGGGATGACGCTAACTGTCAGCCGATTTTCGTTTGATGCTGAAGCATACTACAAATCGAGCAAAAATCTACAGTTATTCCTTTACATACCTAGTTATCAAAAGAACGCCGACCCCAACAGTTTCGAAAATAAAGGACAAGCAAAAAAAATGTTGCCTAGTCAATTTATAACAGGGACCGGAGAATCGGTCGGGATTGATTTTTTGCTCAAATACGAAAGTCGAATATTCACGAGCTGGGTTGCCTACTCGTTGAGTAAGTCTGTGAGAAGTTACGACAAAATAAATTACGGAGAAGATATTCCTGCGCCATTCAACAAACGGCACGAAATAAAATGGGTTAATTTATTATCGTGGAAACGCTGGAATTTGTCTTCCTTATGGATTTATACCACCGGGCAGCCATATATTGCAAAACAAACTGTTGATAAAACGTTATCAGCTGTTTTTCTGTATGATAGATTGCCTGATTTTAAGCGACTGGATATTTCTGCAAACTATTCAATCCCCATTCGCAAGGTGCAGGTCAAAATTGGTGCTTCGCTTATCAATTGCCTAAATCAAAAGAATTTTAACGACATATATTCGCGCGATTTTAACTTTGAAACAACCACTTTCAGCGAAACTACTTTTGTTCGCTCACTAGGAATTACTCCTAACTTTTATATCAATATTCTGTATTGATAATCCCAGAATTTATAGTGTAATCCGCGACAAGGCCGGATAAAGTTGATTATATTCGCAAACCAAACTAACAAATCAAAACGAATGAAATCGGCATTTATACTAACCTTGATATTGTTTGCCTTATCTTTTAATTCGTATAGTCAAACTCGTGAAGTAATTGATGATGAAGCAAATGTTCCTGAATATCAACTTCCAGATGTTCTTACCCGATTCAATGGCAGAAAGGTAAAAACAGCAAAGGATTGGATAAAAAAGCAACGACCTGAAATTCTACAAAAATTTACTGAAGAGGAATACGGAAAAGTCCCGGGAGCAATTGCGATTAGTGATGTCAAAATCTGGGAAACAACACATGACGTGCTTAACGGAAAGGCTGTTAGACGCCAATTATCACTTTTTTTTAAGAAAGCAGATAAAAGTCTGGAAGTAAATGTGCTAATGTATTTGCCTAAATCTTCAAAGAAAATACCAGTTTTTCTCGGATACAATTTCTCTGGAAATCATACTATTTTAAACGATCCGAATATAAGGCTTACAGAATCGTGGGTAAACGATAATCCTTCTGTCGGCATTATTAATAACCATGTAACTGAACAATCGAGAGGTTGTGATTCTAACAGCTGGCCTGTTGAAGAAATAGTAAAAGCTGGTTATGGTCTTGTAACAGTTTATTACGGAGATATTGATCCAGACAGAAATGATTTATCAGACGGAATTCAGCCGTTTCTATATAAAGAAAATCAAACAAGTCCGAGGTTTGACGAATGGGGATCAATTGCCGCGTGGGCGTGGGGACTGTCGCGCGTAATGGATTATCTGGAAAAGGATGAACTGGTTGACGCTTCAAAAGTAGCTATAATCGGACATTCGCGCCTTGGGAAAGCTGCTCTTTGGGCTGGTGCAAACGACGAACGTTTTGCCATGGTTATTTCAAATGAGTCGGGTTGTGGTGGAGCCGCCCTTTCCAAACGCATATTTGGCGAAACAATTCAGATAATCAATACTTCGTTTCCGCATTGGTTTTGTGGTAATTTTAAGAAATACAACGGAAACGAAGAAGAACTTTCGTTTGATCAACACATGCTTTTAGCACTTATTGCTCCGCGTCCGCTATATGTGGCAAGTGCCGAAGACGATAAATGGGCTGATCCGCGCGGCGAATTTTTATCGGCAAAATATGCGTCGGCAGTGTATAAATTAATGGGAAAAGAAGGTTTACCCGTTGATGAAATGCCGGAGGTAAATAAGCCAGTTATGGGGACTATTGGTTACCACATTCGTTCAGGAAAACATAATCTGACTCTTTTTGACTGGCAGCAGTATATTAAATTTGCCGATAAGTTTTTCAAGTAAATAAACCGATTATTCTATTGTAGCCTTTAATTCTTTCAGGACTAATGCGTTTCTCATAGGTTTTAAATATTCGTAGCTTCCTTTTTTAACATCGCATTTCCCTTTGTAGTGGACAAGTAACGTGCATTGTTCAGCCTGAACCATGTCGTGGTCGCAAATATTTATTAAGGCGTCGATCACGTATTCAAACGTATGGTAGTCGTCATTATGAAGAACCAGGAATTTCTCGGTCAAGCTTTCCATTCCCGTTTCTTCTTTGTTATCGCTTTTTGGAGTTGCTTTCGAGACCATGATATCAATTTTATAATTGTAAAGGTAACCCGAATATGATTGTGCCTTGTATTTTATCTCAGCTATTTATACAAATTTAATCATTTCTTGTTTTACTAATCGCTTCTTTTCAAGGCTTTACATTAGTTTCGTTGCTAAGTTTCTTAGCCTCCTCGATTGTAATGCGTTTGCCGTTACTAAAAGCAGCAATGGTAGCATTTTTAATACCTTCAAGTTTTACCTGCGTTTGTAAAGTGAGCGCTTCCTGATAGCTTTTTAAACTTCCGGTAGTAAAAATATTCATCCCTTTCTCGTCTTTATAACTATCAACTTTTCTCAAAAGTTCCAATTTCTTTATGGCTTTTGCTACCGTGTCGGGCAACTTTGTCTTGTATGAAGCTACCTGTATTTTATAAACCACTACCTGTGGAGTTTCCGCAGCAATTTCATTAATTTTATCGGCTCTGTAATATACAATAGTATCAGGAACCGTTTTTGAAATGCTATTATTTTTCTCTATCAACAGCTCGACCTGAGCCAAACTATCTCTGTAAGCCTTTATTTTATTAATGAAATTACTCTTTTCTTCTGAAGAGGCCGTTAGCCAGTATTCGTTTTCCAATGCACGGGCTTTTTCGCACAGAAGTGGAATATCATCGTTTAATGCCAATGTTTTTTGCTCACCCTCCAAAATTTTTGCTGCAATTTTTTCTTTTTGGTCGTCAGATGCTTCAGTATAAATACTTCTTAAGCTATCCATTTGCGATGTTATGCGGCCAGATAACTTTTCCTTGTTCAACGCATCAAGAAAAGCTTGTTTTGAATCTGCTTTTTTAAAGTTATCAACATTGAAATAAGTAATGTCTGAATTAATCTGAAATTTTATATCTCCACTTTTTTTGTCCTGTTCATCAATCGAAATTGCAGGTGAGGCCTGAAAACCTTTTATATTCTGATTTGTTGCTTTAGCACAAAAAAGGAACGAAAAGATAAATCCGGCCGTGAAAAATATTTGTAGTAATTTCTGCTGAATTAACATATCGATGGCTCATTAATTTCCGCCTTAAAATTACAAAAAATGTGCCTCAATTGTTAAAAAAGCACGGCTTGTTTATTTATCAACAACAGAACAACTGGATTTAATCATATCAATATTTCAAGTATATTTGTCTAACTTAAATTATTTCAGAAATGACAACTTTAAGTAAAGGAGTTAAAGCTCCTGAGTTTAGCGGACTGAATCAGAAAAACGAACTCATATCACTTAGTTCATTTAAAGGGAAAAAAGTGATATTGTACTTCTATCCAAAGGATAACACTCCTGGCTGTACGGCAGAGTCGTGTAATCTGAACGACAACTATCAGCTTTGGTTATCGAAAGGTTATGAAGTTATTGGAGTTAGCCCCGACAGTGTTGCTTCACACAAGAAGTTCGCCGAAAAGTTTAGCTTTAGCTTCAATATTATAGCCGATCCGGAATTGAAGATTCTCCAGGATTATGGCGTCTGGGGCGAAAAAAGCATGTATGGGAAGAAATACATGGGGGTTTTGCGAACGACATTTATTATCGATGAGAATGGGATAATTGTTGACGTTCTGGAGAAAGTGGATACTAAAAACCACACCGATCAAATAATAAAGACTTTAGATATCAAATAAATAACATGGCGAACGAAGAAAAAACCAATCAAAACAAAGAAAAACTAAAAGCACTGCTGCTTACCATGGATAAAATCGAGAAAAGCTATGGCAAAGGCTCGATTATGAAACTTGGCGACCGTGTAGTTGAAGAAGTTCCATCCATTTCATCGGGTTCAATAGGCCTGGATATCGCGATGGGCGTGGGTGGATATCCCAAAGGCAGAATTATTGAAATATTTGGCCCTGAATCATCAGGTAAAACTACGTTGGCAATCCATGCCATTGCTGAAGCGCAGAAAGCTGGAGGCATCGCCGCAATAATAGACGCAGAACACGCGTTCGATCCAACTTATGCGAGCAAATTAGGTGTTGATATTAATGAATTGCTAATATCTCAGCCAGATAACGGAGAGCAGGCGTTGGAAATTGCCGATAACCTGATTCGTTCGGGAGCAGTTGATATTATCGTTATTGACTCGGTTGCCGCTTTAACTCCAAAAGCTGAAATTGAAGGTGAAATGGGCGATTCAAAAATGGGATTGCAGGCAAGATTGATGTCGCAGGCATTAAGAAAATTGACCGCCAATATCAATAAGACCAAAACTTGCGTCATTTTCATCAACCAGCTGCGTGATAAAATCGGGGTGATGTTTGGTAATCCTGAAACAACAACAGGTGGAAATGCACTTAAGTTTTATGCTTCGGTGCGTCTGGATATTCGTCGTGTTGGTCAGATTAAAGACGGCGAGGAATCGCAAGGCAACCACACCCGCGTAAAAGTGGTAAAAAACAAGGTTGCACCTCCGTTTAAAAAAGCTGAATTCGACATTATGTACGGAGAAGGTATTTCGAAAACAGGTGAAATTATCGACTTAGGTGTTGAATACAATATTATAAAAAAGAGCGGCTCCTGGTTTAGCTATGGCGAAACCAAGCTCGGACAGGGACGCGAAGGGGTAAAAGCGCTGATAAAAGATAATCCGGAATTGTCTCAGGAACTTGAGGCAAAAATTCTGGAAGTAGTAACCACTGCAACGACGACGATGTAGTACAGAATCGGTATGCAGTATATGTCCGGCTGGGGCAGCATTGCTGTTTCAACCGGACATTTTTTTTGTTATTAAACTCAGAAAAAGATTAAGGAATTGTAAAGTATATTCCTGATTGATTTATAAATATTAATTTGGCGGCCTTATTTGCTTTTAAATCAAAAGGCTTCTGTTAAAAATTAAAGTATGAAAGTTTTAAAATTTGGTGGCACTTCAGTTGGAAGTGCAGAGAACATTCAAAGAGTTAAAAACATTCTGCTTGGTCAAACCGACGATATGATCGTTGTTGTTTCGGCTTTGGGTGGAATTACTGACAAGATTTTAAGTGCAGCAAAAATGGCTGCAATCGGAACAGGTTACTTTCAGGCTGAATTAACGGAAATAAACACGCGCCACTTTACGACAATCGAGAAATTATTTTCAGGAGATAAACAGGTAGAAATTAAGGAAAAAGTTGGCCAAATGCTTGAAGAGCTTGGCCGCATCGTACACGGCATTTCGCTTATTGGGGAGTTGACACCCAAAACACTCGACAAAGTATCGGGCTTTGGCGAACGGCTTTCATCACTTATTATTTCTGAATACATTACCGAATCGAAATGGTTCGATTCAAGCAAACTCATTCGTACCAATAGCAATTTCGGCAAGGCAACTGTCGATTTTCAAACTACAAACAAACTTATAAAAGATGCCTTTGCCGGGTTCTCCGGAATTGCCATTGTTCCGGGCTTTATTTCAAGCAACGAATCGGGCGAGTACACGACTCTCGGCAGAGGAGGATCTGATTACACAGGCGCAATTATGGCCGCTGCTGTTGATGCCGAATCGCTTGAAATTTGGACCGATGTAAATGGTTTTATGACAGCCGATCCACGTGTAATCAGCAAAGCTTATACAATCAAAATGCTTAGCTATTCTGAGGCAATGGAGCTTTCGCATTTTGGCGCCAAAGTGATTTATCCGCCAACAATCCTTCCCGTTTATAAAAAGGGCATACCTGTATTGATTAAAAATACAATGGAACCCGAGGCAGAAGGAACCTTAATTACCGATAGCAAATACAACAACAAAGAACTCCCAATAAAAGGGATTTCGTCAATTTCGAACATCACCCTGATTACTATTCAGGGGCTTGGAATGGTTGGAGTCACCGGTATATCTGCCCGCTTATTTGGTGCATTGGCAAAGCAAAATGTCAATGTTATCCTGATTTCACAGGCTTCTTCGGAAAACTCAATCAGCTTTGCGATTGATACGCCCTCGTCGGCAAAAGCTGAAGCAGCTATCCGGCAAGAGTTTGAGCGAGAAATCGAGCACGAACAAATTAGCAAAATAACTATCGAAGACAATTTGGCCATCGTTGCTATTGTGGGCGAAAACATGAAGCATTCTACCGGTATCGCCGGAAAGCTATTTCACACAATTGGCAAGAATGGGGTAAACATTATTGCCATTGCACAGGGCGCCTCGGAGTTGAATATTTCGTGGGTTGTAAAAGTGTCGGATTTGCGCAAGACGCTTAATGTGGTTCACGAATCATTCTTCTTATCGGAAAACGTTGAACTGAATGTTTTTCTGCTCGGCATCGGACTTGTAGGCGGAAACTTGTTGGAACAGATTAAACACCAACAACCCAAGCTGCTCAAGGAAAAGCACCTCAAAATTAAATTAGCCGGCGTTGCAAACTCTAAGAAAATGCTTTTTGACCGCGAAGGTATAGACATTGCTACTTTCAAAGATCGGATGATGAACGAAGGGCAAGTGTCTAGTCTCGAACGGTTTAAAAATGAGATAATTGGATTGAATATGTACAATTCTATTTTTGTTGATTGTACAGCAAATGCCCAAGCGGCTGATTTATACGCCGAACTGCTGAGTGCCAACGTCTCGATTGTCACTGCCAATAAAGTTGCCGCTTCTTCAGAATACGAAAATTACGCAAACCTTAAAAAAATATCCAAAAGGAAAGGCGTCAAATTTTTGTTTGAAACCAATGTTGGCGCGGGATTGCCGATTATCAACACGCTAAACGACCTGATGAACTCGGGTGACACAATTGTGAAAATTGAAGCTGTTTTGTCGGGAACCCTGAATTTCATTTTCAATACAATCAGCGAAAAAGTTCCGTTGAGTCAAACTATCCGAATGGCTAAGGATCAAGGATATGCAGAACCCGACCCGCGCATCGATTTAAGCGGAGTTGATGTAGCGCGCAAGCTGTTGATTCTCGTTCGTGAATCAGGCTATCAATTCAATATGAAAGACATCAAAATCAACACTTTTATTCCTGAAAAATACTTTGCAGGAAGCGTTGATGATTTCTGGAGAAATATTCCGGAAGTGGATGCTGAATTTGAAGCAAATCGCAAGAAATTGGCCGAATCCGGGAAGTTCTGGAGATTTGTTGCCAAATTCGAGAATGGTAAAGCTGAAATCGGACTTCAGGAAATTGAAGCGAATCACCCGTTTGCCGACCTTCAGGGATCGAATAATCTGGTGATGTTTACTACAGAACGTTATAACGATTTTCCGATGATGATTAAAGGATATGGTGCGGGCGCTGCGGTAACTGCAGCGGGAGTATTTGCCGACATTATAAGGGTCTCAAATCTTTAGGAAGTTTATTGTCAATTAAAAAATGAATTTTGAATTTAACCCGAAATCCTGTGTTAATGTGAGTTATTATTGTTCGAACCAAACCAAGTTGTGTCTGTTTTAACAGTGAGACTATTGGAAAAGTAAACAGGTGGATTAAACAGAGATTTAAAGAATTTGAGGAAAAGATTATGAAATACATTATAGTTTTAGGAGACGGAATGGCCGACGAGCCATTGGAAGCATACAACGGAAAAACACCGTTGCAGATGTCTCAAAAACCGGTAATCGACAGTCTGGCAAAAAACGGAAGGACTGGTTTGCTGAAGACAGTTCCTGACGATATGCCTCCTGGCAGCGAAATTGCAAACATGGCGGTTTTAGGTTACGATGTCAGCTCTGTGTTTGAAGGACGAGGAGTTTTAGAGGCTGCAAGTATGGGCGTTCAGCTTGGCGAAAACGACCTGGCATTAAGGTGTAACCTAATTTGTCTCGAAAATGGTAACATAAAAAATCACTCTGCTGGACACATCTCAAACGATGAATCATATGAGTTGATCGATTTTCTGAATAAAAAATTAGGAAACGAAATTATTCGGTTTTACCCCGGTGTATCTTATCGCCACCTTTTGGTGATTAAAAACGGGAAAAAGCAGTTGGATTGCACTCCTCCTCACGATGTTCCCGGTCAGCCGTTCAGAAACTATCTGGTTAAATCGGAAGCTGAAGAAGCAAATTTTACAGCCAAGATACTGAATTACCTGATTCTTCGCTCGCAGGCCTTGCTGCCCGAGCACCCAATCAATCTGAAAAGGAAAGAATCCGGAAAAGACATCGCAAACAGCATTTGGCCATGGTCTCCCGGATATAAACCTAAAATGCCAACGTTGAATGAAATGTTTGGAATTAAAAAGTCAGCTGTAATTTCAGCAGTCGATTTAATTCAGGGAATTGGCGTGTATGCCGGAATGGATGTGATTAAAGTTGAAGGAGCGACCGGCCTTTACAACACAAATTACGAAGGAAAAGCTGAGGCCACAATCAAGGCACTGAAAGATCATGATTTGGTTTATCTGCATATTGAAGCCAGCGACGAAGCCGGTCACGAAGGCGATGTGGAGTTGAAGACCAGGACAATTAATTACCTCGATTCGAGAGTGGTTAAATATTTGGTTGAAGAAACCAGTAAAATGAATGAACCGGTTACAATTGCTGTTTTGCCCGATCATCCAACGCCCTGTGCAACGCGTATTCACACGCGGGATGCTGTTCCGTTTTTGATTTACCGGCCAGGCGAAAGCCCTGATGCTGCTGAGTTTTACGATGAATTTGAAGTAAAGAAAGGATCGTACGGCTTGCTTCAAGGAGATCAGTTTATCAAAGCTTTACTTGAAAAATAAAAACCAATAAATACGAACTAAAATCAGATAGATTCTTCCAGCTTCTTTCCTGATTGTCAAACAACCTGTATGAAGTATTTCAGTACGAATAAAACAGTTGCCCCGGTATCGCTAATGGAAGCCGTAACCAAGGGATTGGCGGCTGATAACGGCTTATTTATGCCTGAACGAATTGACGGTTTTAAACCTGAATTCTTTTCGAAATCAATCGCCAATTTGAGCTTTCAGGAGCTTTCTTTTGAAGTGGCAAAAAAATTCTTTGGCGAGGATGTTCCTGAAGATACGCTAAAAAGTATTGTTTACGACACACTAAGTTTCGAATGTCCGATAGTCAAAGTGAACGATTCCATCTATTCGCTGGAACTTTTTCACGGTCCGACTCTGGCTTTTAAAGATGTTGGTGGTCGTTTCATGGCGCGATTGCTGGGCTACTTTCTTCGCGGATACAACAAAGAAGTGAATGTGCTTGTGGCTACTTCCGGCGACACCGGAAGTGCTGTTGCCAACGGGTTTTACGAGGTTCCCGGCATAAAAGTATATGTACTTTACCCGAAAGGATTGGTAAGTGATATTCAGGAAAAGCAATTCACCACTTTGGGTAAAAACATTACTGCGCTTGAAGTTGAAGGAACATTTGACGATTGCCAGCGCCTTGTAAAATCTGCATTTCTGGATAAGGAACTGAATGATGCTTTGGTGTTGACTTCGGCCAATTCAATAAATGTTGCGCGATTCCTTCCCCAGTCGTTTTATTACTTCAACGCCTACGCCCGTTTGGTTCAATTGGGTATTGACAAGGATATCGTGGTTTCCGTTCCGAGCGGAAATTTCGGCAATCTTACCGCCGGGCTTTTTGCCAAATTTATGGGTCTTCCAATCAAGCGGTTTGTGGCGGCCAACAACGAGAACGATATTGTTTACAAATACCTGCAAAGCGGAAAATACGAGCCACGCGAATCGGTTTCGACAATAGCAAATGCGATGGACGTTGGCGCACCGAGCAACTTTGCCCGCATTCTCGAACTTTATAACCACTCGCACAGCAAAATTGCCGAGGTAATGAAAGGTTATCGTTATTCGGACGACGAAATCCGGGAAACGATGAAAGAGGTTTACACAAAGTACAGTTACATGCTTGATCCGCACGGGGCCGTTGGCTACCGGGCCTTAAAAACCGATCTGAAACCGGGAGAAACCGGCGTTTTCCTTGAAACCGCACATCCTGCAAAATTTACAGAAACCGTTGAAAACGTGCTTGGAAAGGGAACTGTTGCGTTGCCCGAAAAGTTGCAGGCATTTATGAAAGGGGAGAAGCAATCGATTCCATTAAGTACTGATTTTGAGAACTTCAAACAGTATTTGCTGAATAAATAGCAACAAAAATATTTTAAAGCCGTTTTCGATAAGCTTTCGGGAACGGCTTTTTTATTGGCCAATTCAGAATCTTATATTTGCAGAAATTGGTTTAAATGACAACCTTTCAGGAAAAAGATATCATACAAGTTTGTCTGGAGAGATTATCCGGAATTTACGGTTCCTCTGTTCATTTGACGAATTCCGTGTCTGTTGGTGGAGGATGTATCAATAATGCAGTGAAATTATGCACTTCGGCTGGAGATTTTTTCCTGAAATGGAATGCTTTGGCCCCACCAGACATGTTCGAGAAAGAAGCCGCCGGATTGCTGGAAATGCGCCTGGCAAATTCGTCTCTGGTTATTCCTGAAGTCATTTTTTGTTCCTACAATGACGATTTTCCAAGTCTTATAATGATGGAATTTCTTCAATCCCCGAAAAGTACACAAGGATTCGACGAACTTCTCGGGCGTGGATTGGCGCAATTGCACCGAAAATCAGCAAACAAATTTGGATTTCATCATTCAAATTACTGCGGAACAACTGTTCAGGAAAATTCCTGGACCGAAAGGTGGGTTGATTTTTATGGACAATACAGAATAACCCGATTGATAGAAGATTTGAAAGTCAAAAGGAGATTGTCGGTTGATGATGAGAAAATTTACGAAAAGTTGATTGACCGGTTGCCAATTTTGCTTCCGCACAAAACAGTTCCTTCTCTTATTCATGGCGATTTGTGGTCAGGAAATTACATTTGCTCGGCGAATGGACCAGCGCTGATAGATCCTGCCTGTTATTATGCAGATCGGGAAATGGAACTGGGAATGATGAAGCTTTTTGGCGGCTTTTCGTCTCGTGTTTGGGCCGCTTATCAGGAAGAATGGCCGCTACCCGAAGAGTGGGAAGATCGTAACCTTTTGTACCAACTTTACCACGTTTTAAACCACTATTTGTTGTTTGGCGGATCGTATGGCTGGCAAGCGCTTAAAATCGCAAAATCTTATTTATAAAAGAAAAAATCAATGACCAGGTTTACTCTGTTGCTCTTTATTTTATCAGCTTTTCTAAAAAGTAGTTTGGCTCAAAAGCCCATTGAAGCGAGCGCCGTGATTGATGTGGATCAGCAGGCTAAGCCAATTTCACAGCTTATCTTTGGTCAGTTTATCGAGTACCTTGGGCGCTGCATTGATGGTGGAATTTATGACGCCAATTCTGGCTTATCTGACGAAAATGGCTTCAGGAAGGATGTTCTGGAAAAGGTCAACGAATTGCAGGTACCGTTGATGAGATTTCCAGGGGGAACTGTAATTAAAACTTATCATTGGCAGGACGGAATTGGGCCCAAAAATGAACGACCGAAAAAGAAAAACCTGATTTGGGGCGGAATAAATGACAATCAGTTTGGCACTGCTGAGTTTGTGGCTTATTGCCGGAAAATAGGGGCCGAGCCATTTCTTGTAATAAATATGGCTACCGGAACACCAGAGGAAGCGGCGAGTTGGGTAGAGTATTGCAACGGCACCGATGATAGCTATTGGGCAAATTTACGTCGGAAACATGGTTACGAAAAGCCATTCAACGTGAAGTACTGGGGAATAGGCAACGAAGAATACGCTGCCACCGACGTTGGCAAGGATCAGAATGTAGAAAAATATATAGAAGATGCCTGGATGTTTGTAAAAATGATGAAGCTTCAGGATCCAGCCATAAAGCTCACGTTGGTTGGTAATTCCACCGATTTAAGCTGGAGTCGGCTGGTTTTGAAAGAGATGCATCCGGTTTGCGATTTTCTATCGGTTCATTTATACTCTATTCCGGCAGATTCAAAATTTACTTCGCTTTTGGGTAGTATTGAGGCTTTTAACAACGATTTCAATTCTATGCGTTTGTTGCTTCAGGAAATACCAGTAAAAGTCCAA
>Ga0209098_1003283_pt1 | contig 13601 bp, 8 predicted proteins | sample AD_JPNHW1_MetaG_FD_184429 | JGI IMG/M metagenome (GOLD analysis project Ga0209098, IMG submission 184429) | Active sludge microbial communities of municipal wastewater-treating anaerobic digesters from Japan - AD_JPNHW1_MetaG (SPAdes) (version 2) | ecosystem: Engineered > Bioreactor > Anaerobic >... | reverse complement strand
GATTTTGGTTTCTGAAGGAAATAGAAAGAATTTTGAATTGGATAGTATTTGGGTCTTTTATAACCCGGATGGAAAACGCTCTTCTGAAATTACCTACAAAAATGGCCTGAAATTCGGAAAAAAAACGCAGTATAATGAAGAAGAGTATACTGTTGAAATGTATAATAATGACACGCTAATTCAGAGTTTAAATACCTATTATTCTGATGGAAAACTAAAAAAAACGGTTCCTATTGTAGAAGGTAAAAAGCATGGAATGGAGAAAGAGTTTGATAAAAATGGTCTTGTAATCTCCGTTGCAAACTATTATGGTGGCATATTAACCCGAAGGGAACAGATTAACCGAACTGATAATTTCGGCTTTAAACAAGGCAACTGGAAGTTCTTTTGGTCTAATGGAAATTTGAAAGAAGAGGGAACCTTCTATAACAATAAAAAACATGGTTTCTTTAAGAGCTATGACACTTTAGGCAATTTTATTTCCGTTGAAAAATGGGAAAATGATAATGTTCTTCTGGATGCTCCCGAAACCAAAAAGTTGGAAATGAAAACCGCCTATCATCAAAATGGGAAGCCCTCTATCACAGCTACTTTCTATAAAGGGGTTCCTGAAGGGATCAGACGGGAATACGATACTACCGGCAATGTGATTAAAGGATATATTTTTTACAAAGGCTGGATGAAATATGAAGGGATTACAGATCTAAATGGCAACAGACAAGGTTTATGGAAGGAGTATTATGAAACCGGAGAACTTAGATCTATCGGAAAATATAAAGATTCCAAAATGATTGGAGAATGGAAATTTCTATATCCAAATCAGGAAATTGAAATAATAGGAAGTTATGTTAACGGAAAAAAGGATGGCCAATGGCAATGGATTTATCCTAATAGACAGACTCTTATGGAAGAAAACTGGGATGAGGGTGAAAGAAATGGCTTGTTTGTAGAGTATGATGAAAACGGAAATGTGATCACCAAAGGTAACTACACGGAAGGATCAGAGGAGGGAGAATGGTTTTATGAAAATAGAGGCGCCATTGAAAAAGGAAACTACTTTGACGGTACTAAAAATGGAACATGGAAAACCTGGTTCCCTAACGGTAATTTAGCCTTCGAGATCGAATATGAACAAGATTTATATAATGGAAAATATACTGAATATTGGGAAAACGGAAGAACTAAAATCTCCGGTCAATATACAACCGGTATTCAGGTAGGCATTTGGATTAAGTTTGATGAAGAGGGAAATCCTTCTTTAACAACTACTTATAAAGATGGAAAAGAGATTCAGTGGAATCAATATCAAATTAAAGAGTAAAACCATATACTATAATACGTTAAATCCCGTTAATTGGGTGAAGAAAGTTATAATGAAAAAATTAATTGCTTGTATGCTGTTTGCCCTGATGGGAACCTACGTAACAGCTCAGAATGATACTGTCGAAACTGCGATTACAGATCAAACATTTCAAGATCAACTCATCAAAGAGATGGATGAAATGTTGGATTTGTGGTATATTAAAAGTCAGGTACATAAAGTGATAAGCCCATCCCTTGTGGATGATACCACCGAGGTGGTGTTTTCGGATTCGCTTATTTATAAACGGCTTAGGGAGATAAATACGGTTGTCCCCTTAGCCTATAATAATTCTGTAAAAAGATGGATTGAATTATACGTTTATAAACGTAAAAAATCATCCTCTGTTTTGATGGGGTTATCTGAGTATTACTATCCATTTATGCAGGAGATTTTTGACAAATATGGAGTTCCTGAAGAACTTATTTATCTAACCATAATTGAATCAGGGCTCAATCCGATTGCGGTTTCCAGGGTTGGTGCAACAGGAATTTGGCAGTTTATGTATGGAACCGGAAAAGTCTATGGATTAGAGGTCAATACTTTCGTAGATGATAGAAGAGATCCATTAAAAGCTACCGACGCTGCAGCCCGACATTTGAAGGATCTGTACAATATCTTTAATGATTGGGGACTGGCCATTTCAGCGTATAATTGTGGTACAGGTAACGTTCGGAAAGCAATTACCCGATCTGGAGGTAAAACAGATTTCTGGAGTGTAAGACCCTATTTGCCCAGAGAAACTCAAAACTATTTCCCCGCTTATATTGCAGCATTATATTTAGCCACCTATCATCAACAACATGGTATCCCGGCTGCAAAAATATCAATACCATTCTCAGTCGATACAGTAATGATACAAAATGAAGTGCATTTTGAGCAGATTGCAAATGTGTTAGATATCGATATTGAAGAGATTAAGATTTTAAATCCACAATATAAACGAATGGTGATCCCTGCGTACTCTGAGTCTTATCCATTACGGTTAAAAAATAAAGATATCATTAGATTTTTAGAGCTAAAAGATACTATTTGTCATTATAAATATACTGATTATTTCATGCCGATTAAAGTATATCAAGGGATGTTTACCGGAGAAGCGGTTCAATCTACTGACTATAAGAAACTGTATCACGTTGTGAAATCAAAAGAATCACTTGCTTCCATTTCAGCCAAATATGGATTGTCGGTTACAGAGTTGAAGCAAATGAATAAACTGAAGTCTAACTATGCCAAACCCAAGCAAAGATTATTTGTAGGGTATGAGTATATAGGACAAGCACCGAAAGACACCCTGACAGATTCAACAAAAGTGATTATGCAAACTGATTCGCTTGCTGTACCAAAACCGCAACAAGAGATTAATCTGAAAAATGTTCAACCTAAACCACAGAAAGATCTGATTTACTGTGTTAAGAAAGGGGAAACTTTAAGTTCCATTGCTAGAAAATACAATGTATCTTTAAAGGAATTGATGACATATAATAAGATTAAAAATCCTAACAGTTTGACTGTCGGGCAAAAACTCAAGATTCCACGCAACTAATAGTATAAAATGTATTTTTTTCATATTAAGGTGCTGATACTATCGATTTTTTTTGTACTTTTGCACCCTCAAAACTGGGAATGCAAAGTGGACAAAATGATACCAAAAAGCTAGTTATACACCCCATTTTGTGAAAAGGTTCGGTAGCTCAATGGATAGAGCAACTGCCTTCTAAGCAGTAGGTTACAAGTTCGATCCTTGTCCGAATCACACTAAAAATCAAGCACTTGTTTAATATTTTAACAAGTGCTTGTTTGTTTCTAATAGAACACAGATGACGCAGATAGAACAGATTTACAAGGATGTTTTTTTGTTTTTTAAAACAGCTTGATTAAAAAATTAAAAATATTTTTGAAAGTTCCATTAACATTCATTTTTTTTTGTATTATTGCGATAGAGATTTATATAATGTAAATACATGTAAAGAATTTATAGATCTAAGTAAAAGTTAGTAGAGAAGTTACGTAATTATCTTATATTATAAATATTAATACCATAATTCTTAAATCAACCTATATGGGAAATCTTAAAATAATTTTTGGTTTATTTCTGTTTAGCTTATTAGTTACATCGTGTTCTGTGACGGTACCTGCATATTCTCCTTTAATTACAGATTTAAAAAAAGAAACAAAATCAAATATTGAAAAGTTTATAGTAGAGAACACTTGTTATAATGATTCCCTAATTGAACTTTGTATTGATTTGGATAAAGACAACTGCTACTACATTTTGTCTGTTAAAAACAAGTCTGATTATAAAATTAAAATTCTTTGGGATGAAGCCGTTATTATTACTAATGGTAATCAGTCTACAATTATTCATAATGGAACCAAATTTATTGATAAAGATAAAACTCAATTACCTACAGTAATATTAGGAAACACTTTAATTCAAGAATATTTTACGGTTTCAAATAACGTCTATTGGCAAACTGGAAGATATGCACAATGGATTGTCCCAGAAGTCGTAAAAAGTACAGATGATAAGATTGTAGTTTCAATTCCAATTGTGATTAACGATACGACATACACATATACTTCGAATTTGATAATAAAAGAAAATGGTACTAAGAAAAGTTCCAAATGTTGGTGGAATCCTTGCAGGTGGAGTTTTAGGTGGAGTTGGACTTGGACTTTTACTTTATTTATTTATACTAGGTATATAAATTTCTAAACTATTTAATATGGCAAACTCAAACAAGGAAGAGTACATCAAACTACACGAAGAAAAAAAAAGAAACATGTTATAATGAACCAGAGGATGCTTATTACTCTCAAAGAACAGTAAAATGAGATTCACTACTTACAAACAGCAATTAACCTGATCAAACAAAGTACGTTTGAAATTGCAGAGGCCTTTGAAAAACTACAAATTCAACCGGATCAGTTTATTGCAAATAATAAAGTTTGCTTTAAAGTCAATAGAATTAGGGCGTGAGATATTTTTTTATAATTAAATTTATTTAACTGATTATCAATATATTAAAAATAAAACATCAAAAAATTTAACAAATTTGAAATTTGTTTAGTTATAACTAAAAATTTATGTGTAATTTTGCAGTCGAAAAAATACCAGCTCTTTGTGGTAACAGATACATTATTAAGAAGTTAATTCGAAATGGTGTATCTAAATATGACGAATATATGAATAGTCTAAATGATAAAATAAAATTAAAAATTTGTTCTTACATAACCTATTTTTCAGATTATAATAGTATTCCAAATCCACAAAAGTTAAATTTAATACAAGATGATAAAATAGAAGTGCAACTATGGGAGTTTAAATACAATGAATTTAGATTATATTGTTTTGATGACAATGAGGGAAAAGTTCTTGTTCTTGGTGGAACTAAAAATACACAGAAGAAAGATATTGCAAATTTTAAAAAGACAGTAAAAGAATATTTAAAAGAAAACAGATAAAATGGAAAGAGAAGAATTAATTAAAAGTCCAGAATATTGGACAACTAAGATTCAACTAGACTTATTCAATGAAATGGAAATTTTCATGAAAGAACATCATCTTAACAGAACTAAGCTTTCAGAACATTTGGGAGTCTCAAAGGGTTATTTATCACAAGTATTAAGCGGTGATTATGACCATAGAATTTCAAAATTAGTAGAATTATCTCTTGCAATAGGAATGGTTCCAAAAGTCGAATTTTGTGACTTGAATAAAGTTATTTATAAGGATATGAGAACTCATTGTTATAATGATTATAACGTGGTTTTTATGCCAGAAAGTGTTAAAAACATCGAAGAAAATTTAGCAAAAGTTGGTTGAAATGAAAACAGTAAAATCTCCATTAGAACTTATTGATTTTGCAATAATTGAATCTTTTATTAATTTTTATGCAATATCAATTTCAGACAAATTAATTAAAGACTTTGATAATTACAAAGTTGATATATCATTTGATGTACTACGATCTTCTAATAAAACAGATTTTAAAATTCAAATGAGAGTAAAAATTAACCAAAATGCTTTAGAAGGATATAAAATCGATGTAACTTCAATTGGTGTGTTTATGATTAAAGATATATCTGATGAAAAAATTATTTCTGGGCTTATTAATTATTCTGCTTTGAATATTTGTATTGCAAATTTAAGATCATTTATTGCAAATGTAACTTCATATTATCCACTAGGTAAGTTTGTATTTCATTCTATTGATATGAATGAATTAATCAAGGAAAAATCGAAAAGTATAAAAACTAAGAATAATAAAAAGCAGAAGGATTCAGACGATTAATCAATAAAAGGTGTAAATTAAATTTTATTTTTAGTCAAAAAATTATTGGATGTTCATTGTGGCTTTCCCCCTCTTTCCCTAATTTTTTGTTCAATATACTCCTGAAACGGAATCCCCTTGCGAAGGGCGTCTATGCGGAGCTGATTATAATAGTTGTTATCACGGAACAGTTGATTGAGTATTAAAAGCTCCCGATCAACAGGGTTTTTAGGATCAAATTGAAGGAGCGCCTGCTCTACAAATTCCCAACTGAATTTATAAATATTGGCATCAGTTATCATAATTAAAACAACCCGATGTTCTAAAACATTTTGTTTGATTTGAGCATAATTTACCGTGTCATTCCACGCCCAGATATTAGGCCATTTTGTTTTATTGTAATACCAGTATGTGTTTTCTGAAAACATCTGAGTCGTATAACCGGAACTGATCAATCCCCAATAGTAACTGTCGCCAATGGTCAAAACTTTGGGTTTGGTATGATTAGAATCGTTAACTATCTTTTTAGTAGGGAAGTTCATCGTTTCATGGGGGAGTGGAAACAGTAAATTCATTGGTGGCTCTAAATCAAAGTCGAGATCTTTGTTGAAGGTTGAATTGGAATCACTCACATGTTGAATATCGGGAAGGTTTAACCCTGTTGTTCTTTCAACAAAATGGGTTAAGGTATCTGCAGCTTTCCATAATCCGTATGTACTCCAGTGAACCCCATATTTGGAATAGAGTAGGTGTGGAGCAGTTTTTTTATATTGACTGAAATATCGATTCAGATCTAAATAATTCACTTGTAATTTCTGAGACCAATCTACAAAACTCTCATAATTGGATCTTCCTTTGATTTCAGGATGGTATCTGTCCGGAATAAATTCTGGACTAAAAAAGGCTTTCCCAGGTTCTAAAACCGGTATAAGATCAATATTATATTCGGATTTTAAAATCTCCTGAAGCCTCTTCAGCGCTTCAACCCGCTTTTTCATCAATCGATCTCCAATAAAATTGTGCCCTAAATACTCTGTAATGTACATCTCTTCGTAAAAATAATCCTCTTTGCCCAATACCAGTTTTTCCGTTGCAGAAGCCCTAAAAAGTCTGTATTGCCATTCGTTATGAAATCGAACCCAATAGTTTCCAAATGCGATCTTGTTTTTACAGGCTGACTCCACTTTATCCTGAAAGGTGTTGCTCAAAACGTTTTTTAAAGAAAGATCTTTCATGGATACCTGTGATCTATTTACACTGAATAAATCGGGACCATAAGTAGTTTTCCAAAATGATAATCCAACAGGAATCAAAAGAATAGCAATAACAACTCCAAAAACAAGTTTGGATATTCTATTTCTATTTTTTAGATTTTGGATTATTTTATTCATATATGATCGAATTAAAATCTGAAGTAAATAAAAGGATTAAACCCACCGGCCATCAAAGAACCACCGCAAAGGATATAAAGTACAACGCCACACATAACCGAAATGATCATAGGCTTCATTGCTAATCTCTTGTCATACAACCGATATTGTAGATTTTCCACTTTTTTGTGAACACCCATGAAGGAGAACAAAGCCGCCAATGATAACATTGTAACAAACTTAGGATCGAAGTAAAACTCATCAATTCTGAAGTCAAATGCAAATAACTTTTTGTAGAAATTCCAGGCATAATGTAATGATTCTGATCTAAATAGGACCCAGCCCATTATGGCAAAAAAGAAAGTGATAATTACAGAATTGATTTTCCCCATTTTTCGTAATACCTTTAATAGAAAAAGTCGATCAGCAATCAAAAATAAACCATGATATGCTCCCCATGCTACAAAAGTCCAGGCAGCACCATGCCAAAAACCGGAAACGGTAAATACAATAATCAGATTCAAATACATTCTGGAAACTTTAACCCGATTACCACCTAATGGGATGTAAATGTAGTCTTTCATCCAATTTCCTAAGGTTATATGCCATCTTCTCCAAAATTCAGAGATGCTTTGAGAAATATAAGGGAAATTAAAGTTTTCCGGAAATTCATAACCAATCATTTTTCCTAACCCTAACGCCATATCAGAATAACCTGAAAAGTCAAAGTAGATTTGGAACGTGTATGCTAATAATCCAATCCATGCTGAAGTTGAGGAATAAAAGTCGGGAGAAACCGCAAAAATCGCATCCGCTTGTTCGGCTAATACATTGGCGATGAGTACTTTTTTGGACAATCCAATCGTAAATCTGAAAAATCCAACCAGTCGATTATCAAAGCCATTGTTTTCTGAACGATCATACAATTGTTTTTCCACTTCTTTAAAGCGAACAATAGGACCGGCAATAAGTTGTGGAAACATCAGAATGTATAATGCATAGTCAAAAACCGATTTCAGTGGATTCCCATTTTTACGATAAACATCTATGGTATAGGACATTTTTTGGAATGTGAAAAAGGAGATTCCAATAGGTAACAATACTTTGGTCCACCCTACAGGCTTGATATGGAATAAAGTAAACACCTCATTCACATTTTCAACAAAAAAATTGGCGTATTTAAAATACAAAAGAAAACCTGTATTCAAAATAATGGAAGCGATCAAGTACCATTTACGGGATCGGCTTTCTTGGGTACTCATTTTTTTGATGATGTAATAATCAACAAATAAGGAAGATAGAACTATTACAATAAATTTTGGAGCACCCCAAGTGTAAAATAGAATACTAAAAACCAATAAAATGATGTTTTGTATTTTATGATTGGAGAGATAATAAAATACCAAAAAAATGGGTAAGAAGTAAAATAGGAACAGAGGAGTCGAGAAAACCATGAAATATTTAGAGGAAATTATTTTTTAATCACTTTAGTGTTTTGAGTTTTATCTGCTTCAGTAATGGTTTTTAAGAAATAAACGCCTGAACTATATGAGCTTAAATTCAATAAAACCAGGTTTTGATTTACTACTTGTGAGATTAATAATTTTCCGTTCACATCAAATAACTGAATTGTTTCAATCAATTCTTCGTTATTGGTTATACTTAATATGCCTGATGTTGGATTTGGATATACAGAAGTATAATTTGTTTCATAATCATCAATGCCTACACCGGAAGTAACAGTCATTGTGATTGGAGTAATAAAAGTATTGCCATTTTCAACAGTAGTAATCATAGAGGCTTCATAAGTTTGTCCAACGATTCTATTGCGTGTATTGAAAGAAAGAGTGATCTGTCTGGTTTGTAAAGCATTGATACTTCCGTTAGGATAATTGGTAATACACCAATTTACCGGATTGTTTAATGTGTCAACAATCTCATTCGTGAATAAAATGTAGTTTGCAGTGGTTGATTGTAATGTAATAGTTGAATCAAGAGTAGACCCAAATGGGATATCAACATTTATTGCCTCGGGAATTACAACAACTGTCGGAACAGTCGGATTGTCTGAAGGGAAACAGATATCATCAACCCATGCTTTATCACTTCCTGTATCGACTGAAAGGTCTTTAATATATTGCCATCTGAATTGATGAGTTCCTGCGGTAACAGGATAGGAAACTAAAGACCAGTTTTGTTCTCCACACCATTCACCCATTTTTACATTATCGATGTAAAATCTCAAATAGTCATAGTTGTTTTCTGAAGATACTTTTCTTTGGAAAGTAATTTCACCATCCACAATAATCTCTTTTTGTAGATACATATTTGTTTGTTGGTAGTGAGTAACAACCCCTGATTCTGCGGCTTGCAAACCATTAGCTACGACACTTTGGCTAATCACCCAAGCAGTATCTGAGAAAGTAAATACCGGAGGAAATCCTGCTTCAAAGCCATCGCAATTGGATTCACCCACTAATGAAATAATGATGGTTTTAAAGAAACTATTGTTAATATATACATCAACTAATGCATCAACAGTAGTCCCAGTAACAAATGTACTTCCAACACCAATTTCAAATGGTAAATTGTCGATACCATCAATATTCAGACTTGCTACATCTGCTGTAAAAACAGTAGGTGTTAATTCAGGTTCATTAAAATGTAGCGCAAAATGAAGATTGCTTAATAATGAGGCTCCTGTATTTTGAACAGTAACCGTAAATTGGGCATTTTCATTGGGTTCTAAAATGGAATTGATTCCTGAAGCCAAAGAAAAATCAATAGCATTAATATCACGACCAAGAACTATAAAATTTTGAATACCCTCAGAATTGATATTACTTGTGTTGGTAATCAATGTGTTAAATTCAACATTATAATTGTTAGGAGTTGCATTGGATACTACAAATTTAATACTATTACTTAATTCATATTCATTTCCTCCAGCTATATAACCAAAATATTCAGAACTATCTATCAGAGTAACATAATCATCAAAAATTGAAAATTTTAAATTACAACCATCCAACCCAAGAGTATCAACATTTTTAACTTTTACAGTAAGGGTTACAGTGTCACCGGCAGTGATAAAAGAGTGTCCATTGGCGTTGACTGTAACATTTGTAATCAAGAGTGCAGAGCTGTATTCACTAGAGAATTGAATGATTTTTGTTGTTCTCACTTCATTGTTATCACAACAAGTAATAGAAATAGGCGCATGGTCTAAAGCTTGTTCAAGCCTTCCTTGAAGTTCTCCTGTGGATGAAATGGTTACACCAGGAATAGATGGAGGTGGTGTAAATCTGAAATTTCTATTACTACAATTAGCAGCAGTCGCAGCACTAACAGGTGTTTTTTGGAATACAATAGCATCTCCTCTAGAAAAAACAGATAAAAATGATGTTCCGGTATAATTCATGTCGCCGTAATAAAACTCTATTACTCCAGTTTTGTATAATTTTACTGTAAAATGAACAGTATTAGCGGTTTGACTCTTGATGTTAGCAGTGTAAGTTATTGTAATACTGTTTTGATCAGAGATTTTTTTAACGGAAGTGACTACTAAATCACCTCTGAAAGGACCAATAAACCGGGATGTTTTTAATTGATTTTCAGCATCTTTTAAGAAAGGCCAATTGTAGGTGTCATAACGAAATGCGATATACCCATCTGCAAAAACAACAATTTGATTGTATTTCTTTTCAAAACAAGGAAAAGAGAATGGTAAAGGAATTGTTGCATATCCGTTATCAGTACTTGAAAGTGATACAGTCGTTCCTTCATTTGTAGGATATGGTGCAGTAAACTCTTCCATATTATAGTCATGTGTTAACTCCCAACGATATGGAGGTAAGCCATTTTGAGCTGTAAGTTGTTCAGAAAAGGTTTCAAAAGCATTGATTTCAATAGTATCAGTTTGGATTTGAGGTTTGGAAAAATTTAAAGTATGAGTAATTCCCAAATAAGTTGTTGTGTTATTTGTAATAGGAGCATTTGTCGTATTACAAGGGATTTCAACAGGTGTAGTTCCTGAGTAATCCATTATTGAATAATTAAGAATTTGTCCCGTCCCTGTACCACTAGCATCATTTTCAGTAACTCCTAAGAAAAACTTATAAGGTGTATTAGGTTCCATCATATTGAGAAGAGGGGTTACATCTAGTCCTAATTCTAGAGTTTTATCTGCTTCAGTAGTACCACCTTGCATATACAAATCACCGCCTTGGTAATTAAAAACATTGAATCCAATGGTTTGACTAGGAGTTGTTGCATTGATATCAGAATTGATACCTGCAGTTAAACGAATCATGCTCCTTTTATCATGTTTGATAGTCGCTTTATAAGTGATTTGAGGAAAAACTTCATCTCGAAGATTAACAATATACACGCAGGCATTCCAGATTCCCCCATTTTCAGTATGAGTTTCAGCTAATTTTTTGTACGGTAAATATGCGAAACCACCATTACCCCAACCGGTTCCAAAAGAATTACAGAAGATAACTCCTCCAATTTCCCAATCTTTGACATTTACTATTCCATCATTATTAATATCAATATTATTGGTGTATAATCCATCACCGTTGTAATCATATCGAATAGAATCATTATATCCAACAATAGTTTGGGAGTGATTTACGTAAGAAGAGAAAGTGGTCATTACTGCTTTTCCACCTTCAGGAGTACCAGTAGGTAAAGTACCATCAGTTCCTTTATATGTGCAATAAAAATGCGCTAAACCACCTTGACCTTCTCCGGTGCAATGGTTTGCGACCCAATGTTTTAATGTGTTAATGCCCTCTTCGGTATTAGTTGGTATAGCATACATGTCCACTATCCGATTGTGCATAGCATTGTAATATTTTTCATAACCTGTTAACCATTTACTAGCTCCTCCAGCATCGTAGGTAGCACCCCAGTCAGGAGTAAATGGAGATCCTGCTGTTCTGATTACTTGCCAAGTATCCATAGCGCTAACTCCTGCGCTTGATCCACCATTACAGAAATTCCAGGCAAAATGAGAGGGAATATGATATTTGTTGTAAGGGGTGTCAAATAAAACATATCGATTTCTTCGAACTGCTAGCTCGTATGTAAATAAATAGGTTAATGTACTTGCTTGACCACACTCCGAAGCAGATTGGTAGAAAATGTATGGGAAATAATAGGTCTGAGCATTATCCACATAGTAAGGTATGGTTGAGCTCCTTTGATTTTCATTCATAGTAAAAACAGGGAGATCCTGTAACATCAATTGTTCCCGATCAGTTATGAGCTGCGGAGCTGTAGTATAAATGGAGTCAAGAAATATCTCATGATTCGTCTGTTGAGCAAAAATAGGAATTGAAAAAGTAAAGAATAATAGAAGAAGATAACATTTTTTCATAATCCAAAATTTTAGGAATTTAAGCCGCAAATATACAAAAATTATGGGTTGTTAGACAAATATTGTATTCTATTCGTCGATTATATTATTTTAAAAAAAGGATAAAAAAAAGTTTAGTTCATTTTCAATGCATAAATCTCTTTTTTTACTTCACAATAGGGAATTGTAAAGTAAAAAGTTGATCCAAAACCCTCTTCAGAGTCCACCCATATTTTACCATCCAACATCTCTACGTATGCTTTTGCTATAGATAATCCTAATCCGGACCCTTGGTAAGCATTCCTATCCTCGATATCTGCTTGAACAAACCGCTCAAAAACCGATTGTTGTCTCTCTTGCGGAATTCCAATTCCAGTATCTTTGACATAAAATTGAAGTAAAGATTTGCCATTATTCTCCATAAAAGTATACCCAAAATCGATTTGCCCTTTATGAGAATACTTGATAGCGTTTTTTACCAAGTTTGTAGTAATGGAGTATAATTTGTCCAAATCTGTTTTTATAATCGCTTTTTCATCTGGTAATCCATAGTGAACAAAAATTTTCAACCCTTTAGCTTCAGCTTCATGTTTAAAAAATTGATATATCAAATGGAGTTGGTCATTCAAATCTGTTTTAATAGGTTTGACATCAACCATTCCGGCTTCAATTTTAGAAATATCAATAATATCATTGATGATTCTCAAAAGTTTATTACAACATTTATTGATGATTTCACTATAATGCTTTTGCTCTTCTCCGGTCAATTCAGATTGTCTCATTAAATCAGTAAAACCAAGAATTCCATTCATTGGAGTCCTGATTTCATGACTCATATTGGCTAAAAATGCCGATTTAAGATGATCACTCTCTTCTGCCTTAGCCTTTGCTTCTTTGAGCTCTTTTTCTTTTAGTTTCCGATTCGTAATATCTCTAAATACCATGATCGTACCATCAAAATCATTGATATCCAAATTATATAATGTCTCGGTTACTAATAATGTTTTTTCTTTGTTATCAGCACTTTTGATATGTAATTCAAAGGTTTGACTGTTCTTGTTTTCATCAAGGATAGGTCTGTTAGTAAAATTATTCTTCTTCTCTTCTAGAACAAATTGAGTCAATGGTTTATGAATTAAACCTTCAGGAAAAGTGCCGAAAATATCATTAGCGGATGGATTGTTATAAATAATTATGTTTTCTTTATTAATAATTCCAATACCTTCCCC
>Ga0209098_1003276_pt1 | contig 13614 bp, 17 predicted proteins | sample AD_JPNHW1_MetaG_FD_184429 | JGI IMG/M metagenome (GOLD analysis project Ga0209098, IMG submission 184429) | Active sludge microbial communities of municipal wastewater-treating anaerobic digesters from Japan - AD_JPNHW1_MetaG (SPAdes) (version 2) | ecosystem: Engineered > Bioreactor > Anaerobic... | reverse complement strand
TGGATTTATTTTGTTTGCTCTTTGGTGCTATAGGACTCTTCGCTGCCGGGATGTCATTCTACGAAAGCAAGAGCAAAATAGCGGTAGTTGTTGGAATAGTCTCAATAGTCGCACTGTGGTTTTCATATGCAGTGATGGTCCAGGAAAGGTACGGCAGGAGTATTGTTCGGGAAAGCACATACATATCATCAAAGGTACTGACAGTGCAAGGATCGGTCTTATTGGCTGAGCCTTACATCGTAAATGAAAGAGTCAGTCAGATAAACTACTCCTTTCTCATGCGCACTGAGTATCGACTTTGGCGTATAACTCCTGAAGCTCCTTACAAGGCAGAAGCGCCATCATACACTCCTGATATCGCTTTTATTCTGTACTAATACACTGAATTTTCGCTGGATACTGGGTATAAGTTAAGTATCTAACGAAAGGAGGCTTTCCATATGACGAACGTCAATGGAGTGCCCTCAGACATTAAAGAAATCGTCCCCTTAGAGGGACTAGAAATTATACCGTCTACGGACGGGTTGCTTTGGGGCGATCGCCCCGTCTTAGTTGATTTCTCGGGAGTTTACTCCCGACATCAACTCGAGATTCGTCAGCGCTTGCTGGCGGTTCGGAAGTTGATCTTAGGTTGACTTTGGACGGGGCTTCGGCCCTTTTTTAAATATTAATATTGAGTACTATTGTGGAATAAGTATAATATACCTATATAGCGCACAAGGAGGTTACTATGAGTGTTCTGAGCGACCGGCTTTTAAGGTGTCTTGAATGGGAGAAAAAGAAGCTGCGGCTATGTGATCTGTTGTTCCTGTCGAGAGATGCGACGATGTGTCGAATCTCAAAAATCAATAAACTGCTCGAAGACCCTGAAGGAAATTCTGCGGAAGCAGAGAGCATCCTGGTGGACGCTCAGAAAGAGTATGAGTCCATTGGGGAGGCCACAAGAAGCCTAATCAGTAAGCTGTGACTGATCTAAATAGGCGCTCTGCCTATTTTAGCTAGGAATTCTGCCTATTTTAGCTAGGAATTCTGCCTATTTTAGCTATTGATTATTCGCTGCCTTGATCTGAGCGAGTATATTGTCAAGGAGTTTTGGATAGTTACGTATGTGCTCGTCCAGCACTGCCTTGTCGCCTTTAGCTAAGACTCTTTTAGAAAGTCCTGTCACAGGAATATCTGCGTAGGGCGTACCATAGTACTTCTCAACGCTACCCGCCTCAGAAAAGCTAAATCCAGGAAATAGTGGGATTCTTGTCTGATCTGGTGAAAAGTTACGTATCTTATTGAAGGGACTTTTTCCTTTTGGAAATGCGAGATTTGACAGGGCACTTTCCTCAGCAAGCACTCTGGGGGAAAAGTGAGACCCCACACGGTACGCATCTGAGCTTAGATCAGTGCCATCTGAAGTTCGGATAAGCCCAGATTTTGCTCGTGCATTTGATATACTCTCGCGAACCTCGTGTCGTCTAACTATAGCGTCCATCCAATTCATGTTTCTAGAACTTGTGCTTATTGGGTCTCCAGCCATGCCTATAAGAGTCTTCACGTATTCGTTTGACTTAGGCATAAACACTGCTGGCTTTCCGCCTATTAGGGCTGAAAACGGGAGTGCCCCTCCGTTTACTGTCGCAAGCGCACCGTCAATAGCTTGTTCCTCCGTCACAACGCCTTTATCTATAAGAGCACGCCCAAACCCTGTAGATGGGATACTGTCCTTGGTCTTTAGCTTAGATGTAATCTGTGCTGGAGTCAAAGAGTTGAAAACGTCAATCCCATGTGCTTTCGCCAAGTTAGAGGTACCAAGGTTAGTCCCAGCAATTTCTTTTGCTGGATTGTATACGCCCGCCCTCTGCACGGCTTTACGACTAGCTGGAGACAAGGTGTTCCAGTAATACTTCCAGGCACGGGAAGCTGTCTTTTCCAGAACCTTCTCATTGATGTCTTGTTCTAGTTGCGATTTCAGTGACATTGGCTAGTCCTTAGTAATCATAGTTCCCGTGAATGTACTCGATAAGCTCCTCATAGGAATCAAAGCGAAATACTTCGAGGGACTTGGTGGTTCCGTCTGCTTCGAGACTGTTTTTTGCAGCGGTCATCATCTCAGCGAATGTAGTATAGTCAGAGGGGAAGAACTTGTTGTACCCCGTCATGGTCAACAGATTATATTTCCCGTCAGGGAGCTGGTATGGAAAGTAGAAGTGCATCCAATCAGGAGTCCCAACACGGATAAACCTACAGACTATAAAGTCGTTAGGGTGTACTTTTGCAAGAGGTATTGTATCGGTTTCACCCTCTAAAACGATCAGTTGCTGAGCCATAAATCACCTCAAAATTCATTGTTTACTTTATATACGTGTATGTGCAGGGGAGGGCAAGTGGTTAAATTTTCTAAAGATACAGGTATAAGTTCTATAGTGAAGAAATTCACACCCACATTCGTGGGTAACTGAGCAATCCGACTGGACAGGTCGGGGGCAGCATTCTCGCCGAAGGAGATGCTGGTGAGTAGAGGCGACTCTACAGAGCTGACTCAGGGGTGTTCTAGACACTCGATCCGAAGGGGGTCTGAAAAGACTCATTCCCCGATATCTACACACTGATAGGAACGCAGTACTGGCGGTGTCCGAAAGGAAACTTATCGGTTGAAGTGTGGAATACAATATCGGGGTGACTAATGGCCTCAACATGATGCCAAACGGCTGGTGGACTGACTCCACTAGGACGGTAACCTCTCTGGTTTGTCCACCGGAGGAATAACCACCAGAATACGAGACGCTTGTTCCGTATCTCGTATTTTTTAGCTACCATATGCAATAATATAAAAGGAGGTGTATCTATGAAGATCACTAACACGAACGGTATTGTTGAAACGCCTTACGGGGTCTTTGAACTCTCAAAGTTCAAAGAACTAATTTCTGATCTAAGTGGTAATGAAACATTCATTGCAGGGCATTTCAAAGGCGAAGAACGCATAAGGGCACTTGATCCTGAAACTATGCCTCAAGGAACTTTTGACATTACGATCAGTGCAGACTGTTTAGTAGGTTCTTAGCTTTGGATTGGGCTTTGGCCCCTTTTTAACTATGCCAGTGCTTAAAATTCGAGCCCTTCTTGGGTATAAGTATAGTAATGGCAGTGAATCACGTTATCGTGACTCGCCACCAGGCCCTCGTCGCGCTTCTGCGCGAACGTGGCCTGATCGGCGATGAAGCGGTTGTGATCGAGCATGCCAGCCCTGACACGGTTCGGGGGAAGGACGTAATCGGAGTCCTTCCGTTGTCGTTGGCGGCAATCGCCAATACGATAACGGAGATTCCGTTAGCGTTGACCCCTTCGGATCGTGGCATCGAGCTGACACTCGAACGCATCCGTGAAATCGCTGGTCAGCCTGTCACCTATAAAGTGACGAAGGTCTGACTGGTGGGGCACAAACGTTGATGGCGTTGTCCATCTAGCGCGAGCAAAGCTCCGAAGCTTGACATATACACAACATGTAAGAATGAGTGTATAAGGTCATGCGGAGATCTCGCATTTTTAGCTATGTATTTGTTAAAATAGTGTGTTATATAGGTATAAGTATTATATGAGAAAGTCTGACTATTGTAATAACACATCAGACAAGTATCTGGGAAGGCACTCCCACATAAACAAGTTGCCAATATTATAAAAAAGGAGGTGAGCCTACGCTAAAAATCACCAACATGAATGGGGTTGTTGAGACCCCTTTTGGGAGCTTCGAGCTCTCAAAATTTAAAGAGATGATACATTCACTGGGCGGTTTCGGAACCGTCCTTGAGGGAAATTTCCCCGGTGGAAGGTACATGTGTACCTTCTTCATCGAGGACCTCCCTGAAGGGACGTTCGAGATCGACTACAGAGTGGATGTCTGATCTCTTTTTTTAAATATTAATCATTAGATAGGTATAAGGTATTTGAAGGAGAATTTTTTAGCTAATAATATTTACCGTCGCTATTTGGAATAAGAACTATGGAGTCAGACGGCATTCTGACAATACTTACAAGGAGAACTCAAATGAAGAAGTTCTTCGAGGTAAAGATCCAAGTAGAAGTCCATGAAGACCGTTGCCCATACGCAGTGGCCGACATCGTTGTGTTCTACAGCGATGGGACGTCGAAGGAGTTCCTGCTGGAAACCTGGAATAACACGCCGGAAGACGTGGGAAAGTTCCGGGTCTGGCACGACCTACACGGTCACCCCACCCTGGCCAAGGAAGTAGTCCGCCAACTGGCGGAACTGGGCTGGTCTTCGCGGACGGACTAGGACCATGGGGCTTCGGCCCCATCTTTTAAATAGGTATAAGTAAAATACCATTCGAAGGAGGGTTTCTATGGAAAAGATCTATGGAAAAGAAGAGAGGTCGAAGACTTCTGCTTCACTATGCGCTGTACCTGCCGATAATTACACTGACTTGATGAGTCAGTTCATGATACTGAGACAATCTCTCAATACTCTTGGTTATGCTGCATCCTACTGGGAGACTGAGTGTAAGAAGCTAAGAGCGACATCACCTTCTGCAGAGGCACTTGTTTCAGAGCGTGCTCTTTCGAAAGCAACGACGGAAGCACTTGAGGAAAGAGTAAAGTGGCTTGATGAAAAAATAAAACTATTGGAGGAAGATAAAAAACTTCTGACACAGAAAGTCCAGGTGCTTGAGAAAGTTGGGCTTGAACAAGACGCTTTCTTTAAGGCGACTGCCACACTTAAAGAAGCACTTAAACAAGAAGCTCTCATTAAAACTATTGTCACACTCCAGGAGGCGCTCGAGAGCTACGCCGACAGGTCTGAATGGTCTGGACATCCGTGGAAACTACTGTTCAAACAAAGCAGCATAGACGGTGATGGCTTTGTTATCGCTGAGACTGCATTAGCAAAAGTTGGAGATGCTATATGAGCGAAGAAAAAGTAAAACTGCTTGCCTGTGATTGCGGGCATATCCCTAACGAAAACGGCGCACCTATCTGTGGAGCTGAAAACCATTACTGCTGGCCCATATGGGACCCTTGGGGCTGCGGAAGCTACTGCAAGCCAGTTAAGGATGCAAAATGTCAGAAGTGCATTGAGATAGACAAACGAAATAAGGAGCCAGCGTCTTGAGTAAATCCTTGGCTGTAGTCCTCGCTTTGATTGGTATTTTGGAAGAAGACATAGCCAAACTCTTCGGATCTATAGAAGATGCTGCAAAGGAGATGTATGAAAAGCGAAGACCTAAACGAGTTACAGAAGCTCATCGGAGAATGGTACGATCAGCAATTGGCCGTTATCACAGGAGAAAAGGGCGTCGTGAATAAAAACATCGACCGCTTAGTGAGGTGCCCAGGGGATGCCGGATGCACCGCATGTCTAGCATGTTGGAGACGCTATCCTCATGGTCATGATGGTTTGACAGGAATGAATTGTCAAAAGATATGTAATATCCCTTGCGTTCCTTGCGGGTTCAGAGCGCCCAAAACATTCAATTACAACACAGGAGAGTGTGATGAAGGCAGTAATAGTTGATTCGATAATCATAAGTTTAGTGGCGGTGATTAGTGTTTTCGCCGTACTCCTGCTAGCATCGCCAACAACGTTTGGAGTGGAGCGGCAATATCAAAAGCTGATCATGCAACAACCAGACGGATCTAAAAAGGTGTTTGTTGGACAGAGTGTCTACAGGGCCAGCGATGGAAAGGTGTACTACCACACACGCGACTATAAATCACATGTTTTCACTGGCCCACATTGGATCGAAGATATAACCAAGAAAGAGTATGACGAATTCAAGCCGCAGGCAGAGGAGAACAACAAATGAGTGTACTTTATAAGGTCTATTCACAGGCCCAGGGACTTCAGGGTGATTGTATAGGAGAAGCTATCGTGTTCTCCGATTTAAGATGCGCCTGTACTTTGTATGGATACCGGATGGCCGCCTATGAGTCGTATACTTCAATGTTAAGCCATCTTCAGGAGCTGTACCCAATAAAGCATGTGTGGCTCGAAATGCAGCCTGGGGCAATTCATAAGGTAAATCCGGAAAACAAGCCAGCACAGGATGAGGCGGCCAAGTCAAAGAAACCACGCATGGGGGTTTTCAAAGTATACTCTGATACCCACTATTCTGACAAAGAGTGTATCGGAGATGCCTTTGCATTTGTAGACGGGCCTTGTGTTTGTGCACTGTATAGAGGAGTCGCTTTACGCTTCTCTAACTATACAGAGATGCTAGAAAAGCTGCAGAGTGAGACCTTTTGTAATGCAGTATGGCTGGAGGAAATAGAACTAGAAAAATTAGCACCCGACAAAAATACCCTCACAATCCAACACTGGGCAACTATGCTGGGGTCACCTGGAAAACTCTCACATTCAGAAAATGTCGGAATTGTTGAGAGGGCACTGCAAAAGTTGCTCGTGAGAGCAGCAAGAAGTTCGTCCGAAGATCCCGTTATCGAGCAGCTCAAGGTGAAAGTACTTAATCTGATTGCAACGACGTTTACGGCGTATTCTGCGCTGAATGATGCTGTTGCCGAAAAAGAACACCCTGAATGCTGGGAGCCAAAAGTAAAGGCAGCGATTGAAGACCTGCGGAAGGCACTGCTAGGGTAAGTCTTTGAGGGGAATACCCCTCTTTTTAACTATTAATTTCCAGTCACCTTTGGGTATAAGTAAAATATTGTATCCTATCTAACTCAAGGAGACTGCGCAATGATACTGGAAAACAATGTTCTGAAGATTGAGAAGCACGAGCGTGAGTACGCTGTGGTACGCTTTCTTGCTGAGCTCATGCTTGGCAGGAACCTTCGACAAGTCGTTACGATTATCGATGTTATCAGGCTGTTCTTCCTGCATGAGCGGCCAGATATGCTCAACCTCATCTTCTCTCAAAAGGAAGAGGATGAGGATGAGATCCAAAAGATCCTCGATACCTATGACGGTAAGTCAGACGGTCCTTCTGATGTTCGCGCTGCTGTCTTCTGTAAAGCAGTCAACAGCCATGCGGTGAAGGAGTTTCCAGACATAACCTCGTTCGGGATATACATCGATCACGATGTTGCCCCCGGTCTCGCTACTGAGGATGGAGTGCTATTTGTATTGATAGCGCCCGAAAGCAGCCAGCACCAAGTTCCTGAGCTCCTAAAGAAGCTGGAATGCAACAATGGGATAGCGTTGGAAAAACTCGACCCTCAACCTGTTGAGGTTGCTGATGTCGTTGAAAAAGCGCGCGAAGAGACAGGGTTATACAGAGGAAGTCACGTCCACTAAGGACAGTTAAGAAGGGAGCCTATCCCTTCTTTTTAGCTATTATCTTTTGGATCGACTCCCAGGTATCGACAGGTAATATTATTTGGAATTAGGTGCCCTGTCCTGTTAATGCTGATCTCAGTGTCACTCTCCCAAACCTCCACAATGCCAGTCACAGGGTGATACTCTGCTCTCATGGTAAATGGAGTCACTATATAGGTCACTCCAAGCTCATAGCACAGATCGATGATGTCAGACTCTTGAAGAGGCTTTGTGCTCTTAACTCGTTCTACAAGAAGTTTTATCATGGTAGCCATCTCTGGATATTCTTGTGGGGCATAGTAAGCAATAGAGAAGTCGATAAAGCAAGGAGTGAAGTGCTTGACCAATAGGTCTGCACAAACAACTCTGTTATCAGATTCTTCCACCCAATCCTGCAGAGCTTCTATCTCAGGCACCCATTTGTAGTGAATTCGTATTGTCGCCCCGATATAGTCAGGGTGCAACTCTATCTGGTTGTCCTCTAAGACAGAGAACCTGGTTGCAGGGTTATTGACTAATAGCGTCCACTTGTTCAGTGGGATATCGATCTCAAGAGAGTCTTCAGTCAGAGGGTCAAGCAGCTCAAGCCGAGTTACCTGGATTATAGGCACATTCCCAAACTCAGCGGAGTTCAGTTTGATTACACGTGGAGCAACCGCGATTACCTTGCTGTCTTCAGCGAGAACGGCTGTCTTTATATATATGTCAACCTTTCCTCCGATATGATATCCAAGGATCTCATCTCTGAGCATCTCTGGGTCGCGGAAGCCTATAGGGCAAACCTCGGTTATGAACTTATAAACATCCGGGAGAACATAAATGATGCCCTTCTTCGTAACGAGGTCACGAACAGTTATCGCAGTGGCTGTTCTCTCTTTGAGGGCAAGGTTTGTCTCTTTGTTCTCACCACCAACGAAGGGGTAAGGATTTAGAATGGCAACTACGCCCTCTGGGAGGGGCGTGGTGGCACTTGTAATACTCCTTGCGGGTATATTGTACTGAGTGCCTTGTATTTGAGCCTCTGCGATGGTATCGATGTAATACATGCCATTGTCATAGTTAAGGGACATCTCTTCTGCAGAGACTGTGACTTCCTGCCGGCTATAGAACTTTAGGTTTGTTCCATTGAACTCTGTTTCAGCAGGGATAACAGTAGCTTTGGGTGCTTCAAAGTACAGACGGACTATTCCGGAAGCGATATCACCCGTTCTGCGTGTAACGAATAGGTTTGAGGCAAGCGCATCGGCAGCATCTTCGGAAAGTCTATCTATATTGGCAAAGCTAAGTCCATCGCGGATATACTCGAGCTCTGTTGTATAAGGGCTAAGTAGTCCAGTAAGTGGTTTTACAGCAATATCCTTTATGGCAGACCCTTCGCGGCCTGCCTGAACCTCTGGGTCATAGGTATCAAGTCCTTGAACGATCATGCCTTCAATATCAATGTTGGTAAGAGGCACTTTGTCTATATAACGACTCGATCTCGCTACAAGAGCAGGAAGATCGTCTATGCGCAGGGAGCGTGAACGCTCAAGTGCTCCAATATCAGGAGCGAGTCCAAGAAAGGGGTCGCCGTATCGCTTACCTGAATCGATACAAGGTGACTCATCACTCAGCGAAAACTGTCCGTATACAGAGAAGTCGATAGAGACGTATTTGGGGTCTACACGTCTGACATACTGAACAGCGTTGATTTCAGAGTTAAGCACCTGTGACTTAAGATCAAGACAGTTATTCCAGACAAGATATTCAGCGGTTATACGGGAGTGCTCCTCTGCATATAGAGCAGTGTTTAGACCAGTCAGTATAGTATTGAGCACAGACACGTTGGAGTAGTTCTTTGCGAAGACTCCATAGGTGTTGAATGTTAGAACATGCCCAGGAGGATACTCATGAGTGAACGTTGGCGTGCTGTGTATGGCGCAACTGTATACTTCCAAGAAAGAGTCGTCGGCCACGACTGCCTTTGAGGTCTTATAGAATGTGCAGTGCTTTATCCGCTTGGAGACTTTTCCATTCGGAATGTTAGATACCCTAACCCCGATGTCAACTTTGGAGAACTGGCCTGCATTGAGTAGGAACTCCACCTGGGACTCATCGGACTCAATGTCAAGACCGATAGCATGATCAATAAGGTCGGACTGTAGGTTATAAGCAAGAAGTCCGTCTATCGTCACTTTGCGTGTTTCAGGACCAACATGCACAGCTCTAAACATACCATTGTTAGACGTTAGATTCTTTGCATAGATGGAGTATAGGCCATATTCTCCACTGCCATCTACGCCAATAAGATCCAGGTGGTCTGTGTAGGAGTTGTTTAGTTGGTTAAAACCACAATGGGTAAAGATTACTGTTGAATTGCTGGCAGAAAAAAGCTCACCGCCAATATTACAAGAGTTGTCAACGGTCCACCCAGAGTGGATGCGACAGTTCGATACCGTAATATCTCTGCAGTTAACGATCTTTACGGCGCTTGTGTGAGTTACTAGTGGACTGGTGCTCATAAAAACTGCGCCATCTATCTTTATTCCAGAGCAGTTCTCCATGTACAAAGATGCACATCTGGAGTTAACAGTTGAGGGTTTCCATACAACTGATGTGGAAGACTTTCCCAGTCCCTTCAGAAACCGGATATTGATATCACGGAGCCCAATCAATTCGACAGTTGTCGGCTCGTTATGAATAAAGTCGTCATTGTTTCCAATGAGTGCATCGTTGATTGCGATCTCATTACCTGGCTCGAGCAGAGGAAGAGTATGGGTTAGGGTCTTAAATGGTCTCGCTGCCGAACCGTCTCCGTGAGTGTCGTCTCCGACTCGAGTATCTATGTAAAAAGTAATCACGACTGAATCTCCTTGAGTCTCACAGAGAATTTGTTTCTAAGATCTATCACGTATCTTTCTGGAAGGTTAAGTCTGGTTGCGACTTCTGTAACAGACATCTGAGGTTTTCCGTCATACCCATATAGATAGTTAAAAATGAGGCGGTCTGTTCCCATGAGTTCCTGACTGAGTTTCAACAAGCTCTCGTTAGGGTCGTATACAAGTTCTTTTCTTTTAAATCTTATTTGGTTAGCAAGGCTGATGTCCTGCGACTCACCTGCCTCAGATACTACAAGAACTCTAATGTCCAATGCACCCTCGTCTTCGAGAAAGTCTATTGAAAGCAGCGTTAGGGACCGAAGCTGGTCATCAATTGGAAAGGGCTTACCTGTCTGTTCTGTGATTATCTGTTCCTCGGATTTTCGTATGATGTAAGCAGCATCAGCAGATATTCTTCCTATATCATCCGTACACAGGTTTTTACCAGCCAGCCCAAGAAGACCTCCACCATAAGCGGGGGCGAATACATCTTTCCCAGGCGTAGTTAAGACCGTTTTTGCGGCGAGTTGAAGCAACGTTTCTATGCCCTTTGTCTTCTTTGGCACTATTTGAAAGCTAAACGTCATCCTGCGCGTTCGAGGATTGATAGCTACTATATTGATATCAGACACTTGGCAGTTCCTTTTCCAGATCTTTGACAAGCAGCTCCATCGGTTCTATAACAGACTTAACAAAAATATCCATCGATTTCAAGGACTCGCTGCGCTGTAGTGGTATATCCGCCAGTGAGGCACTTAGCATCACCCTTCGGTGCTGCCCTGCCATAAAGGACATTACCTGTCCAACTCTGGCTGACTGATCTATGGTTAAGGAAGGCCCCTTTACGGATAGAAAATTCTGAATCTCTCCGACTGACTGTCCAAAGGAGGTTAAGTATTGAGGATTCGTAAGTGCTTTCGCAAACTGCTGGATGGAACTTGTCATTATAGCGTCTTTTGCAGCAGGAGCAATTTTCCCAATAGACTCCATGTATGCAGTAGCATCTGCTGTAGGTGCTGGGTCAAACATATTGATGAGTCCTTTGAAGGTGTCTATTCCAGACTTGATGGAATCAACAGTTGAGGTTACTCGATTATAAACAGCACCTAGGGTTGCTACATCCGGCATCTTCCCCTTCAATACGCCCTCAGCCATCTTAAGCACTGTCTTGACGTCGCGTTCCATAGTCTTGATTTGATCTCGGACCCCACCAAGCGGTCCTGTTGGAAGTATCGCACCCTTTATATTAGAGGCTAAGTTCATCATCTCCTGGGTAGAGGAATTTGCGATATCGGTAAGCTGATTTGTAAACTGCTTATTACCAAGGGTTTTTACGGTGGATATAATGTTGTTTGCTTTTGATACTGCGTCTCTCATTCCTGCAATAGTTTTAAGGTCTAGCCCTGATTTGGCTGCACCTTCTACAGAGGATAGATTGCCCGATATACTATTAAACATTGAATAAAGTGTAGAAAAGTTGGATGAGAAAATGTCTCCAGGTTTAACTGCGTTAATCAAATTATCCTTAAAGTCAGCAAGACCGGTTGCCTTTTGAACTACCGACTCATATCTGGTTTTTATGGAGTCCACTTCAGTGGGCATTTCCTGGTACTCATCTGACATTATTGAGGTGAACGCTGGGGCGTCAGGTACTATATTTTTAAAGTCAGCCAAGGATTGAATAAGAGCCGCAACTCTCTCTTTAGAAAAGTCCTTGTTGGAAGCTATACGCGCTTGAAGACTCGCTGTCCGGTCCTTTGCATTGTAGAGCTTCTCCCGCATAGACGGGAGTGCCGTGGCTATCCTGGTCCCTATAGAAGCGATATCCGATGAGGTACTTGCAATGTTCTGAAACTCACCTATGAAACTCTTTGCTGTGTCTCCAAGAGAGGCCACATCCGAGTTTATGCCATCCAGCTCATTAGCTATGCCATCCTTTGCCATCCGCATCATTCCTGCAACATTCCCAGATGCGTTATCGGAGAGGAGCAATTGCTGTGTTAGAACCTTGAACTGTTTGAATAGCTTTACCTCTGACGGGTCCATGTTCCCAAGTTCATCTGGAACAGTGTCTATAAGACTGGCAACAGTTGACTTTATCTGATAAGCAGCCTGTTTAGATTCTGCTTCTGATTGAGTACTGGCATTTGAAGACAGCAGATTTCCGAAGCTCGCAGTCAAGAAATCACTTGTAGAATTCATGAGAGAGACTACTAGAGATGCTCTCTGAACTTCACGTCTGCGTAGATCTAGCGCTTTCCATGTATTGGTAAAGTCAGGCCACATATTAGTATCCTATCAACGCTCCAGAGGAACGTAGTCTATTTGCAAGACGAGTCTTTATCTGAGTAACCATACTTTGACTGATGTTCAGTTTTTTAGCTATGTCAGAGTTGCTAAGGATCGGTTGACCTTCCAAGCCATACAGGTGTTCAAGAACCTTCTGATCAGTTCCATGCAGTTCACTATGCAGTAGTGCGATGTGCTCATCAATATCAGCGCGAGAGTCATCAGACACGTTCACATAACTGAAGTCCTGTACAAGATCTTTGCGCATTTCTTTTTCAAGGAGATTTATCTGTTTCTTAGGCCACCTAAGCTCATCAGAGAGCTCATCAATGGTTGGTGGTCTTCCGAGCTGGTCCTCCATGTTGGTCTTGACCCTATTGTATGTGCCTATCTGGATAATGCGAGGTTCAGGTATGGTCCCAAGGTTCTGGTGCTCGTACACGTATCGATTAAGCTTCTGGAGCCGGCTATACAGGTGCGTGTTCAACTGCGCCTTGTCTGGATCGTAGTTATCAAGAGCGTCGATAGTGAGCATGATAGCCTGTGCACGTATAGCACTTCGAGGAAGGTTCCCTGACAGTTTGTTAACGTGCGTGGTTATGATCGGCTCTACTGACTTGAGTAGAGGAGTGAGATTTGCGTTTGTCTTCTCAGCCTTCCATTTTCGCCAAAGTTCAACTTCACGTTGTTTCGCAGTTAGTTCTGACATTTATTCCAACCTCCCGGGCTTTCCATAATACTCTGTTAGATAGTTAAGCACTATTGCCTGTTTGTCAACAACAGCAGGCATTAAAGACTTTCGTTCAGGATTAATCTGATAAGGATTGAAGTCATCACCCTGCCATGTTACCACCGACTTATCGGTCATGTCCACAGAACTCCCGTGGCATCCGTGTATTTCTGTGAACAGCTGTTCTTCAGTAACTGTTCTATGCTTTCGATAGCTGTCCCTGAATTTGGTCTTGTCGGCAGCTCTTAGATACTGCTCCATAAGGGACAGTGAGCAGCGACGGAGCACCTCTGTAGGAGTTCCTGCACCTACGCATGCAGTAGCATCGTACACAGAATCGCAACCTATCATCCGCTTATAGACCACGCCTATGTTCTGTGGCGACATGTTCCCAAGGTCAAGCCACATCGGAGGTGTTGGAAGTGTTTCTTCAAATATGAACTGTGGGCAGGAAACAA
>Ga0209098_1003271_pt1 | contig 13622 bp, 7 predicted proteins | sample AD_JPNHW1_MetaG_FD_184429 | JGI IMG/M metagenome (GOLD analysis project Ga0209098, IMG submission 184429) | Active sludge microbial communities of municipal wastewater-treating anaerobic digesters from Japan - AD_JPNHW1_MetaG (SPAdes) (version 2) | ecosystem: Engineered > Bioreactor > Anaerobic >... | reverse complement strand
ATTCAGGATTATGCAAGCACTTCACTGTCGCTGAAAGCACACCCGGTGAGTTTTATCCGGCAGTCTCTCAATCGGCTGGGAGTAGTGCCAACCTCCGAATTAAGCCGGATGAAAAATGGAATGAAAGTCAGGGTAAGTGGCCTGATCACTGTTCGCCAGCGTCCCGGCACGGCCAAAGGGGTTCTGTTTATCACCATCGAAGATGAAACCGGCTTTGCCAATCTGGTGGTTTGGAGTAACACCTTTGAGCAATATCGAAAAGTGATTTTACAATCAAGGCTGTTCATGGTAGAAGGCAAATTGCAAATTGAAGGTGAGGTTATTCATGTGGTTGTTAGCGCTTGTTTTAATCTTAACGAATTGATGAACCTTGATTTTGAAGGACGCAATCTGGGATCGATGCAAAAGCCTATGAGTCAGGATTACATGCCTGATAAAGAAGCCGGAAAAAAGATAAAATCTTCCGGAGAAAAAGTGTTACAGGGCGAGCTCTTTCCATCGAGGGACTTTAAATAATCAAATTAAATTCCTGAAGTTTTTTGTTTATAGTGGCTCTAAAATTCAAAGTTTTGATTGTACCTTTCCAAATCAAATCAGACTAATTTGTCGCACCTATAACCAAACCAATATGAACAACCGAGCTTCTTTGTTATGTTTATTTTTCTTTTTGCTCATATCTAATTTTTTACGGGCTCAGGTAATTGATCAGCCCGATGTTTTTCACAGCAGTAAATGGATAAGTAATTGCATCGCTGTGCCGACTGATGATGCTGAAATGTATAAGAATCATCCAGCTCCATTGTTCCGGCGCGAATTTGCAGTTGATCAGACAAAAATCAGGAAAGCGACACTTTATATTACTGCCGCCGGATATTACAAAGCTACAATTAACGGACAGCGGGTTGGCGATGTTTATCTTGACCCGGCGTGGACCGATTTTGGCAAGCGAATATATTACTCTGAATATGATTTGACGAAGTTGTTGCAAGGTGGAACAAACTGTTTGGGTGTTTCGCTGGGAAATGGTTTTTACAATCCGTTGCCATTGAAAATGTGGGGATACCTGAATTTACACAATGCTTGTACAATAGGGCTTCCAGCGTTTATTGCCAGTCTTAAAATTGAATATACTGATGGAAAAACTTCTGAACTAGTGTCCGACGAATCATGGAATTTCGCCCAAGGCCCAATTCTGAAAAACAGCGTTTACCTTGGTGAATGGTACGATGCCCGCCGGGAACCGGAATCGTGGAACCTTCCGGGATTTAATGATGCGCAATGGAGCAAGGCTTGTGTGGTGACAGGTCCGGCAGGAAAACTTCAGGCTCGCTTTTTTCAGCCGGTTAAAATCACGGCCCAGCTCGATCCGGTTACAATTACCAGTCCTGAAAAAGGAAAATATTTGGTTGACATGGGAACCAACTTTGCAGGGATTTACAAAATCAGGATAAAGGGAAATACCGGCGATACGGTTACATTTCGGTTTGGTGAACGCATGTACGAAAATAAAAGCCTGAACCCTATGACAACCGTTTGCGGACAAATTAAGCGAAAAGGGCAGGGAGGTCCCGGTGCTCCCGATATTGCATGGCAAACAGATACTTATGTGTTTGGGAAAAACAATGAGGTATGGTATTCGCCGGAGTTTACTTTTCACACATTCAGGTATATGGAAATCGAAGGATTGAAATACCTGCCCAATGTAAGCGACATCAAAGGATTGGCCTTAAATACAGCTGTTGAAGAATGCAACCAGTTTGAATGTTCTTCGGATTTGCTAAATGCGATTCAAAAAATGTGTGTGCGCACATTTAAATCCAATCTGGTGAGCGTTGAGTCGGATTGCCCTGCCCGCGAACGTTTTGGCTATGGTGGAGATATAAATGCCGTTGCCGATGCGTACATCAACAATTTCGATATGCACGATTTTTACAGAAAAGCTGTTTACGATTGGGTTGATGCGCTCAACGATTCGGTTTTTGTAGATACAGCGCCTTATGTTGGTTTGAAGTACTGCGGAATTAGTTGGGAATCGGCATTTTTGTTTCTTCAGGATAAGCTTTTGCAGTATTATGGCGACACGGCCATTGTTCGGGAATTGTATTCGCTCGATTTGAAATGGATGGAAAAAGCCGCCCGGTTAACTCCTGATTTGATTGTTAAAAAAGGTCTTGGCGATCACGAGTCGATGATTCCTGTACCGGTTCAGGTTACCGGAACCTGCCATTATTTGCAGGCGGCAGGCGTAATGAAAAAGTTCGCAGCACTTCGGAGCGACAAAGCCAATGAACTAAAATTTGCCAGGCTCGAATCGGATATCAAGGAAAAACTTTACCAAACCTTCTGGAAAAACACACCGAAAGACATTGATAAAGTGAACAGGCAAACTTTATATGCTGCTTTACTTTACTCCGGAGTTATTCCTGAAACCGAAAAAAGTGCGGCAATTGATTCGTTGAAATTAGCAGTTAAAAAAGGTGTAAACGGACATTTCACAACCGGAATTTTTGGAACGAAGTTCATATTGGAAGCCATGTCTTCCGGAGGAATGGCCGATCAGGTGTTTGACATTGTTAGTAGCACTGCTTTTCCCGGATGGGGTTTTATGGTTGGCAAAGGCGCGACTACAATATGGGAAACCTGGAAAGAAAGTGATAACACGTATTCCAATTGTCACCCGATGTTTGGCAGCGTTTCAGAATGGTTTTATCGCTGGCTTGGCGGCATTCGTCCCGATTCGGATGCGGCGGGTTTCAAAAAATTCACTGTTAGCCCGCAAGCGCCAAATGGCTTATCATACGTTAAAACATCGTATAAAACTCCGTTTGGATATGCCAAATCTGCATGGGAAAAGAGCGCTTCCGGCGAAATAAAATACCAGGTAACAGTACCTGCCGGAACTACGGCCGATTTTATAATAAAAATGAATAAAAATCAGGTGGTTGAACTAACAAAAAACTCGCAAAAACTGGAAGTTGTAAACGCCGCCAGGCATGAAGGAATGTTTGAAACTTCACTTTCTTCCGGAGAATATTCAATCTCAGTAAAATCGGAATAAGATTTCGCGCTTAGCTGTCAAAACCTCACCAATTCGTTCAATTGGTGAGGTTTTGGGTTCTATATCGTCTAATATTGACTTGTTATTTAACAAAGAATCTTAACCCAATTGATTGAAATCTAAAATAAAATTGGTTTTGCTTGTTAAAATATGTTCTAAACTGAATAAAATACTGGAAGTTTTTGTTTTATCTATAAATTTTCTTTGTATTAATCGGATTCGATTTAGTTCGAAGTATTTATAACCTATTCACCTACTAAATATGTTTAAAATCAATTTTCAAATTTTGTTTTTGGCAGCTCTGCTTCAATCGGTGTTTTCTTTTGGGCAGGCGAAAAGCGCCGGAAGTTATGATTCCAAAATAGTGTCGTTAAACTCGGGCTGGAAAATGCAACAGAATAACCAGCTGAAAGGAGTTGACGGAGGCTCTATTTCGTTGAATGGATTTGATACCGGGAACTGGTTCAAAGCCGAAGTTCCGGGAACTGTTTTAGGCTCGCTGGCTCTGAACAAAGTTATTGAAGATCCTACTTTCGGGATTAACATGCAGAAAGTTGACACGGTAAGATTCAAATTTAACCAGCCGTGGTGGTTCAGAACAACCTTTCGTCTAACAAAAAATGAGCTGAAACAAAATATATCACTTCGGTTTAACGGCATTTGCTATCGTGCCGATTTGTGGATAAACGGAAAAAAAGTTTCAGGAATGGACTTTTTTGCGGGCACTTATCGGATGTTCACATTCAATGTAAATCAATTTGTGCAGGATGGTGAAAATACCGTTGCGCTGAAAGTGGTTCCATTTGCAAATGGCGAATATACACTCGGTTTTTGCGATTGGAATCCGCTGCCTACCGACCGCAGTATGGGCATATTCAGGGAAGTTTTCCTTGAAATAAATGACGGCGTAAAAATCTTCAGTCCGTTTGTATATTCGAAGGTTGACACCATTACCAAAAAAGATGCAAAGCTTTATTTACAAACCGAGTTGATTAACAGAACCGATAAAGCGGTGGCTGGAGTTGTAAAAATTAATTTTGAACTTGGCGAGGTTGAAAAGGCTGTGACAGTGCCGGCCAATGATACTTTGCATTGCGTTTTTAATCCTGAAGATTATAAGCAACTTGCGGTTAAAAATGTAAACCTGTGGTGGCCAAACGGAATGGGGAAGGCCAATTTATACAAGTTGAAAACAGAGTTTGTTGTAAAAAACAAGGTTGTTGACCGGGTTGAAAAGAAATACGGAATAAGGGAAATAACAAGTTATTTGAATGCCGATAAAAACCGAACCTTTGAGATTAACGGCAAATTTATTTTGCTTAAAGGCGGAGGCTGGGCCGACGACATTTTTCTTCGTGACACCCGTAAATCGGTTGAATCGCAAATGCGTTATATCCGCCACATGGGGCTCAACAGCATCCGTTGCGAAGGTTTTTGGGGTAAAGATGAAAACCTGTACGAACTTTGCGATGAGTACGGTATATTGGTAATGATTGGCTGGAACTGTATTTGGGAGTGGGAGGAATATCTTTTCAAGCCAACTCACCAGAAATACGGTGGCGCTGTTACTCCTGAAGACATTAATTTTTTGGCGTCGTGCTGGAAAGATCAGCTGCTGTGGTTGCGTAACCATCCGAGTATATATGTATGGATGCTTGGCAGCGATAAATTGCCGCACCCTGATTTGGAACTGAAATACGTCGATATATTTAAGAAATACGATCCGTCGCGCTCATACTCTACTTCAGCTGGTGGCGCGGGTACCGAAAACAACAAAATTGTGGCCGAAGTACCGATATTTAGCGAAATAAGCGGTCCCACCGGAATGAAAATGCTTGGTCCGTACGCGTGGACTCCACCCATGTACTGGTTCACCGATACTCAACTCGGAGGCGCTTATGGGTTCAATACCGAAACTTGTCCGGGAGCTGCCATTGCACCACTTTCTTCACTTCGGAAAATGATGCCTGAAAAAGCGCTTTGGCCAATTGACAAAACATATTGGGAATACCATACCGGCAGAAATGAGTTCACAACGCTCGACCGTGACATCAACGCCATCGATTCTCGCTATGGAAAATCGTCGGATATAGAAGAATTTTCGTTCAAGGCGCAAGTTAACAACTACGAAATTATGCGTCCGCAGTTTGAAGCTTTTATCGCTCACAAACCCAAAAGTACCGGTTTGGTGCAATGGCAGTTGAATTCGGCCTGGCCAAAACTGATCTGGCAATTGTACGATACTTATCTGGAGCCAAACGGATCTTTTTACGGCGTAAAAAAAGCCTGCAATCCGCTCCATGCCATTTATCGCTATGGATTTAACGACATATACCTGGCCAATGAAGACCTGGAAACTGCAAAAAATCTGACAGTCAAGATCCGGATCTTTGACATTCATTCAAAAGAGATTTTCGCTGATCAATGGAAAGGTGATATCGCTTCGAATATTTCAAAATTGATTTATAAAATACCGGAGGTGAAGAACTTGACTCCCGTGTATTTTCTCGACCTGAGAGTTTATAACCATCAGAACAAAGAAGTTGATAACAACATTTATTGGTTATCGACCAAACAAGATGTGCTCGATTACGAAGGCTCAAAAAAACTGCCCTGGGCATATTACACACCAACCAAAGAATTTGCCGACTATTCGGCTCTTGATCAGCTACCAAAAGTGAAGCTCAATATCCACTACGAATACAGCAAAGACAGCCAGTTTGGCAAAGTTAAATTAGTGATAAAAAATCCGTCTGAGTCAATCGCTTTCTTCAGTTTTATGGATATTATTGATCCACAAACGGCGCAGCCCGTTTTGCCAGTGTACTGGAACGACAATTATGTGACTTTGTTGCCGGGCGAACAGCGCGAATATGATGCAAAGTTTTACCTGAGCGATTTCAAAGGCACAAAACCAGTGGTTGAAGTACGCGGCTGGAATGTGGATAAAATAACTTTAAAATAATTGACTATGGATTCAAAAAAGCATGCTGTAGGCATTGATTTGGGCGGAACATTTATCAAGTTCGCATTAGTAGCCGGTTCAGGCGAAGTTTTATACAACAACAAACTCTCGATCGGGTCAACAGCCAAACGCGACGACATTTTGGAAACGATGCGTAAAGCAATTGAAATGACACTTCAATTTGCTTCTGAAAAGCAGTTGCCTGTTGCCGGAATTGGAATTGGCTCGCCCGGCGTTTGCTGCGATGGCATTGTGCACGGTGGCGCCGACAACCTGGATAACTGGATTGATGTTCATCTTTCAGAAATATATTCTTCGATTTTTAAACTGCCTGTTTTAATTGATAACGATGCCAATGTGATGGGTTTGGGTGAAGCTGTTTTTGGTGCTGCCAAAGATTGCTCTGATGTTATTTTCCTGACTGTTGGAACCGGCATTGGCGGGGCGATTATTGCCGAAGGTAAATTGTATGGTGGTTATAAAAATCGTGGTACCGAGATGGGCCATGTAACCATCGATCATAAAGGAATTGCATGCAATTGCGGTGGCCGCGGATGTTTGGAGGCGTATGCTTCAACCGGGGCATTGATTCGCCAATATGCCGAAGCAACCGGAAAAAGCGAAAATGAGCTGGACGGATTTTATCTTGTTCAGAAATTTAAAGAAGGAGAGGATGCCGCTGTTAAATGTATGGAAGAACACACCGATTATTTGGGACATGGCATTGCCGGTTTCATCAATACGTTTGCTCCGCAGAAGGTAGTTATTGGCGGTGGAATTTCAGAAGCTGGCCAGTTTTACATCGATATGATTAAAAAATCAGCTTTCAGTTACGCCATGCCCGATTGTGCAGTAAATACTGATGTTGTAGGTGCAACACTGGGTAATATGGCCGGTTGCCTGGGTGCAGCCTCACTTATTTTCAAGAATTGCTAAAAAATTTGAATAGTTGCTAAATCGATTTTGCTATGCAAAGAAATTATGGAATTGTACTGTTGATCATGTTTATATTTTTCGTGATCTCGTTTTTAACCAACATTATCGGGCCACTGGTTCCTGAAGTTATTAAAGGGTTTAGTGTCAGCAAAGGAATGGCCGGATTACTGAATTTTTCGTTCTTCATCGCTTATGGAGTAATGTCGATTCCGGCGGGTATGCTAACCGAGAAGTACAAAGAGAAAAAAGTACTCACTGCTGCCTTTATTTTATCTACTATTGGCGCTTTCTTATTTTCATTTGTTCCACTTTTCCCGGTGTATTTGATTTCCCTGTTTATGATCGGCTTGGGAATGTCGATTCTTCAGGTGGCCATTAATCCTCTTCTTCGTGTTGCCGGTGGCGAAGAACATTTTGCATTTACATCTGTACTGGCACAGTTGTTTTTTGGCGGTGCCTCGTATTTAAGTCCGCTTTTGTATTCCTATCTGGTTACCAATCTGAGTGCCGGAAATACTTCGAACTTTTTGCTTTCTAGCCTGAATGGTCTTGTTCCTGAAAACCTGAAATGGGTTTCTATTTACTGGATTTTTGCAATCATTTCGGTAGCGATGGTACTTGTTATTTTGGTAGTAAAATTTCCGAAGGTTGATTTGAACGAAGATGAGAAAGTAGGGAACTTTTCGACCATCAAAGAGTTATTCAAAAACAAATATGTTGTTTTATTTTTCTTCGGAATTTTTGCTTATGTAGGCACCGAACAAGGTGTTGCAAGCTGGATTTCCAAATTTCTGGAAGACTATCACGGAATGAATGCGGCTGTTGAAGGAGCTACTGCTACTTCATGGTTTTGGGGACTGCTTACCGTAGGTTGTTTCCTCGGACTAGGCTTGCTGAAATTATTCGATAGCAAGATTGTTTTACGTGTTTTCGTGATAGGTGCCATGATTGCTCTGGCGACCGCACTCACAACTTCAAGCGGGCAAACTGCCTACGTTTCGTTTATTGCCGTTGGATTTTGTGCATCGGTAATGTGGTCCATTGTATTCTCATTGGCGCTCAACTCTGTGAGCAGCAACCACGGCGCTTTCTCCGGAATTTTGTGTTCGGGAATCCTGGGTGGCGCAGTTGTCCCGCTTATCGTTGGTGTTTTGGGTGATGCCTTTGGCCTCCGGGTCGGTATGTCGTTCGTATTCCTCACTTTGTCCTATCTGCTGAGCATTACTTTCTGGGCCAAACCACTGATTAAAAATAAAACAGTTAGCCTGAAAGAACTATTCAACTCAAGTTCTAATTAGCATGATATTAATCTAAATCAATAACAATTAACAACTTACGATTATGACTAAATTGGCAATTTTAGGCGGTTCACCAGCTCGTGACACCAAAGCGAATCCTTGGCCAAAGTGGCCGGTGTGGGACGAAAAAGAAGAGAAGGCACTTTTGGAGGTTTTGAACAGCGGAGTTTGGTCGTACAACGGACCAAAAGAAACAGAATTTAACAAACAATTTGCTGAATATACCGGAACAAAATATGCATTGGCGGCTGCCAACGGAACTGTTACCCTGCAAATGGCGCTCGAAGCCTGCGGAGTAGGAGTTGGCGACGAAGTTATTCTTCCGGGTTTAACCTGGCAGGCAACTGCTGCAACCATTTTGGATGTGAATGCAACTCCGGTTTTGGTTGATGTTTTGGAAGATACATGGTGCATCGATCCGAAAGCGATTGAAGCTGCAATTACGCCACGCACAAAAGCCGTTATTCCGGTTCACCTGTATGGTTGTTTCGCCGACATGGACGAAGTGATGCGCATTGCTAAGGAGCATAATTTGTATGTAATTGAAGACTGTGCCCACAAACACGGTGGCGAATGGAATGGTAAAAAAGCCGGAAGCATTGGCGATATTGGCAGTTTTAGCTACCAGTTGTCGAAACATTTAACTGCTGGCGAAGGTGGTTCGGTTACAACAAATAGCTTTGAATTGTACGAACGTTTGGATGCATTGCGCAACTGTGGTCGTCGTCCGGAGCCACCAACTTTAGGTGCTCCCGACAAAGGCGAAGGTCAGTATTTCGATGCCGGAAATTTCCTTCAGTCAGGAAACTACCGCATTACGGAGTTTCAAGCAGCAATTTTGATCGAAGGCTTAAAACGTTTACCTGAACAAAATAAGGTTCGCGACGAAAACGGCATTTATCTGAACTCGTTGCTGGCCGAAATACCGGGAGTAATGCCAATGAAACGCGATCCACGCGAAACGAAAGAAGCTTATTTTAACTTCTCGTTCCGATACAATCAGGCCGAATTTAAAGGTTTGCCCGTTACAAAATTCCGTGCTGCGCTTACCGCAGAGCTTGGTATCGATGTTGCAGCAAGCTATATTCCGCTAAACAAATGTTCGTTGTATGTGCCACTTACCAAACCGGCTCGTCACAAACTCAGCGACGAATATTGGGCAGCTATCGATCCGGCCAGATTTGAACTTCCGGTTTGCGACAAAATCCACTTCGAAGGTTCAGCTTGTATTCACCACAAAATTTTGATGGGAACCAAAGCCGACATGGATTTGATTGCAGCCGCTATCCGTAAGGTGTACGATAATGCAGAATTACTGTAATTTCTAATTCTACTTTGACACATTCGAAAAATCTGGTTGTTTTTACTCTGAACACGTTCGGCTGAGCTCACGTCGAAGCCTAAAGGGAACAGCCAGATTTTTCTCCTGTCTCCCTTTAGGGCAGGGGTAAAACAGGAGAAAAATCGATCGTCACTTTTAAAACTGTCAAGGAAAAGCTAAATCAAGTAAAACCTGAATTTATGGGAAAAATTAAAGTTGTGATGATTGGTGCCGGGTACATTGCAAATTACCATACCCGGGGCCTTCAATCCATTCCTGACGTTGAAGTGGCAGCTGTTGTGGCTGTTCCGCTTCAGGCAGCTCAGGAATTTGCAGCCAAATATGGCATTGCAGAAGCTTACGATAGTATTGAACCTCTTGTAAAACGCGAGGATATCAACGCCGTGGTAATTGCTACCCCCAATAAATTTCATGCGCCTTATGCCAAGGAATTTTTGAGTAATGGCAAAGATGTTTTCATGGAAAAACCAATGGCTATGGATTATGCCGAAGGTTTGACGGTGAAAGAAACTGCTGAGGCGAATGGTCGTGTTGTAATGGTTGGCCACATGTGGCGTTTTGATACCGATGTGAATTACATTAAAGGTATTGTTGACAGTGGACAGCTCGGAAATATTGTAAAAACAAAAGGTTACGGGATTCACGAGAACTGGGGACCGGCCGGATGGTTCTCGAAAAAGGAACTGGCAGGAGGTGGCGCGTTAGCCGACATGGGTGTGCACGCTATTGATACAGCCCGCTATGTTTTGGGCGATCCGAAACCAACAAAGGTATATGCCAAAATCGGAACGTATTATGGCGATTACGATGTTGACGATTCAGGAATCGTTATGATTTCGTGGGATAATGGCGCTGAGTCGATCATTGAAAGCGGCTGGTGGCAACCTCACATGGATGGCCCCGAAGCTGGTACCGGTTTCTTTGGAACAAAAGGCTACGGAAGTGTTTTTCCAACTTTCCTGAAGATGAAGGTTGGCGACGCTTTGGGTCGATTTGATGCTAAATTACCAGTTCGCCTTGAACATTGCGAACAAGGAATGTACACCCGCCAGATGGAGCACTATGTGAATTCAATCCGAACCCGTCAGGAGCCGGTTCCCGGTATGACAGAAGGATTGATTATCCTGAAGATTGTTGATGCTGCCTATAAGTCAGCACAGACCGGCGAAGTAGTAAATCTGTAAAAAAAAATATTCAAGATTCGAGATTCCAAATTCGAGATTCCAAACCTAAACCAACAAAATGACAAATCAAAAGCAATACCCGGGCTGGTTGTTTATTGTGTTCCCAGCCATTACCATGCTATTGGGATGGGGATTGCGCGGCTATATCGGCGGAGGCCCGTTTGGAGCCATGATTCCGGGCGCAATGGTTGCGTTAAGCATTGCTATGTTGCTGAATCTTTCGGTACAGGCAACTTCAGTATTGGTTGTTTTTGCTGCTGTTGGCATTGGCATTGGCGGCGAGATGACTTACGGGCAAACGCTTGGTTTTTTGCGTAATCCTGATACTGTTTGGTGGGGAACTTTAGGAACTACCGTCAAAGGATCCGTCTGGGGATTGCTTGGTGCTGTCGTTTTTGCAATGGGTTTGTTGTATAAAAAACTGTCGCGGCGAACAATAATAGTTGCTTACCTGTTCACGCTGGCCGGAATGTACGTTGGCTTTAAGTTGATTAATCAGCCTATGGTCATCTATTTTTCTGATCCGGCAAAGCCTCGCGCCGAATCGTGGGCAGCGCTGTTGTTTGGCGCAATGACTTTGTTGGTTTACCTCAAAACGAAGCTCGATAAAAGAGATTATAAGTTAGTTTCCCTCCTTGCAATAGGAGGTTTTGTTAGTGGTGGATTGGGTTTTGGGCTCGGAGGCTTCTGGATGGTATTGGGAAATCAACTTCCCCGTGATGTTATTTTTAACAGCTGGTGGAAAGCGATGGAATTTACCTTCGGAATGCTACTCGGAGCAGGTTTAGGTTTAGTTGTGTGGCTCAGACGGAAAGACATTGAAGCAATTCAAATGGACTCTTCCTCTGAGCCTTTTTTTCAATCTGGGCCGGTTTGGAAAGACTTTTCAGTGTTCTTTTTACTTGCAATTCTCATCTTTTGGGCAATGCCTGGCTGGCTCGACCCCATTGTTGATAAGGGGTACACGCAGGGGAGTTTTGTTTGGCCCAATGGTGTCGATTTGGCTAAAATGTTGAGCAATTTCGCATTCTTCGGATTTCTGATCATTCTTGCAATCCTTTATTGGCCTGAAGTTGCCTGGCAGTTAGGTATCACTTTTACCTTTTGTTATGCAGCAATCGACTTCATGCAGGACGCTCTTCCCAAAGCGGATACCAATTCGCCTTTTACCCTTTATTTTCTCCTTATTTTGATCATGACTTCAGTTGTTTCGCTGCTGACTGCCTATTTCCAGCGAAAAGAAAACCTGATTCGAAATATGTTCCTGCTGTTGGTGTGGTCGTGTACGATTGTTGCGTTTTTGAGACTTGGGTTCTTTGAAAAGCCTGGTGAGATCTCCGGAATGTCGTTGCTTAAGATAATTGTCGGGAAGTTCTTTGTTCATCTGGTGTTTTTAGCTTCTGCAATTTACATCAGTTGTGTTGCGGCGCGGAAAATCAAATAGCATGAGGCTCGGTATCAATTAGAGCGTATAAAATATTAATTCAATCAATACCTTCATCTAACTAAATTTATAAAGAATGAATCGTCATTTTTCTAGCCTGATATTGTTTGCTGCCTTCCTCGCAGTATTTGGTTGCAGTCAAAACACACAACCGCAACTGGGCAAGTCTGAAATAAAAGAGGTGATTGCAGCAATGACTCCGGATGAAAAAATCGGGCTGACAGTTGGCGATGGAAAATTTTTACCCGCAACAAGTCAAAAAAATGTGGAGCAGGGAACAGGCATCATCATTGCCAATCAGAACTCAAAAATGGTTATTCCCCGTTTGGGTGTTTTCTCATCGGCCTTGTCCGATGGCCCTTCCGGCTTAAACCGCGATCCGCATCCGGCAGGGGCAACCGAATATACCTATTCAACCGCATTTCCAACCTCTACCTGCCTGGCAGCTTCGTGGAATACAGAACTGGCCGAGCAGATCGGAAAAATATTTGGAAATGAAGTTTTGGAATACGACTACGATGTGATTTTAATGCCAGCCTTGAATCTTCACCGCAACCCCAAATGCGGGCGCAATTTTGAATATTACTCCGAAGATCCGCTGTTGTCGGGCAAAATGTCGGCTTACATGGTTAAAGGCCTGCAATCGAACGGGATTGGCGCTACACTCAAACATTTCCTCGGGAACAACCAGGAAACCAACCGTCGCTCTTACAACGCGGTAATCAGTCAGCGGGCTTTGCGCGAAATTTACCTGCGCGGATTCGAAATTGCCGTGAAAGAAGGTAAGCCTGCCTGTATTATGACGTCGTACAACAAAGTGAATGGCTTTTACACTGCTGAAAATCCTGAATTGCTAAAAGATATTACCCGTCAGGAATGGGGATTCAACGGCGTTTTTATGACCGATTTTGACGGTTATGGCAGCGCTGTTGCCAAAGTTCGCGCGGGAAACAACATGCTGATGGGCGGAAGCAAAGATGAAGTAGCCGAATTAACTGCCGCCCTGAAAAATAAAACCCTCGACGAAAGTACTCTGGCTAAAAACCTGGAATATAATCTGAAATTAAAGCTGAATTCGCCACGAGCAAAAGGTTACCGGCCATCGATGAAACCCGATTTGGAAGCACATGCAAACGTAGCCAGGGAGGCCGCTTCAGAAGGAATGGTTTTGCTGAAAAATGAAAAAAACACGCTGCCCTTTAAGGATGTAAAAACAGTTGCTGTGTTCGGGAAAATTTCTTATTACCTGATTGAAGCCGGAACGGGAAGTGGCGGAATCCGAAGTAATAAATATGCCGTTTCGGTAAATGAAGGTTTAAAAGCCGCTGGATTTCAGGTTGTAAAAGAATGGGAAGATACTTACACGGCCTTTAACGCTAAGATATTGTTCGATAA
>Ga0209098_1003269_pt1 | contig 13634 bp, 9 predicted proteins | sample AD_JPNHW1_MetaG_FD_184429 | JGI IMG/M metagenome (GOLD analysis project Ga0209098, IMG submission 184429) | Active sludge microbial communities of municipal wastewater-treating anaerobic digesters from Japan - AD_JPNHW1_MetaG (SPAdes) (version 2) | ecosystem: Engineered > Bioreactor > Anaerobic >... | reverse complement strand
TCCAAGGCCGACGGCACAGTCGCTAAAATAAAAATGGATGTCTTCATATTGTTTCATTCTTTGAACAATACAAAGTTGAGCCGGAAACTATAAAGGTTTTGAAAACAACTGCTGTGACACCATAAAATTTTTATAAAGAAGCTTGCCGAAAAATTAAGAATAGTTCTCTCGTTAAAATGATATTTTGACTAGTAAATTAATCATAAAGTAAGGTGTTCGATTTACCCAACGACAAAATGTTAACAATTCCTATAGAAATTAAAAAAAAATTAAGACGCGATAGGGGTTGAGCCCGAAGTACGTGTATTGATTCCGTTACGACAGAACAAACTGGATTGGAAATAACATCAAATACAATCAACTAATTTAATCCAAATATCTATGAAACAAGCAAAATCACCCTAAAACGACCCGCCATTCAACACTCTGAGTCAAGCCTTGTGTTTGCTCACCCAGTGATCAATCCACGTTTACAAATGCAATTCTTAACACTTTTAAGACAATAACATGAAAAAAAATAACGACTATGCTTCACCGGCTAAAGTGGCATGGTATGCCCGAAATCTGTTGCGCAAATTAAACTTAGCCATCATTGTATTATCTCTATCTGTTGTTCAGGTTATTGGCGCCACCACTGCCTCTACTTCAACAAAAAATAGTCCTGAGCAATCTACTTCAACAACCGATCAGAAACAAAAATCTGTTTCAGGAAAAGTTACCGACTCAACCGGAGCTCCACTTCCAGGGGTTACAATCCGCGTAAAAGGAACAACTCAAGGTACTATCACCGACGTAAATGGTAAATATTCGTTCGCGAATATTGCCGACAATTCAACTCTACTCTTCTCATTTGTTGGGATGAAAAGCCAGGAAATTCCTGTCGCCGGTAAAGTTGAAGTTAATGCTTCGCTACAAGACGAATCAGAATCGCTAAGCGAAGTAGTTGTTACAGGTTATGGTAACTTCAAAAAGGCTTCATTTACAGGTTCTGCAAATACTGTTAATGCCGAGAAACTGAAAGACGTTCCTGTTATCTCAATGGAACAAAAATTACAAGGACAGACCGCAGGCGTTTTTATCACTGCACAATCCGGACAGCCAGGAGCTGTAGCGAATATTCGTATCCGTGGTATGGGTTCATATAATGCTACGAACGAACCATTGTACGTTATTGATGGAGTTCCCGTTAATTCTGGCACAATGAATGGTAGCGGCGCTGGTTATATGACCCAGGCGCAGACAAACATTATGTCCACGATCAATCCTAATGACATTGAAAACATTACCGTCATTAAAGATGCCGCAGCTGCTTCATTATATGGTTCTCGTGCAGCCAATGGGGTAATTTTAATTACAACTAAGCGAGGAAAAGCAGGTCAGGCAAAGGTCGATTTTACGATTAGTAGTGGTATTTCTAATTTAGCAATGGATAACCGCCCGGTTTTAAGTGGCGAGGATCGCAGAACATTGATTTACGAAGCCTTATATAATCAAGCTATTGATAAAGGAAACTCAAACCCTGATGGTTGGGCAGCTAGTTATATTGACACATATGCACCCAAGCCTTCAACTGGTTATGTTGATTGGAAAGATTACCTACTTCGGAAACATGCTTATAGTCAAAATTATGAGACTTCGATTACTGGAGGAGACGATAAAAGTAAATTTTTAGCATCTTTTGAATATTTGAAACAAGACGGTATTGCTATTAACAGTGATTTCGATAGGTATGCCGGCAACCTGGCATACGACAGACAGGTATCAAAAAGATTGGCGTTCAATGGGAAAATTACACTATCAAAAGTCAAACAAAACCTTAACGAGGAACGGGGTGGTTGTAACCCGTACTTACTTACAGCAGGATATATTACGCCATCCGATGTTCCTTATGCAGCTGATGGGTCGTACAACCGTAGTTTTGTTTTCTCAACAACGATGGAGAACGTATTGGAAACCATGAAGACGGATATAAACCAAACAAACGTTACAAGGGTAATGGCAAACGGAGCGCTGACTTATGATATAATGGATGGGTTGAAACTAAAAGAAAGCATGAATTACGACTTCTCTTCACAAAAAGATGTGGTGTACTACAGCCCCTATAGTTATGCAGGACCAAAAGGTGCCGGTGATGGAAATGCACAAGCAGGAAAAGGGTTTACTGAGTGGAACGGGTTATTCAATTCATTAAGTTTGAGTTATATCAAAACATTTAAGGATAAACATAACCTCGATGCTTTGGTTGCTTATGAAGCGCAGGACTTTAAAAAAGATGGTATCTATTACTCTGGATATAATATTGCCACAACTGCATTGACCGATGTTGGCGTTACATCAACCTACTCATCAAAGTCATCTTCACCAGAGGAATGGCGATTGATTTCTATCGTTTCAAGGTTGAACTACGACTATGACAAAAAATATTACCTGGGCGCCAGTTTCCGCCGCGACGGTTCATCCAAGTTCTCTTCATCTCAACATTGGGGAAACTTCTGGTCTGTTTCAGGTATGTGGCGCGTAATTCAGGAACCATTTATGTTAGGGTTAAAAAAAGTCTTTACCGACATGAAAATCCGTGCTTCGTATGGGGTAAACGGCAACCTTCCTTCCGGTAGCTATCCATGGCAAGGTTTGTATAGTTACACTCTGGCCTACCAAGGAATGTCGGGCTCCTATGAATCATCGTTGCAAAATAATAACCTAAAATGGGAAAAGAACTACAACATGAATGTTGGATTGGATTTCACCTTATTCGACCGGGTATCGGTAACCGGAGAGTACTATAGCCGCCAAACCAAAGACTTGTTGTACAGTATGCCGTTGAGCAACAGCAGTGGTTTTCTTTCGTACACCACCAACATTGGACATATAAGCAATAAAGGATTCGAACTGGAATTCAATTCCACCAATGTCAAGACAAAAGATTTTACCTGGACAACTAATCTATCGTTTGCACACAACAAGAACGTGATCAAAAAATTCAACGATCAGGTGACATCTATAATTGCAGCAAACCGCACCACCATGTATATCCGTAAAGTTGGTGGCCCATTCTACGGGTTCTTCCTGAAAGAATATGCAGGTGTTGACCCCGCAACCGGGAAAGCTTTGTATTATTTAAACACCAAAAAACCTGACGGTTCTTTAGACAAAACAACGACTACAGATGACACAAAAGCACAGGCTATTGACCTTGGCAAAGAAGCAATGCCTAAGCTGACATCAAACTTAACCAATACTCTTTACTACAAAAACTTCGATTTGATGTTCACCTTCACCGGGTCATGGGGCGGTTATTCTTTCGACCAAATGGCAGTAACTACCGAAAATGACGGAACCAACCTAAAACGCAATTTCCCGGTTTATACCATGAAGCGTTGGCAAAAGGCAGGCGATGTGACCGATGTGCCACGTCTCTCGTACAACAATAGAGTAGGCCCGCCAAATACTACACGTTATTTGCATAGCAACGACTATATTCGCTTGAGAAACCTGTCTTTCGGTTATACCTTACCAAGTAATATTGTCCAAAAAGTAAATATGAGCAAGGTACGTTTTTATTTATCCGGATCGAATCTTTGGACAAAAGCTGCATGGGGAAGTTATGACCCGGAAACAGAAATGGGCGGATTTTCCTGGGCTTCAGCTCCTTTAACTAAAAACATCACCATTGGAGCAAATATTTCTTTCTAATGAAAGAGAAACCATTTAAAATTTGATGAACATGAAAAAGATAATCAATTATATAGTAGGAGTCGTAATCCTTGCCGGATTTACTTCATGCGGATCCGATTGGCTGGATCTCAATCCTAAAACTGCTGTGGCAACCGATGTAGCTTTATCAACCAAAGACGGATTGCAAACAGCCTTAAATGGCGCTTACAGGCAATTAGCCAGCCACTGGTTTTATGGCGACCGTGTCCCGATGTACCCTGAGTTAAAAGGCGAGGATATGCAAAATGTAAGTTCTTCTTCTCGTGGTTATGAGTACTATAGTTTTACTTCTACACCTTCCGAAACTGAAGAAATAACTTCCTGCTGGAACCTGGGCTATCAGGTGATTCACTCAACCAATAACATTATTGGCGCTATTGACTCTAAATTTGACAAATCGGATGCAACTGTAGCCAAAATCCGTTCGCAGGCTCTGGCTATTCGGGCGTTGGTACTTTTCCAATTGACCAATTGGTTTGGCCAGGCTTATGCCATTAATTCATCGGCACCGGGTGTTTGTATTGTGACCGAGAAGAACGATGTTTACTACAAGCCGGTTCGTTCTACAGTGGCCGAATGTTATACCCAAATCATATCCGACTTAAAGGAAGCAATTAGCGGTGGGCTTCCAACCACGGCAACCGGCGGCCTCATCAACAAATGGGCAGCCGAAGGCATTCTATCAAGGGTTTACCTGTTTATGAACGATTATACCAATGCTTTAGCTTATGCCAAAGATGTAATTACCAATGCAAGCTCGGTTTACTCTTTGGTTTCGAATGCCAATTATGCCAAGATGTGGGGCGCTAAATACTCTTCTGAATCTATCTTCGAAATTTATAACAGTAGCGCTGAAAATGTAGGGGCCGACTGTATTCAAACCATTTGCAACTGGACCGGTTATGCTGGCATGATCCTGACTAAAGATTACTTGGATTTACTGAACCAGGACCCGAATGATGTCCGCTTCTGTTTCACCAACATTGGCGACGCCAACCACTATACGATCTATAACGGCGTCAACCAAAAAGTATGGCTCACCAAATATTGTGGCACCGGAACGGTTGCTGCCCCGGCCAACGTGCAATATAACAACATTTATGTAGTGCGTTTATCGGAACTTTATCTTACTGCCGCAGAATGCGAATACAGGTTGAATGGTGCGACACCAGCTGCATTGGGATATATCAATGCTATTGTTAGCCGCGCAAACCCGGCAAATGTTCTAACAGCCGGTACGCTAACTAGCGTTAACCGTATTCTGGAAGAACGAAGAAGGGAATTAGTTGGCGAAGGTGTTGGCGGACTGTATGACATTCTTCGCACAAGAGGCGCTTCTGGCACAATCAATCACTCGGGAGGCTGGCACATTGGTACGTTAACTTATCCGAAACCGGCCTGCAACGATTTTCGCATCACTGCTCCGATTCCAAATACTCAAATCGATAACAATCCGAATGTGAAACAAAACACTGGTTATTAGTAATCAGTCATTAAAGACAAGTTTTTTAGGTTTAACTTAAATATTTGGAAAAACAGTCACTCTGTGCTGTTTAGTTGGTTTCAACCGGGAGTTCTGCTCCCGGTTGTTTTATTTTGCGAATCCCATAATCTCCCTTATGTAATCAGCATTTGCTTTATTAGTCAGTTTTTCGAGTAACAGCAATGCCACATTGGCTGCGGTTGACGGATTCCACGAAGTAATAATATTTCCTGAAACTACGATTGGTTCATTTACGACTTCAACACCAAACGACTCCAATGTTTCCTGTCGCTTGGGCTTCATGTTGTAAGTGGTGGCTTTTTTACCTTTCAGGATGCCACTTTTGCCCAAGACCAAGGCGGCAACACAAATGCTGGCAACGATTTTTCCGTGTGCATCAAATTCGCGAATGAGCGACAACAGCCGTTCGTCGTAGGCTTCGCGGTAAAAATCGTATTCCATAAATCCGCCGGGAATAGCCAGCGCATCAAAATCGGCAACCGAAATCTCGTCGATCAGGTAATCAACCACCATTCGCTGTTTGAATGTGCTTTTTACCTCGCGATGAAACCCGCACGAAACAAGCTCGGTAGTACCATCGCCATCCACCAAATTCCAGCCAATCACATCGATAAAAACACTGGCTTCGAAGGTTTCAAACCCGTCGGGCAAAAACAAGAGTACTTTTTTCATACTGTAATAACTTGCTACAAACTATGAAACTATTGAAAGATATGTTCTACTCAAACGTGCGGGTTAATGAATGTTACGTTTTTTAGCAGATTCATCAAGCGCAATACTTGTACCCAACCGCATTCCAAAATGTTTCTGCATTCGAATTTCTTCGGGCAAAAACCCAGCCGTTTTATAAGTCAGCCCAAAATCCAAAGAAATTCCTTTTCGGCGAGGCTTTTCCCTCGTATTAAAAAAATATTTTCCCACCCACTCAATACCACCGCCAAATTTAGCTTTATCATCAGTAAACCCCAGCTTATCAGGTTGTTTCCATAAATGAATATCGACAGACGAAACAAACCGATTCGTTAACGGATAGTCTTTAATTCCAAGTCCTCCCGCCAAAAAAGTATGGTTTTTATTCTGATATTGTCTGAAATAAGAGTCAATCATTAATTTACCGTTGATTTTCAACCACAGGTTTTCGTCGGTAAAATCGCCAAACTGACACATCGTGTGGCCCATTCCAAAATTCAGACTCAGGTATTTCGACACCCGAATATTTGAAATGCCAATAATATTTGGGTTAAGAAGGTTTAAAAAAGATCGGTATCCCATCTTTTTCAAATAACTTACTTCTTCCGTCGTCAGTTCTGAATACCTTGTATAGCGCTGAAAAGGCATTGTTGGCCGGTGCAGTTGTCTTACAATGCCATAAACATCGTTTCCCACAATATCGCGGTTTAGTTCATTGCTCTCTTCTGCACCATCGACGTCGTATTTAAAAAATCCGATTAGGTAATACTGCATAAGCATTAATTTCCGCATCAGGTACTCCACGGCCAAATCCTTAAACCCAGCTTTTTCAAACGAAAACATGGCTTCTTCTCTATGCGTAAGCATGTAATCTGATTCGAGGCCAGCGGTGTACAAACGCGCAAAAACCGGAAAATCTTTATTCCTGAGATTAATCAGCGACGCATCAGTAACCCCATCGATGTATCCACCTCTTTTTGAAAAGAAGAAAGGTTCTGAAACGGAACCAATATTTTTTGAAATCAGAATGGAGCGGTGTCCTTCTTCGTGGGTCAACGGAATAAATACCATGAATCCTGCTACCGCCTGAATCAGGTAATTTAGTTTTGGAGAAAAAGAATTGTCCATCAGGTGATTGAACAGCAAATAGCCATTCAGGTAATCCTGATCAAACTGTCTCATGGTGAAAAGCCTTGCAGGAGAATCCTGAATAATAAATGAATAGATTGTTTTCTCCCCGATTGAAAAACTTTGAACCGAATCACTTTCCTGGCCTTTTAGGTCGATTACAATTAAAAGGAACAAGCCCACGATACACAACAATCGTCCTTTCATTTGCTGCATTTTGAATTCCCGTTTGATGAAGGTATGTGATTTTTTTGTCAGAGCAACAAAATGAGCACATTCTTTTTAAAAGTGGGAAGCAGAGCTGGTCTATTCAATCTTTATCGGAAAAATAACAATAGGCAGCCCAAATTTGAAGAATCTCTTCTGAATGGAGAAAATGGTGTGATTGTGCAGCAATTGCGACAAATAAAATGTTTTTGAGAATACCAGTTGACCACCAAAAAATGTTGGATTTGGGAGAAGCGGAACCAGTCGTTTCACAATTTTATAGACATCTTCAACCGGATCGGTGCCAATGGTCCAGATGCTTTTCCCGTAGAAACCAAACTGGTTGGCAATCTTCACGTACTTTGTCCCATCTTCACGCACCGAGTTTTTAAAATGGTCCAACTCCTCCGACCCCTTGTAAATTCTCGTGTTGACAACCCCCACCCGCACAAAAATAAAGTTCTTGTAGATGCCTTTGAACCGCTCGTTGATCCGAAGGAAAGTATTCAACCCGGTTCCGCCGTATCCTTTAACAAGAATAATAGCTGTTTTGCCAAGCGGATCGAATTCTACAAATTCAGGTTCCCTGTGCTGATCGTAGTTTGGAATTTTGGAGAGTTCGCCATGAAGTTCTTCAATCGCATTCAAACGTATTTTTTTGAACCGAAGCGTCACTTTGTAATAATGTTTCTTGATGCGGATAGCCAGCGCCACGAACAACCCGGTAATCACCAGCGTTATCCAGCCTCCCTCTTCAAATTTGATAATTGTTACCGAAATCAGGATAAATGAGGTCAATATGAAACCGATGCCATTGATGGCTAGTTTCCTTTTCCAAGAGCGAAGTCTTTTGCGTTCGATCCACCAGTGCCGAACCATTCCCAGTTGCGAAATTGAGAAAGTAATGAAAACGTTAATACTGTACAAAACGACCAAAAAGGCAACTGATCCGCGCGAAATTGCCATCAGGACAATGGCCGAGATACCCATCAGCAATACACCGTTCATGGTTACCAGTCGATCTGAAAGCGAAGCGTATTTTTTTGGGAACCAGCGGTCAATGGCCATGTTCGACATGATTCGCGGCCCATCGATAAAACCGGTTTGTGCAGCAACAAACAACAAAGCGGCCTCAGAAACCAAGGTGATCAGTTTAAAACTTGTTGCCCACAACGGTCCCCAGCTGGCGGTAACATTGTCGAACAACACAGCGTTAAGCGTTTTATGCGAACTGATTTGCACATTGTAAAGCGCATAGGCAACCATCAATCCCATCACGATAAAAGATAGTGAAACAGCCATTAACGTCATGGTTCGGCGTGCCGTTTTCACCCTCGGTTGCCGCAAAATTGGCATGCCGTTGCTCACCGCTTCAATCCCGGTAAACGTTCCTGCTCCCATGCTGTAAGCTTTCAGGATAATAAATATTGTGCCAAGCAAGCCCAACTCCGAAATTGACGAATGTAATTGCGTTGATGTTTCTGCTGAAACCACACTAAAATCGTTGGCTTTCATCAGGATGGCGTACACGATAATAAAAACATGAGTCAGGATAAAAATCATGAAGATTGGCGTTAGCGAAACCACCGATTCCTTCACGCCACGCAGATTTAGGAGAATGAGCAGGCAGACACCAATCATAGCCACTCCCAGCTTGTAAGATTGCCATGTTTCAGGGAAAAAACTGAACAAAGCATCTGATCCACTGGAAACAGATATAGTTATGGTCAAAACATAATCGATGATTAGTGCGCACCCAGAAATCATACCGACAGTTGGCGACAACAATTTGCTGCCAACCAGGTATCCTCCACCGCCCTGCGGAAAAAGCTTTATGATCTGGCTATAACTTGAACTGATAATAAAAATGGTGAACACCGTGCCGAGCGCTACGAAAATTGCAAGCATCTGGTGCCCGCCCAAATTGCGAAATGCCTCTTCCGGTCCGTAACATGACGATGAAATACCATCAGCTCCCAGCCCGATCCAGGCAAAGAAAGCAACTAAAGAAAGTTTATCAAATATCGACTTATCCTGCAAGGTCTTTGCCTTGCCAATCAAAACCTTCTTGATCTTACCTACCCAAAGGTACCCTTCTCCTGCGTCAGTCATACTTAAAACTCTACGAAAATTCTGTAATAAATCTGTTTTTTGTTTCTGTTTAAACCTGTTCTATTGGGGGAGTTTCAAGCCTGATTGGTTAGTGTTTCCAGATCGTTGTCCGACGCAGCAAAGAAAATCATTGGCCCGTAAGGATATTATTAATTTTTGAAGAGGAAGTATAAAGATTTTATAAAGATTGAGGTTTCTGACCAAACGTGTATTAATCGGTCAAAGACCGTAGCTCTAAAAAAAGCGAAGGAATACAAATCTGTACTCCTTCGCTTAGCCTTTTTAAACATCAGATTACTCTGAATCAATTATTTCCGTATTGTTTTGTTTCTGAAATTGGAAACGTCGAGAACGCCCTGCATATCGCTGTCGAAGCTGATTTCAATGCTATCGCCCACCGCCGATACCGGTATTTCGTTCGATACCTGAGATGATCCAATGAAGATATTTTTGTTGTCTTTCACCGTAAAATAGTAAAAGCTGTTTCCATTCTTCACATCGTTGCTAATTCGCGTAATCACCGTTTTCAACGAAACTTTCTGATTTACATTCTTCACCGTCAACTTATTGCCAGTCATATTCATAGCACTTTTATAAGCCATCAGCGTTTCGCGCATGGTGTTGCCCACGCCAACAATAGTATAGTCTTCAATGGCCACCATGGCAAACATTTTAACCAGGCCTCCGTCGTCTTTCAATGTCATCACATAAGTCGGAATTCCATTGATATTGTATGGAATTGGCGTTGAAGCAGAGTAACGCTTCTCCTGAATTTTACCCACTGCCGAATTTTTTGCAGCAAACTCGGTGGCTCCGCTCTGCCGGTACCAAACTGCCTTTTTTGTTCGGGTATCCACCAACACAAAACCAACCGTTGCTTCATCGGAACCAACCGAAGTAAGCCCGGTGTACCAATAAGCCCGATTGTCGTCGCCATAAACCAGCGACACGTCTTCTGTTGTCTGCAGCTTGTTTTCATTCGAAAAATTCCAGTACCCATTCACGTACTCGCCCCAGTCGTTCAGTTGCTTCTCAACAAAATTGGCTGGCTGAATGCGGTCGATCCAGGCCGGAGCATTGGCTATCGAATATTCTTTAATTGCTCCTGATTCAGTGTCAATCACCAACACGCCAACAGCATCATCTCCACTGAAACCTATCCTTTTTTCATATTTTGTAACCACCCAATATGGATGGCCCTCGTCGTCAATTTCAAACGAATAATCGGTCAGTCCGCAATTATAATATCCGCTGAAATAAATATGCCGCTCCAGATTACTAAAGAAATAAGCCTCTGGCTGATATTTTATCCTGACTTTCTTTCCGGCAATTTCCTCAACCAAACGCACATCGCGCTCGTTTGTCGCGTTTACCATAACATAGCCAGGCGTTCCGTCGCTGTTTTTGTTCCATTTGAAAAATCCGGAATGCAAAAGGGGCGCAACCCAATATAACTCATTGCCAACTTTCTGAATATTGAATGTTCCTAAACGCACCTGGCTCCCGAGCGCTGGCTGCGCTCCCAAAACTTTGTCGCCAAGCAAATTGGCAAGCGACTGATCGACAACCCTGATCTTTTCTATGGAAATTGGCGCCATGTGGTCGGCCAGGTTTTGACCAATCTCTACTTTCCCGATCAAATCGCGATAATCTTTACTCCTCAAAATAACCAGAGAAGTAAGTATAGGCAACACAACAATATACACGCCCAGAATCAGAATGATTGTCCCGGGTATTTTTATTCCCGATGATTTAAACTGAAAATTAACTTGCTGAGGCGTTGGTCTCGAAATAAATTGATGGTTGAGCAATGTCCAAAGCGCGATCAAGACGATTAAAACCAGCGCAAAATCGGTAAACCCGTAGCTAACCACAGGCATCACAAAGTAAACAATGAGAAATGCAGCGAGCAGAACAAGTAACAGGTTCTTGATTTTCTTCATTACGGTAGTTTTTAGTTTATTTTTCTATTTCCGAATCGTTTACAAACTTCAGGTAATCTTCGCGCACCGGACTGAATACTTCGATGGCTACCGAATCTTCCAAAACATCAGCTTTATGGCGAACGTCTTTCGCAATGTTCCAGCTGTCGCCCGGAACAAGTTCTTTCGACTCTCCACCGATGTACAGGCGAAGTTTACCTTTAACCAGGTAACCGGTTTGCTCGTATGGGTGCGCATGTTCGGGAAGAACAGCATCTTTCTGTAACCGAAACTCGGTCATTAAAGTAGAATCGCCATAGCAAAGGGTTTTAATCTGAATTCCTTCAAGAATTGGATTATAGTTCTTTTCTGAATGTTTTCCGTACATATTATCGAGTTATTTGGTTCCGATTTTTCTCACAAATTCCAAGTCGAACCACTCCAAATCAGCTTCGCTTTCGAATGCCGCGAAGGGTAAATAAACGTACTCGTTTTTGGCCACAAACAGCAGAAAGCATTTGCCTGTTCGCATCACTTTAATGAAGCGTTCCTTTTTAATGGTTGACGAAGTCCCATCGTCCATCAACTCGACAATCTGTTCTTCTGTAATTTCGAAACAGCGCGGCAACAAGTATATCCGGTTATACTTTGAATGTGCATACACCCAATACTGAATAATCAGAATAAGCTGAGTCACGACCAAAATTCCGACCAGCAAATATTGGATTAAATTGATTCGGGAACTGAACAACAAAACAAAAATCAGTAACCAAATCCAAATCAACATTATCCACCGTTTCTTGAAATAAATCGTCAGGAGCAAATAAAAGAATTCATCGCCTGTCATCTCAACTTTTCGGGTCCGGATCATTTTTTTATGGTTTGCAGGATTAATACAAATCTACAAACGAATTCCGCAGAAACATTAAAATCCGGTAAAAAGTGACCGATAATTTTATTGACCGAACTTATTTTCGAAACTCAGGAATTGTTTTTCAGGAGACCAAGCCGAATATAAATTGGCTTCACTCCCTTTTGTAATTTCGGCAAGTACCTAACAAACACCAATGTGCCCAAAACGCAGGCAATTCCGCCAACAACGAGCGTGTTGGGTGCGCCAATTTTTGTAGCCAGACTTCCTGCAATAAAACTGCCGAAGGGAGCCGTGCCCATAAAAGCCATCGTGTAAAAGCTCATTACCCGCCCACGTTTGTCGTCGTCAACAATCGTTTGCAAAATGGTATTGGTCGATGCCATTTGCAGCATCATTCCCAGCCCCACAAAAACCATCAACGCGAGCGAAAGCAGAAAAAAGCGCGAGAACGAAAATGCGATAAGTCCGGCTCCAAATGTTGCTGCTGCAATCGGGATAACCCGATCTAGCCCGACGGCATTGCGCCGCGACGCCAGGAAAAAAGCGCCCAGCAATGCGCCCATTCCCGAAGCCCCCATTAAAAAGCCAAACGTATGCGAGCCTCCATGCAGTATTTCTTTTGCAAAAACGGGCATCAGCACGGTGTAAGGCATGCCCACCAGACTTACCAACGCGAGCAAAAGGATAAGGTAGCGAATAGGCGCAAAACCAAATGTATATCTGAAGCCTTCTTTCAACTCAGTCAGCACATGTTTCTGGCTGGAAACTGCTTTTCGCGGACTAATTTTCATCATCAAAAGTGATGCTATGACGAACAAATAGCTGACTCCATTCAGCAAAAAGCAAATTCCTTCACCAGTGAAGGCAATGAGCATTCCGGCTATTGACGGGCCGAACAAACGCGCTCCATTCACCATCGACGAATTTAGTGCAATGGCATTTCCCAAATCCTCCTTGTTTTCGACCATTTCAATAACAAACGACTGGCGAACCGGGACATCAAAAGCATTTACAATTCCGAGGAAGACGCTAAGCACAACCACGTGCCAAACCTGAATGCTTCCGTTAAGGTAAAGATAGGCCAGCAAAAATGCCTGAACCATCGCGGCAATTTGGGTAATGATAAGCAGATGATATCGGTTCCAGCGATCGGTAAAAACTCCGGCAAACGGAGCGATCAGAAAAGTGGGAATTTGTCCGGCAAACCCAACCAAACCCAATAAAAATGCCGAATTGGTGAGATGGTAAACCAGCCATGGAGTTGTAATTCGCTGAATCCAGGTTCCTATCAATGAAACACTTTGACCGTAAAAATATAATCGGTAGTTGCGGTATTTAAGCGAACGAAACGTATTTTTCAGCGCTCCGATAGTTTTCATGTTCTCTTTCCCCATTGCAAACCTCTCCCTTTAACGAATTTCTGTTTCAAATATATGACTGGCAAAACCTTCGATTGTTTAACGAAAAACTGGCATCAGAAACA